>ERZ791915.403-NODE-403-length-47860-cov-7.761448_pt1 | contig 47860 bp, 47 predicted proteins | sample MGYA00510139_ERZ791915 | MGnify/ENA primary metagenome ERZ791915 (study PRJEB30046, sample SAMN00792117) | human gut metagenome | study: EMG produced TPA metagenomics assembly of the A metagenome-wide association study of gut microbiota in type 2... | reverse complement strand
TCGACATCAATTTGCAGGGCTGGGGCGGCAAAAAGCAGGGCTTCACAGGCAATGTCAATTTTGTCTGGAAGTTTTAAGTGAGCATTACGGTAGACTTTCTGAAAAGGAAGGCTACATAAACGACCAAAGAAAACAAGGTATTTTTCATTGTCCATTAATTTTAATAAAACCAAAGCCCGGAGTTGATTAAACTCCGGGCTTTGGTTTTTATTTTTTATGATTTTTTTGCACAAGCCTTTCAATAGCTGCAAACAATTCTTCGGGAACGACCGGCTTGCTGACATGGGCGTCCATACCGCTGGCATAGGCGCGCTGGATATCTTCGGTAAAGGCGTCGGCCGAGAGCGAGATGATCGGGATCGTCTGCGCCTGCGGGTGCGAACTGGCGCGGATCGCCTGTGTAGCCTGATAGCCGTCCATGACCGGCATCTGAATATCCATCAGGATCAGGTCATAGGTACCGGGAGCGCTGCCGCTGAACAGCTCCAGCGCTTCCTGCCCGTTGCCTGCGCAGTCGCTGCTGATGCCGCGGCTTTGTAAAAGCTCCAGGCACAGCTCCTGATTGAGCAGGTTATCTTCAGCCAGCAGCAGATGCAGTCCGTGCAGGCTTTGGGCTGCGCCGGTGCCGCTGCCAGCTGCGGTAATGTTTTCGGCGTAGGGCAAAGTCAGCCGTACGGTAAAGGTACTGCCGCTGTCTTTGACGCTGTGGACACTGACGCTGCCGCCCATCGCTTCGACCAGATATTTGACGATAGAAAGCCCCAGGCCGCTGCCGCCGTATTTTCTGGCGGTACTGCCGTCTTCCTGTTCAAAGGGCTGGAAGACCTGGGCCAGCATTTGCTCCGACATGCCGCAGCCGGTGTCGCTGACGACCAGGACTAGAACTGTTTTGCCGGCAGCTTCGGCCTGCTGCTGAGTGATGCTGAGCGTGATCTGGCCGCCGGATTGGGTGAATTTGACGGCGTTGGAAAGCAGATTGCTCAGGATCTGCTGCAGGCGCAGACTGTCCCCCAGCAGGACGTCGTGGCCGGCGGCATCGCAGTGCAGCCGGAAGCTGATATTTTTGTCCTGACATTGGGCGCTGTAGATGCTTTGCAGCTCCTGCAGGATTTTTGACAGCTGAAAAGGTGAGTTGTCGAGCTTGAGCTTCTGGTTTTCGATGGCTGACATATCGAGGACGTCGTTGACGATACCTAAAAGCAGTTCGGAAGAATAACTGATTTTTTGCAGATATTCATTGTGGCAGTTGTGTTTATCCGGCTGCAGGGCCAGCCTGGTAAAGCCCAGGATAGCGTTGAGCGGCGTTCGGATCTCGTGGCTCATGCGCGACAGGAAGCTGCTTTTGGCTTCGCTGGCAGCCAGTGCTTGTTTGGCGGCTCTTTCCAGTTCCAGGTTTTTGGCTTCCAGCAGTTCCAGATATTTCTGTCGCTGCAGGGTAAAATACAGCCAGGCAGTAAAAAGCACGATCAGGACGATGACCAAGGCGGCGATCAGATAGTTATATTTATAGATCAGATCGGTCAGCGTAGGCTGGTAAGGCGACTGGACAGTTTCGTACATCACGATATTATCCAGTGTTTTGGGATTCAGCGTATCGATACATTTATTGAAAATGGTCAGCAGCTGATTGCCGTCGGCGTTGTTGACAGCTGCCAGAGAAAGATTGTCGGGAAAATTGAACAAGGACAGGATCTTCAGCTCGCTGAAACGGGGATTCTGCAGGTGGTAGCTGATGATATGGCTGTTCTGCAGGGCCAGGTCGGCTTCGCCGTCGGCTACTGCCAGCAGGCAGTCCCGGGTATTATTTTTGTTGATAATGGAGAAATGCGGGTAATTGCTTAAAATAAGGTTCTTATAGGCGACATAGTTAAAGGGCAGAGCTACCTTCTGCGGCTTGGTGATGTCGATAAAGTTGTTTTTGTTGACAACGGCCATAACGCGGCCCTGAAAAAAGGTTTTGGAAAGCCTGATCGAGATATTGTTGCGGTAGGGTTCATAATCGGTAACGCCGGCGATCAGGTCAAAGCCTTCTGTCTGCAGGCTCTGGTCCAGCCGGGCTCCCGGCGGCAGCAGCTTCAGGATGACCTTGACGCCTGCCAGGCGTTCCAGTTCCTTTGCTACTCCGGGCAGGATGCCTGCCGGCTGCTGCGTGTCACTGTTCAGCGAGGATAACGGTTCGTCATTGGGCAGAAAGCCGATCGTGACCGGTCCGCGGTGAGCCAGGTAGTCGCGTTCTTTTTTGGTAAGCAGCGGCTGCGTCAGCAGCGAGCTTTGCTCATAGTAGGTGGCATAGGTGGTATTCTCAAATTCCGGCGTGTTGGCGTGGATGTTCATTAAAGCGTCGTTGAGGCGCTGCAGAACCGCTTTATTGCCTTTGGTGGTTATAAAATAGATCGGGTCGGCCTGAAAGCGGGCTACTAAACGCAGATCTTTATAGAGCGGCATGCTGCCGGTAACGACGGCGTCGATCTGCTTGTTTTGCAGTGCGGCGATCATGGACTGACTGGAATCAAAAAGTACGGGCTGGTAAGTAAACGAATTTTTTCGGGCTACCTCGCTCAAAACTTCAGTTTGAAAATTGCCTTTCAGAACGCCGATCTTCAGTCCGTTAAAGCTTTGATAGTCGTTATAGTAGATCCCGTTATCATCGTTGCGGACGTACATGACCATGTATTCAACGCCGCTGGGCAGTGAGGCAAATTCATATTTTTCGCTGCGTTCGGGAGTGTACTGCGCCATGCCCAAAAGGTCGATCTCGCCTTTGGCTAAAAGCTCCAGGCATTCCTGCCAGGTAGCATACACATATTCATAGCGCCAGCCGGTATAGTGCGAGATCTCGTTGAGATAGGCCACGCCGTAACCGTCGATGGTGCCGTCGGCTGTTTTTTCGATAAAACCGGGGCTGTCGGTGTAGCCGACCCGGATAGGATGGGGGCGCATACCTGTGGCGGAGACTGCGGTTGGGAGCAGCAGTAAACAGCAGCAGAGCGCGGCGCAGAGTATAGGTAACTGAAAAAATGTGCGTAGATATTTCATCAAAAGGCCAGCTTTCCGGGTTGAAGTGTAGTGATTTCTGTTGTTTGCAAAAGTACGTTATCAACTGTCTTTATTATATATTATTAACTTTGAGAAAACAAATCTTATCAAAACAGGGGTAATTAAAAGTATTATAAATAAAATATAGGTAAATTAAAACATAAACCTTTGGTAAAAGGAGGTTTTTAAGAGCGCCAGAAAAGAAGGAGAGAGAAAAACAAGAAAAAGAGAGAGCAAGAAAAGAATCGTCACACCTGTAGTCAGCAGTGCTGCTGAAAAGCGGAACAGCGTTGGCTGTTTTGCAGGCAGTTCCGTTTTTTTACTGCGGCGGCGACTACAGGGCTGAAAGGTCGTGAGACAATGATCGATGTCGATCCGCAAACTGTTACGAACCGTGAGCTGGCGGCTTTGGCCCTGCAGGCTAAGGGCCGGGTCAACAGACTGTATCTGCACTGGACGGCAGGCCATTACGAGGATGTTTATGACGATTATCACCTGAACATCGGCCCCGGCGGTGAGATGTATCTTACTTGCACAACATTGACGGAACTGAAGGAGCATACCTGGCGCCGCAACACGGGCAGTATCGGCATTGCACTGTGCTGCGCTGCAGACGCGCAGGCCGGCAGCGGCTGGGATACTGATTTTGGCAGCGAGCCGCCGACGGTGATGCAGATAGAGGCTCTGGCGCAGGCGGTCGCGGTATTGACGGCCTGTCTGGGACTGGAGATCAACGTCCTGACAGTGACGACGCATTGCGAAGCGGCCTTGTTTGACGGCTACGGACCGCACAGCGGCGATCCGCAGCTGCGCTGGGATCTGTGGTATCTGCCCGATCTGCCGCTGGAGAGTGCTTTAAAACCGGGCGGGTATGTTATCCGCAGCAAAGCCTTATGGTATCGCAGCGAGATTTTGAGGCAAAGGAGGTGAAAGTAATGGCAATCACTAAAACTGTTACCAAACAGACACTGACATTGAATGTCGAGGACGGCGTCAACAGCCAGGGTGCGGCTAAAACCAAAGGCCATAATTATGCCGGCATCCGTCCGGAAGCAGAGCCGGCTGCGATCATGCAGGCGGCAGCAGCGCTGGGAGGCCTGATCGGCCACGAGCTGCTGGGCGTGGTCGTGACTGAAAAAGCCGAGCTGGTTCAGTAAAAGCGGCCGGCTGTTTTTTCAGGGAAATGGAGAAAGCAAAAAGCAGGCAGTTACTGCCCGCTGAAAGGAGATGGATTTGATGGAAAAAGTTTTACAATTGGTATTTAAAAAAGCTGACGGCAGTAAGAAGGTCTTCAGTGTTACCGATCCCCGTGACGACGTTACTGCCGCCGAAGCCAGAACTGCCATGCAGACGGTTATTGCTGCCGATATTTTTGCAGCGGACGGCATCGGCCTGACCGAAGCTGTTGAAGCCCGTGTGCGCACTACGGACGTCAGCGTTTTAGCATAAGATGGACGCGGAAACGCTGCTGCAGCAGGTCGCTAATTATGGGTTCCCCATGGTCTTGTCGTGGTATCTGCTGGTGCGCATGGAAAGCAGGCTCGACAGACTGACGGACAGTATCAACAGCCTGACCAGCAGTATCGCGGCCGGTAAAACAGCTTAAAAAAAGACGAAAGGCGCAGCTTGGGCTGCGTCTTTTTTATATGCTTACTTATATTTTTGGCTGTTGCCGCAGGCACGAGCTTAAAATGAGCGGCTCAAGAAAAAACCTCACTGGCAGCACCGGGCTGCAGTGAGGTTTTGTGTTTATATTTACCAGGCGTCGATCCCGCGTCCGTCGGCCAGCGGGTCGGGACCGTAGCTATTGGGGCCGATCGTGCCGCGGAAAAACATCAGGTAGATCGCGAAGAAAAAGCTGATCAGCGGAATAAAGGCCAGCAGTACCATCAGCGGGCCGTGATCAAGATCGTGCAGCCGTCTGACATATAACGACAGGCAGCTGAGCGCGGCGATAAAGGTCAGGGCAAAAGCCAGAATCTCGAACATGGTGCCGCCGGGCGTGAAAAAAGCGGCAATGATAAGGCCCAGACACCAGATGATGGCATTCCGCAGCAAAAAGCGCAGAATATAGGGCCTGCGGTTCAGGCGGCCGTCAAAAGTGAAAAACATTTCCTGAAAATCCATAAGGAACCCTCCTTTATATAACATCAAATAATTACCTGTTACTATAGTAATCATAACACAGACAGCATAACAGGGCAGATTATTTTAATTACTTTTCTGGCGCCAAAAGTTATGGAATTTATCGGCCAGCTGTTTCTGGTTCAACTGGGCCGGCCACAGCTCCTGATTGGGGGCGCTGCGCATGGCTGCGGCCAGATGGTCATAGACCTCGGGACTGAGGTTTTCCAGCTCGCGGATATGTTCTTTGATGTCCTGACGCTTGGTATGGCCGTCGTAAGGACAGGGATTGCGCAGCGGCTGCAGCTCAAGCTGGCTGACGTTTGCAATGATCTCGCTTTCGCGGTAATACAGCAGCGGCCGCAGTACGGTCAGGCCGGTCCTGGACAGCGGTGTGACCGGTAAAAAGGTACGCAGCTGCCCGGAGGTGAGCACGTTCATCAAAAAGGTCTCCACTGCGTCGTCATGGTGATGGGCCAGAGCCACTTTGTTAAAGCCAAGCTCCAAAGCGGTGCGGTTGGTGGCGGCACGGCGGAAATAAGCACAGGTAAAGCAGGGCGTGCTGCCTTTGTTCTGCCAGGCTGAATTGACGTCGACCTTCTCGCTGTAATGCTTGAGACCGTAGTGAGCGCAGAAGGCTTCCAGCTCTGCTTTGGGAAAGGACGGCGAGAACATGGCGTCGACGGTATAACAGGCCAGCTCGAAGGGCACGGGGGCATATTTTTGGATTTCAGCAAGCGCTGCCGTCAGAAACATACTGTCCTTGCCGCCGGAAAGGCCGATGAGGATCTTGTCGCCGGCCTGCAGCATATCAAATTCGATCACGGCCCGCCATAATTTACTTAAAAGGTCAGCTGGTACAAAGGGTGTACGGCTCATGGTCATTCTCCTTCAATGCTAGTATAAGATGATACCATTATATCATAAGCGCCTGCGTTTTCAGCAGCTGCAGCGACGGCGGTATAATAAAAAAACACCTGCTCTTGAAAGAGCAGGTGTCTGCAGGTTTAATTAAGCTACTTTTACGTTAGCAGCGCGCATTCTGCGGCTGTTTTTCGGATCAGCTTCGGTATCAAAAGTCACAGGCTGACCTTCTTCCAAAGTTTTGAAGCCGTCGCTTACGATAGCGGAAAAATGTACAAATACATCTTCGCTGCCGTCAGCAGGAGTAATAAAACCAAAGCCTTTATCAGAGTTAAACCATTTTACAGTACCGTTCATCATAACGAGTACCTCCTAAAAAATTATTATATCCAAAAGTATAAAAAAAGTCGCATATTTTTGTAACTCATTCAATAGCAAATGACTTACAAAAATATGCGAGTACAATTTGTATATTCGGACTACTCGTATATAGTAACATGGGGATAACGGAAAGTCAAGCTTTTAGTAAAAATATTTTTGCAGTGGTTTTGGGGGCTGTTTTGAGAAGCGCCAGAGCGGATTTACCGTTGGAAAATGAAAAAGTTTTGTTTTGATACAAAGAAATTTTTATATAAATAGTTGAAAATATGGGCAGATTTTTTAAAAAAGATAGTCCTGAATGTTAAAAAGCCTGTATTTAAAGCAGGTTTTACGGTACAATATAATTATAATAAATAATTATGGCAACAAATAAAAACAGTATCAAAAGAGGTAGAGCGATGCCGAAGAAAAACGAAGCTTTTCCTAAAAAAATATATCTGAAGCCGTCGCTGGCAGAACGGCTGAAACAGCTTTTGGCTGTGCCGCTGACGGTGGCTGTCGCGCCTTTTGGCTACGGCAAAACGACTGCTGTAAAAAAAACACTGCTGTCCCTGTCTGTGGATATGTTCTGGGACAATTGCCAGGCTGAGGCTGAAACGGTGTTTTGGCGCTGCTTCGTCCGCTCGCTGCAGGCGGCCGGTGTCGATACCTCGCCCCTGACCTGGCAGCAGCTGCCCCGGAATGCGGCGACCCGCCAGCGGATCATTGAAGTGCTGCAGTCGGCCCGCCTGCAAAAAAAAGTGGTTTTTGTCTGGAACAACTATCAGCTGCTGCAAAGCGCTGCCTGTGACCAGCTGCTGCTGGCTTTGGCTGAGGCTGAACTACCGAACTGGCATTTTGTGATCCTGACGCGGCAGCAGCCGGATTTCAGTCTGGAAGACCTGGTGCTGAAAGGTGAATGTCTGCATTTACAGCGTGAGGATTTTGCTTTTGGCTTGAATGATATCATTGTATATTACCGTAAAAACGGGATCGTGCTGGAACGCGGGGAAGCAGAGCATTTGCTGGCGGCAACGGAAGGCTGGATCAGCGCCCTGTACCTGTATCTGCGCCAATATCAGAGCGGCTTGCGGCAGGAGCCGGGCGAAGCGCTGCTGCGGCTGGTACGTGACGTGGCGTATGCTCCCTGCAGTGAGGCGGAAAAAACACTTTTGACAGAACTGGCCGTTTTAAACGAAGATTTCAGCGGCCGCCAGGCGGCTTATATAACTGAAAATGACGCAGCTCAGGCCCTGCTGGAACATCTGGCGGCACGGCATGGCTTCATCAGTTATGAACTGACGGGCGGCCATTATCATATCCACAGCGCTTTGCAGGATTATCTGCGGCGTTTGAGTGAAGAATTAGACCCGGAAAAACGCAGCCGGCTGTACAGCCGCAGCGGCCAATGGTATGAACTGCAGAATGATTTTCTGAAGGCGTTCTGCTATTACCATACGGCGGGCGATTACGACAGGATGCTGACGGTATTCGAAAACGACCGTGGCTGCAGTTTTGAAAATACTTATAAAAACAAGATCATGGCTTATTTTGCGGAAGCCCCTGAAACGACCAGGCAAAAGCATATCAAGGCAGGCCTGATCTACGGTCTGTGGCTGTTTTTGAGCGGTGAAAAGCTGCTGCTGGAAGTGGAGATCAAAGAGCTGCAAAGACATATCGCCCTGCTTGCGGACCAGGAGGAGCGTGAGCAGTGCCTGGGGGAACTGGAGTTTTTGCTGGGGCAGACCAGGTATAATGATGTAGAGGCTATGGCGCGTCATTTTAAAAAGGCAGCCAGGCTCATCAGGCAGCCGGTCCGTTTCTTCTCACCGCAGACGATTTGGGGCGGCGGTGCCAATTCTATTTTATTCATGTTTTACCGTCAGGCGGGCACGCTGCAAAAAACGCTGGCTATTTTTCCAAAGGCGATGGCAGATTATTACCGATTGGTGCAAAATCATGGTGCCGGCGCTGAATATGTGCTGGCAGCCGAGGCGCATTTCCAGAGAGGCCAGTGGGAAAAAGCAGTCATTTTAGCGGCGGAGGCGTTGAATGTTTCGCGCCGTAATGAGCAGATCAGCGTGGAATTGTGCGCAGAGTTCATCGCGATGCGCAGCAATATAGCGTTGGGCAATAAAAAAAGTATCCGTGAGACCAGTAAGCGGCTGGACAATCTGACGGCCGCAGTGCAGGAGCATTTATACCGGAAAACGATCGAAGCCTGCCGGACCTGGATCGACCTGCAGCTGGTGGATAAGGGCAAGGCAATAGTGCCGTGGCTGCAGCAGGGTGATTTTCAAAAATCTGGGCTGCTGTATTCAGCCTGGGGCTGTTTATATATCGTTTATGGACGTTATTTGCTGGTGCAGAAGGAATATTTACTGCTGCTGGGGCAGCTGCGCGAGTTTGAAACAGCGGCGCAGAGCTTCCAGAGCTTTTTGCTGAGCCTTTATACGGCGGTTTACAGCGCGGCGGCACAGGCTGGGCTGGGCAACGAGGCCGAGGCTGACGGCGAATTACGGCGGGCGCTGGCACTGGCGGCGGCAGATGGGATCGTGATGCCCTTTGTGGAAAATTTTGACATCCTGGAACAGCTGCTGCAAAAAGCCGTCCGGGAAACGGCGGCAGATGCGGAATTGTTAGGCCGGATCATGGAATTGGGCGGGCTGTATCAGGAAAACCTGAAAAATATCAAATATAATGCTTCCTATACTGTGGGCGGCAAAACTTTAACTGTCCGTGAAGCTGAGATCGCGAATTTTGTTGTGCAGGGCAAAACCAATGCGGAAATCGCAGCGGAAATGTTTATTGCCGAGATCACAGTCAAGAAAGCCCTGCAGGGGATTTACCGCAAGCTGGGCGTGGATACGCGTCTGGAACTGGTCATGGCATTGAACGCCGATCTGTAATCTTTGGCGCGCGATCGCGTGTGGCAGTAAGCGGTTCAAAATAAGAAGGCCAACAAAAATACTCCGTCATGACGGAGTATTTTTTTATGCGGTCAGCCCCTGTTTTATGATACAATGCTGATATAAAGCTAAGGATCGGAGTAAGAGTTATGATTTTGGTATCAGCGGCGATTATTCGCAATGCAGCAGGAGAAATATTGATCTGCCGGCGTGGGGCTGGCGGCAGCTGCGCCTTTTTATGGGAATTCCCCGGCGGCAAGCAGGAGGCGGGCGAAACGGCAGCAGAGTGTTTAGTGCGTGAATGCCGTGAAGAGCTGGGCGTAGAAATAGAGGTCGCAGGGCTGGCTGAACAGGCCGGTTATACATATCCCGAAAATGAAGTGACAGTTACGTTTTTTGAAGCCCGGATCAACAGCGGCGTACCGCAGAAAAGGGTGCATCAGGAAATTTTATGGGTGCAGCCGGCAGCGCTGCCGCAGTACGATTTCTGCCCTGCCGATACGGAAATTATCAGCAGGCTGGCAGGCGGGTAAAAGAAGGCAGGGGCACTGAAACTTACTTTCGGTGCTCATTTTTTTCTTGCCGGCAGGAGCTAAAACAGCAGGAAAAAATGAATCTGAAGCGAATAATATTAAAGTTACGATAAAATAAAAAACTGCGGCACAGGCAGTGCCGAACAGACGGAGGAACCAATGACAGAGACCTTAGCGGGCCTGAATCCAGAGCAGGCCGAAGCAGTACAGACAACTAACGGACCAATGCTGATCATGGCAGGCGCGGGCAGCGGCAAGACCAAGGTCTTGACCTGCCGGATCGCACATCTGCTGCAGCAGGGCGTGCGTCCTTACCGTATTTTAGCAATCACATTTACCAATAAAGCAGCCGCGGAAATGCGCGAGCGCGTCGATAAAATGGCAGGAGCGGCAGCTAAAGATGTCTGGCTGTTTACCTTTCATGCTTTCTGCGCCCGTTTTTTGCGGATGGAGATAACTAAATTAGGCGGGTATGGCAGTAATTTTGCTATCTATGACAGCAGCGACAGCCAGAACCTGATCAAACAGATCTTAAAAGAACTGAATTTGGATGAAAAGCGCTTTCAGCCGTCCGGCATCGCGGCGCGTATCTCCAATGCCAAAAACCAGCTGCAAAGCGTCAGTGATTTCAGTAAAGCGGCTTCGGATTTTTATAATCAGAAGGTGGCGGAGATCTATGAACGGTATCAGAATAAGCTGCTGGTCAATAATGCGGTGGATTTTGACGATCTGCTGGTGCTGTCGATCCGCCTGCTGCAGGAAAACGATGAGGTGCGTGAGAAGTATCAGGCGCGGTTCGATTATCTGCTGGTGGACGAATATCAGGACACCAATCATGCCCAGTATCTGCTGACGAAGCTTTTGGCAGCGCGGCACCGCAATATCTGCGTGGTGGGCGATGCCGACCAGAGTATCTACGGCTGGCGCGGTGCGGATATCCAGAATATCCTTGATTTTGAAAAGGATTATCCCGAAGCTAAGGTCATCAAGCTGGAGCAGAATTACCGCAGTACGCAGGTCATTTTGGATGCTGCCAATGCGGTCATTGAAAATAATACCGGCCGCAAGCCGAAAAATCTGTGGACGGATAATGCGAATGGCGTGGCGATCACTTATTTTCAGGCTATCGACGAGCGCGATGAGGCCCGTTTTGTGATCGAAAAGCTGCAGGAGCTGCAGGCGCAGCAGAACATGAAGCTGGGCGAGATGGCGGTCTTGTACCGTACAAATACCCAGTCGCGTATTTTTGAGGAAATGCTCATTAAGAGCGGTATCACTTATAATATGGTAGGCGGGTTAAAATTCTACGAACGTAAGGAGATCAAGGATATCATCGCATATCTGCGCGTAATCTTTAATCCTGCGGATTCGCTGAGCCTGCTGCGGATCATCAACGTGCCGCGCCGCGGTATCGGTGATGCTACTTTGGCCAGGCTGCAGGCGCACGCTGCTGAAAACGGACTGTCACTGTTTGACGTGGTTTCCAATGCGTCTCAGGTCGAAGGGCTGAGCGTACGTTTTATCAGTAAGCTGGACGAGCTGGCGGCGATCATTTTCGATTTGATGAACCAGGCTGATAACGTGCCTGTGGAAGAACTGATCGAGCAGGTGCTGAACAAGACAGGTTATATGGAGGAGCTGCGCAATGAGCATACGGCGCAGGCGCAGAGCCGTATCGACAACCTGATGGAATTGATCTCTGTCGGGCAGGAGTTTGCCAAGACAGAAGAGGAGAACAATCTGGAGAATTTTCTGGGCCACGTGGCGCTGGTGTCGGATATCGACGATGCCGAGCTGGGGGAAGAAGCGATAACTTTGATGACCCTGCATTCTTCCAAGGGCCTGGAATTCCCGGTCGTTTTTCTGGCTGGCATGGAGGAAGGTATCTTCCCGCATGCGCGGACGCTGATGGACGAGGAAGAAGTGGAGGAAGAGCGCCGTTTATGCTATGTGGGCATTACCCGTGCGGAAAAGCAGCTCTTTTTGAGCAATGCCAAGATGCGGACGATTTACGGGCATACGGTATCGTATCCGCCTTCACGGTTTTTACAGGAAGTACCGCGCAATCTGGTGACAGTTTTTAAACGTCCGGCTTTAGAGCGCAGGACGATCAATATGGTGGAAGCGAAGCCGCAGAAACGGAGCCGCGATACAAACTGGTTCCTGGGTGGACAGGAGAGTTTTATTCCCAGGCAGAACGTTAATATGGCGGGCGGCGCTGCCGGCGGCGACTTTAAGGCCGGCGACAAGGTGAGCCATGCCAAATGGGGCGTGGGCACTGTCGTCAGCGTGGCATCGTCGCAGGACGGTCAGGAAGTGAAGATCGCTTTTGCCGGCGCCGGTATCCGCAGTTTGCTGACCAAGTATGCGGTGTTGAAGAAGGTGTGATTTACGTTTCTTGGGTTACAAGAAACGTAAGTAGAATTTTTTATAAATATTTTAATTTTGTTTTTCATTCCTTTTGCGGAGCTTTCTTTCAAGAAAGCTCCGCAAAGAAATCCAATTTTTCTTTATTTTTCTCTTTTTAGATGTTCATTTCTTTTGGCGGCAAAATTTTAATAGCCCTTTCTTCGAGAAGAAAGGACAGCAAAGAAGCTTGCGCACTGTGACGAGTCCTGTTTAGCTTTGTTCACTGTCCGGCTTCCGGGCAACTCGCAGCTGTGCTGCTCAAACAGTCCCTTCAGCGCTTACAGCTCACGTTGCACACAGCGGACTAGATCACAATGTGCGCTCAAAACCCTGCATCGTACAAATTACTGCTGAATTTCATAAGCAATGTATCTACAGCTTGCTGTTATCCGTATTTATTGGCTAAAGCAGTAGAACGTAGGGTGTTAGGGCACATTGAGCAGATTTTGTTATGTGCGATGCGAATAAGGCGATAGCGGAGTGACTTGTTTGAGGCATTGTTGCTCAGATGATTTATCTTCGGCAACAATGCCGAGTTTCGCGGAGCCGCCGTTGAGCGAAGCAAAATAAAAATCTGCGACGTGCCGGTTTTTCTTTGGTTCGTTTCTTTTACCGCTAAAAGAAATGAACATTATAAAGAGAAAAGTCTTTGCGCAGCTTGTTTCTGCAAAAAAGCGGCATAGAAAAAGAGAAAAAATAAATTCAACAAGCTAATTGTTGAACATAAAAAACATCAATACAAAACGCGAAAAGCTTTAAAAATAAAATTCTAAAAGCACGCTGCAAGGCGGCACAACGAGGGAGGCAGCTATGGAACTGGAACGCGCACAGGCGAAGAACGAGGCCGAGCATTTGCGGGCGGAGATCCGCCACCACGAATTTTTATACTATGTGCTGGACGCACCCGAGATCACCGACGCCGAGTATGACCGGCTGCTGGTGCGTCTGCGCGAGCTGGAAGCCGCCTGGCCTGACGATGTGCCGGCCGATTCGCCGACGCGGCGTGTGGGCGGCAAAGTGAACCCGGAATTTACCGAGGTCAAACACCTGACGCCGCTTTTGAGCCTGGGCAATGCTTTTTCAGATGAAGAACTGTTGGCCTTTGACCAGCGTGTGCGCAGCGGTCTGCCTGAAGGCAGCGAAGTAGAATATGTCATGGAGCCGAAAATCGACGGGCTGGCCTGCAGCCTGATCTATGAAAACGGCCGTCTGGTGCGGGCCGCTACCCGTGGCGACGGTGTGGTCGGCGAGAACGTCACGGCCAATGTGCGTACGATCAGGTCGATCCCTTTAGTGCTGAATCTGAAAAATGGCGAAGCGCCGCCGGAGCTTTTGGACGTGCGGGGCGAAGTTTATATGCCGCGCCACGCTTTTATGCAGCTGAACGAACAGCGGTTGGAGGCAGGGGAGAGCGAATTTGCCAATCCCCGTAATGCGGCTGCCGGCAGCCTGCGCCAGTTGGACCCCAACGTCACGGCCCAGCGGTCCTTGAGCTTTTTTGCTTACGCCGTAGGCGAAGGCGCGCGGGACAAGCATGCCGATTCGTTGGCGATGCTGGCGGAATATGGTTTCAAGGTCAGCGAAAATTACCGCGTAGTCAAAAGTATCGACGCGGCGCTACAATATATTAAAGAATTCGATGCCGGCCGGCAAAGCCTGGCTTATGATACGGACGGCGCGGTGCTGAAGGTCAATGCTGTGTACCAGCAGAATATTCTGGGCGCTACGGGCAAAGATCCCCGCTGGGCCATTGCCTTCAAGTTCCCGCCGGAGCAGGCGGAAACCAAACTGGAGGATATCGTGATCCAGGTGGGACGTACCGGTGTGCTGACGCCGACGGCAGTGCTGACGCCGGTCAGGCTGTCGGGCAGTACGGTGAGCCGGGCCACGCTGCACAACGAGGATTTTATCAAAGCGAAGGACATCCGCATCGGCGATACGGTGGTCATCAATAAAGCCGGCGAGATCATTCCCGAGGTGCTGCACGTGGTGCTGGGCAAACGGCCGGAAAGCACAGAGCCTTACACTATGCCGGCAGTGTGCCCGGAATGCGGCTGGAACGTAGAACGCAAGGACGGTGAAGCTGCCCTGCGCTGCACTAATCCCCATTGCCCGGCGCTGGGACGCGAAGGACTGATCCATTTTGCTTCTAAAGGCGCTATGGACATCGACGGCTGCGGCCCGGCGGTGATCAACCAGCTGCTGGACTCCGGGCTGATCCGTGACGTGAGCGATCTTTACTTACTGAATAAAGAACAGCTGGTGGAGCTGGAGCGCATGGGCGAAAAATCAGCTGAAAATCTGGTGCAGGCCATTGCTGCCAGCAAAGAGCAGAGCTTTGACCGTTTGTTGTTCGGTCTGGGTATCCGTCATGTGGGGGCGAAGGTGGCGCGGCTTTTGGCAGTGCATTTCGGAACGGTCGAAAACCTGCTGGCGGCTGATGCAGAGCAGATCGCCGCTATCGACGATATTGGCCCGAAGATCGCTGAGAGCGTCGTTACTTATTTTGCGTCGCCGGCGAATCGCGACTTGCTCGCCCGGCTGAAAGAGCTGGGGCTGAACATGGAGATGCAGGTCCAGACTGTCAGCGAGGAACATCCCTTTTATGGCAAGACCATGGTCTTTACCGGGACGATGCCGACGCTGGGGCGCGCTGAAGCGCAGACAATGGCGCAGGACGTGGGCGCTAAGGTCAGCGGCAGTGTCAGCAAAAAGACGGACTACGTCGTGGCCGGGGCCGAAGCCGGCAGTAAGCTGACGAAGGCTGAACAGCTGGGCGTTACCGTCATCGATGAAGCAGAATTCCTGCGCTTGCTGCAGGGCGGTGCTGCTGCTATGGCTAATGCAGGGGAAGTAAAAGCTGACGCCGGTCCAGGCGCTGACAGTGAAGATGCATCAGCGGTGGCAAACGCTGACGTACCCAAAGAACAGGATCTGTTTTAAAAATACTAAAACCTAAAAGCAATGCCGGCATAACTTTAGTTATGCCGGCGTTTGATATTTTTATGCAGTTGACAGTTTTTTCGAGGCTCAGTCCAGATAAGCGGCTACGATCTCGCCGGTGTAATAGGTGTGCCAGTCTTTATCGGCATACCATTTTTCAGCTAAGGCTTTGTCAAAGTTTTCCGGGGCCATTTCACGTTTTTCTACAATGCGGCATTCCAGCTGCAGGCCGGCGCCTTTGATCACAGGCACTTTGACGACTTGACCGGGTACAGCTACCAATTCCGCCGCTGCGAATTTATCCAGGTCGCGCCCAGATTTAGTGCCGCACAGGCCCAGTGCTTTGCTGAAAGCCGCGGTCAGCGGCAGGCTGACGGTAAATTCGTCGTGGGCCTCGATCAGCTCGTGGGTATAGCGGGAATGGCGTACCATTACCGTAAAAACAGAGCGGCCCCAAATGTTGCCCAGCGCACCCCAGCCGATCGTCATGGTATTTTGTTTGCCCTCTGCGGCAGTAGTGAGGAACGCACCCTTCGCCAAAACCTTTAAAATAGTTTCCGCATGGTCGAAAGCGTTGATATTTTGCATAATGCTCACACTCCTTTTGCCTTTATTATAATTATAATCGTTTTTTTGTGTCAATGCTGTAAATTTCTGTAAGTAGAAACCGGCAGCAAGTAAAATACCGGTACGGTATTTTACTGTGGTAAGTTTACGGCGGCGAAAATATTTGCAGGGCTTCTGTTGACAGTACAAAAGAAATAATTTAAACTGTATGCTAGTAAAATTATTTTTTAAGGAGTGTTTTGTAGTGAAGAAAAGTGTGTGGGCAATAGTGATGGTCATGGTATGCGCTTTGATGCTGGCAGGTTGCGGCGGCAGCGGCGGCAGTATCACCAGTAAAGGTTATGGCGATCTTTTTCACGATCAGGCGGCGATCAATAAGGCCGTTGCAGAAATCAAGACTAAAGGCGGCGGCGCGCCGCTCATGGTTTTCCAGAATATGCATTTCGGGCCGGACTTTATCAATTTTTCCCGGCAGGATCCCAAAAATAAAGAAAACGTCGATAATTTTGTCTGGACGCCTAATACAGGCTGGCAGGGACCAAAAATCGTCAAATTGCGCGGCAACGGCAATCTGGCAGATAATTTATTCAATATCGACGATGTGAACTGGTCGGCACTGCCTGTTTTCATTGCGGAAACAGAAAAAATGGCGAAAGAAAAAGGTATCGACAAGGCTTCACTGGGCGGCAGCATCATGATCGATCTCAATGTCAGAAAGCAGCAGCTTACTTTCTCTGCCACCGTCAAAGGGGAGCGGAAAGACGCGTATGTGACCGGCGATATCCAGACCGGCCAGGTTACCAATTTCCGAATTAAATAAACAAAAATAAACCTGCTTTTGAAGGCAGGTTTATTTTTTTGCCGCATCAGTCACCTAAACAAAGCCGGATCGAATGGATATTATAGAAGTATGGGATATTTTGTGATATAATATATCCGATTTACTGCATATAATGAAGAACATTTATCATAGGAAGGTGAAAAAATGAAGGTCACGACCAAAGATGTAGAATACATCGCCCAGCTTTCCCGTTTGACTATTCCTGAAGGTGAAATGGAAAAATTCACGGAACAGTTCAACCAGATCCTCAATTATGCCGATATTCTGCAGCAGCTTGATACCGCAGGCATAGAGCCGACTCCGTACGTGCTGCCAATCAGCAATGCGTTCCGCGAGGACGCAGCTCTGCCCGGCGTTACTCAGGAAGAAGCGCTGAAAAATGCTCCGGCAGTCCATAACGGCGGCTTTAAAGTGCCCCGCGTCATCGAATAAGAGAGGGAGGAACTACTGTGGATCTTTACAAGAGCACTGCTCATGAATTGCACGATAAACTTGTCAAGAAAGAAATCAGCTCCGTGGAATTGACAAACGCCCTGTACGAGCGTATCGACGCCGTCGAGGACCAGGTCAGGGCCTATGTGACGCTGGATAAGGAAAATGCTTTGGCACAGGCTGCCAAAGTCGACGCCATGATCGCCGGCGGCGAGAAGATCGCCCCGCTGGCAGGTATCCCCGGCGCGATCAAAGATAATATCTGCACCAAAGGCCTTTTGACAACCTGCTCGTCTAAAATGCTTTCTAATGTTGTGCCGATCTATGACGCGCACGTTATCAAAAAACTGCGTGCCGAAGAAACTATTTTCCTCGGCAAGACCAATATGGACGAATTTGCCATGGGCTCCACCACCGAATCGTCTTACTTCCAGGCTACCCATAATCCCTGGAACCTGGACCGTGTACCTGGCGGTTCCTCCGGCGGCAGCGCCGCTGCCATCGCGGCAGGCGAAGCTATCTGGACGCTGGGCTCCGATACCGGCGGCTCCATTCGTCAGCCGGCTTCCTTTAACGGCTGCGTCGGCATCAAACCGACCTATGGCCGTGTTTCCCGTTACGGCTGCGTGGCTTTCGCCTCGTCCCTTGACCAGATCGGGCCGATCACCCGCGACGTTACCGACGCCGCTACCGTGCTCAACACCATCTGCGGCAAGGACGAACACGATTCTACCTCGCTGCCCGTGGAAGTGCCTGATTTTACTAAAGCCCTGCGTCAGGACGTGAAAGGCCTGCGTATCGGCCTGCCGAAAGAATATTATGGCGAAGGTCTGGACCCCAAAGTCCATGCCGAGCTGAAAAAAGCGATCGCGCAGTATGAAGCCATGGGCGCCGAGATCGTCGAGATCTCTCTGCCCCATACCGAATATGCCGTTATCACTTACTATATCATTGCCCCGGCAGAAGCTTCTGCTAACCTGGCCCGTTACGACGGCGTCCGTTACGGCTTCCGTGCCGCCAACGCCACCAGCGCGCCGGAAATGACTACGCTCAGCCGTACCGAAGGCTTCGGTCCCGAAGTCAAACGCCGCATCATGCTGGGCACCTATGTTTTGAGCAGCGGTTACTACGACGCTTATTACAAAAAAGCCATGCAGGTCCGTACCCTGATCCGCCGCGACTTTGACAGCGCTTTTGCCAAATGCGACGTGATCCTGGCTCCGACTTCGCCGGTCGTTGCTTATCCTATCGACGGCAAAATGGACCCGCTCTCCATCTATATGCTCGACGTTTATACGATCCCGGTCAACATGGCCGGCCTGCCGGGTATTTCCGTGCCCTGCGGCTTTGCTGACGGTATGCCTGTCGGCATGCAGCTGATCGGCAAGCCCCTGGATGAGGAAACCGTGCTGCGCGCAGCTTATACCTTTGAACAAGCCAACGACTACCATAAGGTACTGGCACCGTTAGGAGGTAACAAATAATGAGAAACTATACTACTGTTATCGGTCTGGAAGTCCACGCCGAGCTGAAAACACATTCCAAAGCGTTCTGCTCCTGCTCCACAGAATTCGGCGGCGAGCCTAATACCCATGTCTGCCCGGTCTGCCTGGGCATGCCCGGCGCTTTGCCCGTGCTCAATAAACAGGTCGTGGAATTTGCTATCCGTGCCGGTTTGGCGCTGAACTGCGAGATCCAGAAATTTAATAAATTCGACCGTAAAAACTATTTCTATCCCGATCTTGCCAAAAATTACCAGATCTCACAATTCGACCAGCCGATTTGTCTGGGCGGTCATATCGACATCGAAGTGGAAGGCGAGAAAAAACGCATCGGCGTTACCCGCATCCACATGGAAGAAGACGCAGGCAAGCTGAACCACAGCGGCGCTACGATCAGCACTTCCGATTCCTCGGCAGTCGATTACAACCGTGCCGGCGTACCTCTGATCGAGATCGTTTCCGAGCCGGATATGCGCAGCTCGGAAGAAGCCCGCGCTTATCTGGAACAGTTAAAAGCGATCCTGGAATATACCGACGTCTGCGACTGCAAAATGCAGGAAGGCAGCCTGCGTTGCGACGCTAATATTTCTGTAATGCCGGAAGGCGCTACAGAATTTGGTACCCGTGCCGAGATCAAAAACCTCAATTCCTTCCGCGCTCTGGTGCGCGCTATCGAATATGAAGTCGAGCGTCAGATCGATCTGATCGAGAGCGGCGGCCATGTAGTGCAGGAGACCCGCACCTGGGACGACGCGCAGGGCATGACTTTATCCATGCGCAGCAAGGAAGAAGCCCATGATTACCGTTATTTCCCGGAACCGGATCTGGTGCCGGTAGAGATCGATGATGCCTGGATCGAACGGGTACAGAAGGAACTGCCGGAGCTGCCGGCACAGCGTCAGCAGCGGTTGATGTCCGAACACGGGCTGCCTGCTTACGACGCCGGCCTGATCGTGGCTACGAAATCCATGGCTGATTACTTTGACGCTGCCTGCAAAAATGCCGGCGACGACAAAGGCGTGTCCAACTGGCTGCTGGGCGACGTTTCTGCTTACCTCAACAACGAAGGCATCGAGATCGACGCTTTCCCAATCAAACCGGAAAATCTGGGCGAAATGGTCGCGTTGATCAAAGGCGGCGTCCTGTCCAGTAAACTGGCGAAAAAAGTTTTTGCCGAAATGCTCAAAGCTGACAAATCGCCGAAGGTCCTCGTTAAAGAGCTGGGACTGGAGCAGGTCAGCGACGAAGGCGCTATTGCAGCTATCGTCGACGAAGTGCTGGCTGAAAACCCGCAGTCTGTCGCCGACTTTAAAGCCGGTAAGGACCGCGCTATCGGCTTCCTCGTTGGTCAGGTCATGAAAAAATCCCGCGGTAAAGCCAATCCGGGCATGGTCAATAAATTATTAGTAGAGAAAATGCAGTAATCTGACTGCTGACTTTAAAGTTTGTAAAATGGAGGTGCCGTAGTGAATAAACCGTTTGTTTTTGTCGGTTCCGGGCTGGGCTATTTATGGCTGCTGATCTGGACGACTGTCGTTTCTATTGTGACTCTGGGCCTGTTTTTCCCGTGGGCCTACTCGGCGCAGCAGCGCTGGATCTGTGCTAATACCTACGTTGAAGGCAGACGGCTGCGTTTTGACGGCACCGGACTGGGTTTCTTTTTCCAGTGGCTGGTCATCATGATCCTGACGGCTATAACCTTTGGCATCTATGCGCCCTGGGGTTATTGCCAGTTCAAACGCTGGGAGACCCGCAATACGGTTTTTGATGAGTAAGTAAATTGTTCTAAAAGTAGAACAGACAGTTATCCCTGCGGATAGCTGTCTGTTTTTTTATCAAGAAATAGCTGAACAGCAAAGCTTATCCTGAATGTGTATTTTCAGACATAGTTTTCTCCAGGGTCATGTTATATTGCCGGTAGATATGTTACAATATACTTACAATCAGATGGCCTGACCGTACGGTTTCTTGCATGCCGAGGACCGTTTTTTTATTTGCGGCAGGTTCTGCGACATGTTTTTGAAAGAAGGAAAGTAAAGTGGAAGCAGCTGTCAATCAGCATTTTAAGCCGCGGCTGGCGATGTTTGCCGTGGGGATATTTTTAATGACTCTGGGTATCGCCTTATCCTGTAAGGCTGATTTGGGTACGTCGCCGATCTCCAGCGTGCCGTGGGTCCTGAGTATGTTTACTTCATGGAGCCTCGGCGGTATCACGATCGCGATGAATCTGGTGATGATCCTGCTGCAGCCGCTTATTTTAAGGGCTGTGTATCTCCGGGAGATCGCGGGTCAGCTGGCAACGACACTGGCCTTTGGCTACAGCATCGATTTTTCTATGGGTCTGCTGGACTGGTTCGTGCCTGCCAGTGCCTTGGAACAATGGCTGGCCTGCCTGCTGAGCATCATCGTTTTGGCTTTAGGTGTTTTTCTGGAGGTGCGCGCTAAAATATTTCTGGTAGCGGGCGAAGGCGTGGTCAGTGTGCTGGCTTTTGTCACGCAGAAAAAGTTCAGTTTCATCAAAAACTGTTTCGATATTACGCTGGTCACGATCGCCATTATTATTTCCTGGAACCAATTCGGTATTTTAAAGGGCGTCGGTGCTGGCACGGTAGTGGCTGCTGTTTTAGTGGGCCGCTGTGTGCATCTTTATGAAAACAGGCTGCGTTTTTTCGACCGCTGGAAAGTAGAAGCGTAACCGGCGGGACGGCAGTATTAGCAGCGGGGAAGCTCATTTTTCCGGGGGCAGAAAATAGTGGCAGGTTTGTAAAAAATATTTTAGGTACTTGCCAAAGAGGACAGAACGTAGTACAATGTGGTTAGCGAAAGCTAACCTAAACGTATTTAAATTTCTAACGAGATAGAGCACCGCCGACAGCAGCGGTGCAGCGTCAACGAAAGCAGGTGTAAAAAATGGCAGATTATATTATTGGCGGTATTTTGGCAGTGCTGGCGCTTTTGGCATTGCGCAGCGTCTTCAAAAAAACAGCTTCCGGCGGTTGCAGTGGCTGCAGCGGCTGTAGTGGCTGCACTTCCAGCTGTCACGGGCACGATCAGGAGACTGTTCCCAAATGAGCGTGAGCAGCGGCGTTGAAGCAGGCGCAGATTATTGACAAATCATTTTAAAAAGCATATAATTTGACCATAAGGTCATTGGATTTTGTACCAGCCGCAGGCGCACGCAGAAGTACGTGTCCTGCGTTTTTTTGTGAAGGTGGGTTCATTTATGTATCATATCGACCGGGGCGCGTGGGCCGAGATCAATCTTGACGCCGTGGCGCATAATGTGCAGATCGCCAAAAGCAATCTCGATCCTCAGACGAAGCTGTGTGCTGTTGTCAAGGCTGACGCGTATGGTCATGGCGCGGTCGCTGTAGCCCGCGAAGCCGAAAAGAACGGCGCCGATTTTTTAGCGGTCGCCCTTCTGCAGGAAGGTCTGGAGCTGCGTGAAGCAGGGATCAGGCTGCCGATCTTAGTGCTTGGTTCTTTGCAGCCGGGCGCAGCCAATGTTGTCGTTCAATTTGATATCAGCCATGCTGTTTTTGATGAAGAGCGTTTATACGCCCTGAACGAAGCAGCTGTGAAATTGCATAAAAAAGCCAAGATCCATATCGCTATCGATACAGGTATGCACCGTATCGGCGTGCACGTGCGCGAGGCGGGCGAATTTGCGGCTAAGGCCGCAGCGCTGCCGGGCATCGAGATCGAAGGCGTCTTCTCGCATTTTGCGACGGCCGACGCTGATGATAAAGCCTATGCGGCCCATCAGTTCGAGCGTTTTCAGGAAGCGCTGGCGCTGATCAAAGCGCAGGGCATCGAGGTGCCGCTGGCCCATATCGCCAACAGCGCCGCTTTGACGGAGCTGCGCGAATATCAGATGGATATGGTGCGTCAGGGCATTACCTTATATGGTCTGCACCCTGCGCATATGGGCGATTGTTACAAAGATTTTGAGCCTGTGATGACGGTCAAATCGACGGTGAGCTTTGTTAAGACCTTGCCGGCCGGAGCGACTATCGGTTACGGGCGTACCTATACCCTGAGCCGTCCCAGCGTTATTGCCACGGTGCCGGTCGGTTATGCCGACGGCGTCAACAGACGTCTTTCCAACGTGGGTTATATGCTGGTCAATGGCGGTAAGGCTCCTATCGTGGGCCGTGTGTGCATGGATCAGGTGATGCTGGACGTTACCGACCTGCCGCCGGTCAAAGTAGGCGACGAGGTCACGGTTTTCGGCGGCAGGCAGCTGCCGATGGAGCTGGTGGCCGAGTGGGCCGGCACGATCTGCTACGAGCTGGTCTGCAGCGTCAGTCCGCGGATGCCGCGCCGTTATGTGCGCAACGAAAAGTGAGTCTTTTTTAAAACGCTTTCCCTTATTTATGGCTGCTTTTGGCTTCGGCCGGGCAGCCCTTTTTTATTTGCGGCAGCTGTTAAACTGCGTCGCCGTTATTTTACCGGGGACGCGGCGGCTGTGATATGCTACAATAATAGTACAGAAATCAGTAAGGAGTGTGACTTGACTATGAACGAACAGGAATGGCTGGCGTGTGTGAACCATGTGGCCGGCGGCGAATATCCCATTCCCCGCGGTATGATCAGCAACTATAACGACTGGCGCTGCCGCTCGACGGTGGGCCGCGCTTTATATTGGATGGACGAAGTGGAAGCGGCGATGCGGGTGCTGGCAACGGTGCTGGACGTGGAGCCTGATATGGAGGACGCCCCGGAAATGGGGCTCAGCGAGGCCGAGCATAAAGTGCTGTGTCTGCGCGACGTAGCCGAGATCGTCTGGAAGCTGGCCCATAACGAGGACGCCGCCTTGAATTATCTGGGGCAGGCTTATGAATTGAGCCGGGCTTATAAGCATCCTTTCCGCAGCGCTTCCCGCGGCGAGATGTTTTACCGCCGACTGGCGATCCTGCGCGAGGTCGGCAAGGAAGAACAGGCCGTGCAGGAAGCGGCGGTGATGCTGGACCTGGAAGGGTCAAACGACGGGATCAACCCCTACCGTTATTTTGCGTATAAATTTTTAGCCGAGCATGAGCATAATAACGGCAATGATGCCAAGGCCTCGCAGCTGTTTGCCGAAGCCTTCAAATATTATCCTGTCAGCGCGGCTGGGGAGCGTGACCTGGCTAAAGCCGCGGCGGCCGCAGACCCGGCGGAACGCTACAAAGCCTACGCTTTCTGCAGCACGATCCAGTACAAGCCCTGGGAAGACTTGCCGACTGCGATCATCAGGCGCGATCTGTAAAGGGGGCGCAATATGAAAAAAGTAGTGTTATTGAGCGGCGGTATCGACAGCACCACCTGTCTGGCACAGGCCGTCAGCGAATGCGGTGCGGAAAATGTTACGGCGCTGTGCGTTTTTTACGGGCAGAAGCACAGCCGGGAAATAGCGGCGGCCCGCAAGGTTGCCGCTTATTACGGCGTGCGTTTGCTGGAGCAGGATATTGCCGGCATCATGTCCTACAGTAACTGCTCGCTGCTGGCCAGCAGCAGTGAAGCGATCGAACACAAAAGCTACGCCGAGCAGCTGGCTGAGCATGGCGAAGGTACGGTGGCGACCTATGTGCCGTTCCGCAACGGGCTCCTGATCAGTGCGGCGGCAGCGATCGCTATTTCTCTGGAAGCAGGCGCTATCTGCTATGGCGCCCATGCCGACGATGCGGCCGGGCGGGCTTACCCCGACTGTACGCCGGAGTTTTATGCGGCCATGGATACGGCGATCTACGAAGGCAGCGGCAAGCTGTGTCATCTGGAAGCGCCGCTGCTGCATAAAAACAAAGCGCAGGTGGTGGAGCTGGGCCTGAAACTGGGCGCGCCCTATCAGTATACCTGGTCGTGCTACGAAGGCGGCGACAGACCCTGCGGCGCGTGCGGCACCTGCATCGACCGGGCCAACGCCTTTAAAGCCAACGGCGTGGCAGACCCGGCGTTATAAGTTGGCTGTAAACAATAAAAAACCGTTTGACTTTGCTGTCTTAGCCTGGGGCTTTACGGCAGAGTCGAACGGTTTTTCTTTTTACAGGCTGGCTAAAGTCAGGGCTTTACTCCCTGCACAAAATAATAATTTTCAGTGTCTTCCTGATACAGTACCTGCAGGCCAACGTCAGTCAGCCTTTGGGCGACAACGGCCGCCGGCGGCAGGTTATCGTCCTGTACCTGTGCGCAGGCGCTGTGGATTGCGTTGACGGCGCTGCGGGGAATGTCGTGCATGATCGTCAGTTTGCCGCCGGGGACCAGCAGGCCTGCGGCCTTGCTGAGAAAAACAGCGGAGTCTTTGACATGGGGATAAAAATTCAGACAGGTGATCTGCTCAAAAGATGCTGCCGGTAGTGCCAGTTCCAGAATATCGCCGTGCAGATAGGTGATATTGGTCAGCTCAGCGTGGTTGCGAGCCGCCAGCTCCAGCATGGCTTCGGCGAAGTCTACGGCGGTGACCTGCGCTGCCTGGGGCGCCAGATACGGCAGCAGCACGCCGGTGCCGCTGCCCAGGTCCAGCACTCTGTCCCGGGGCTTCAGCTCCAGCTTGGCCGTCAGCTGCTGCAGCAGCTGCGGCTGACGTTCACGGGTGCTGTCCCAGGTCGGGGCCAGCTTATTAAAAAATTCTGCGTCTGTCATAGTAGTCATCTTGCACCTCTAAAATTTATAAGTCAGTGCGGCGCTGAACAGACGGCCGGACATGGGAAAACCGTATTGCTCTACATATTTTTTATCCAGCAGGTTATCGACGAACAGCGACAGTTCGGCGTTTTTGTTCAGGACGCGGGTCACCGACAGATTGTGGACGGTGTAGCCGCCGATGTTATAGACTGCGCCGCCGGTTTCTACCGGGGATTCTTTCTGGCTGCTGATGTAGGTGATGTCATAACGGATCTTCCAGAGGTCGCTGTCGTAAAGATAGGCCAGGCCCAGCTTGTGGCGCGGGCTGTAGTCCAGTTCGTCGGTCAGGCCGTTGTTGATATCGCCGCCGGCAACGCCGTTCTTGCGGGTGTGCTGGTTGGTATAATTCACCAGCAGGGTATTGTGTTGATCGAATTTCACTTCATTGGTCAGCTCGGCGCCCCAGATCTTGACATTGTCGATATTATAGGCCCTAAATGGCGCGTAATGACGGAAGTTGATGTAATCGTTGATGTCCTGATAAAAGAGGCTGAGCCTGCTGCTGTAGCGGTCGTCAAATCTGTGCTTGTGGCCCAGTTCGTAGCTGAGGCCATGCTCCGGTTTCAGGGAGTCGGTAAACTTTTTCTGGCTCCACCAGTAGTATTCAGGCATGGAGGGGGCGCGCCAGACGCGGTTGACAGACAGACTGGAAGTATTTTTATCGTCGCTGGTCAGCTGCAGGCTGAATTTAGGCGACAGGCTGCTTTCGGAAACGTCTTGCATTTTTGCCCGTGCGTCGTCCTTGCCGGCCTTGTAATGGTCGTAACGCAGACCCAGATAGGCCTGCCAGCGTCCGTCCAGCTGCCAGTTATCTTCCAGATAAACGGCGGCGTTATTGATCTTCTGCGAAGGGTACAGGTCGCCTGCGCCATTAGGTTTAACGTTATAATGGCCGTAGCCGTAACGCATCCGTTGATACTGTGCACCATAGCCCAGGGTATGCTTGCTGCTGACGGCGCTTTGGCCGCTGACAGCGAAATAATCGGTTTTGTCGCTGGGAATAACACGGTCCAACTGCACCTGGCCGCTGTGGTCTTTCAGCACTTCGTGGCGTTCTTCGTTATTGCGGTAATAGTCGAACTGCAGAAACCCGTTACTGAAAGTATGCGTATAATTAAGGTCGTAGTGGTCGGTATCCTTAGACCAGTAGGAACCGCGCCCATAACCGCCGGATTGGGTTATGTCGCCTGACGTTGGCTGTATTTGCCCGTCGCCGATAGTTTCGGGATAGGCGGGGTCGTAATAGGGATAACCTTTCAGGTTGCGCAGGATATAACCGCGTTTCAGCTTGTTTTTGCTGTAGCCCAGACGCAGGGCATCGGCGTCGCTGAACTTATAGCCCAGCTTGATATTGTACTGCTTATTGTCAAAATCATTGTTCAGCAGGTAGCCGTCGCTGCTGCTTTTGGCGCCGCTGAGAAAAGCGTTAAGCTTGCCGGCGTTGAAGCCGTAATTCAGTCGGTAGTCGGCGCGGCCCTCTTCACCGGTCAAAACAGTGGCCGAGCCGCCTGCGGCAGTTTTTTTGGTGAAGATATTGATCGTACCGGCAATATCGCCGCTGCTGGCCAGCTTGCCGCCCTTGGTGATCTGGATCTTCTCGATATTTTCGAGCGGGATACTGTTCCAGTCGATAAAGTTGCCGCCCATAACGCCGGACATCTTGATCGGCTGCCCGTCGATAAGGACGTTGTAACGGTTGGCGTCCAGACCACGGATCTTTACGGTATCGTTCTGGTTATCGCCGTAAACACCGCGCCGGCGCACGTCGATACCGGCGCTGTAGCGCAGCAGGTCGGGGATACTGGCATAGCGTCCGGGACTGACGTATTTGCTGTCGATATTTTCCGAAGTGGTGATGTCAGCGTCAGGCTTTGTGGCTGTAACGATGATCTCCTCCATCTGGTAAGACGGGGTGGCAGCCCAGACCGGGACTGCTGCCAGACACAAGGCCAGCGTGAGTTTAGAAATTTTATGCATAGCGATCTTCCTCTTCCACATCAAATATTTACTCTTTTCAGGATCAGCGGTATCAGTACCAGCTGAATGACGATACCGGGCAGACCGGTGATCAGGCCTGCGGCGGCATAACTCCAGGCCGGTAGGTGGATGCCCAGCGCTGACGCGCACAGAGCCAGCACGAGCAATGAGGCCAGCCGTCCGGCCAGCATGGCTGCGGGCAAAGCCAGCCATAAGGGCCAGCGGCGGCGCTGATACAGATAACCGCCGCACCAGCCGTAGATGCCCAGCTCTGCCAGCATCAGCGGCAGTACCGGCAGCAGCGGCGGCATACCCGTCAGCAGGCTGCTCAGAGCCGGCGTCAGCAAGCCGACAGCCAGGCCGCAGTAAGGTCCGAGGCAGAAGCCGGCTAACAGAACGGGGATATGCATGGGCAGAAAAATACTGCCGGCCGCACCTAAAGTATGCAGCAGTAAAGGTAAGATCAGTCCTGCCGCGATCAGCAGCGCGCTGCGGGTGAGATTGACACTGGGCATAGCCTGCCTCCTTGCTTGGGTGATGACTGCCGCTTTTGGTACAGGCAGCAGTAAAAATAAAAAACCACAGGCAGCATCTTCATGATACCGCTGTGGTCAGAGTTTATTCCAGACAGATACCGGGCAGGATTTCATATCCTGCCTGCATAAGTAAACATTTCGATGTCTACCTTTAATATTTTAGCATGATTATCGTGATTGTCAATGCAAAGCCAGCGCATTATAGCACCTTTTCATAACAGTAAAACGAGCGCTCCATTTTGCGGAACTGGATCTCGCCGCAGAAGTGATAACCCTGCTTTAAAAATAACTGCTGGGCTTTGTCGTTCAGGGCGTAGGTATCGGTCTTTAAATAGCGCAGTCCCAGCCTGTGCGCCAGTGTTTCCGCCTGCCGCAGTAATTCCGAACCGGTACCGCGGCCGCGCAGATCAGGGTCGACTGCCATACGGTGCAGCACCAGGGCCGGCTCCTTTAAGCTCCAGTCAGCGTCGGCATAAACAGCCGGCTCGGTTTGATTGATACAGATCAGGCCGCAGAGCTGACCGTCCGTTATCGAAACAAAAAGGTCGCCCTGAGTGATATCGGCGGCGAAATCCCGCTCCGTAGGGTAGACCTCGTCCCACTGGTAATTACCGTAAGCGTGCATTTCTGCCACCGTAGCCTGTACGATCTCCATAATACGCGGCAGATCCTGCATTGTTGCTGCTCTTAACATCCTCCCACCTCACATTTTGCTTTCCCGCCAGTGTGTCTGCACATTGGCGCACATTTTTTGTACCAGCCTGGCAACAGTCTTCTGCTCTGCCGGTGTAAAATTTTGCAGGCAGATGGCCAGACTGGCATTTTCTTCGGCGATGATCTGCTCGTACACCGTCCGGGCTTTTGCCGTAGGCACAAGCTGCCACTGACGCTGGTCGGTGCTGCTGCGCTGCCTGCTGATATAACCGGCGGCAGTCAGTTTTTGCACAGCCTTAGCGGTGGTCGATTTATCTACCTTCAATAAAAGCGACAAATCGTTTTGATTGATACCGGCGTTTTCGCAGATCCGGGTCAGAAAAATAAACTGTCCCCGCTGCAGCGCCAGCTCCTTAAAATGCAGATCGTGCAGATAATGGATCGTGCGCGCCAGCGTGCCAATATCGCGCAGCAGCTCGTTATGTAATTTCGTCATCGCTTTCACCACCAGTATTAGTTGAACTTTCAACTAATACTATGCCATAAAAGCCGCAAAAATGCAAGCAGCTATTGTTGGCGAGCGATTTAATTATTGGATTAAAACTTTCTCCACGTTAAAAAGCAAAAACTGGTAAAATATTGTTATTAATGTTGGAAAATTTTGTTAATTGAGAGGTGTCTGTTGTGTTTTCAAAGAAACATTTTACGATAATGGGTCTGGTCTGCGCTATGGCAGTTCCGGCTGCCAACGCCGGCGCCGAAGGTTTCGCCATCAACGAATGGTCGGCAGAAGGCGTAGCTATGGGCGGGGCGCGCATGTTTGCCAAGAATGATGCCGCCAATATCGCCTATAACCCGGCGTCGATCACTAAAGTGCGGGGCGAGGCCTTTAAACAGAGTGTGGTCTATATCAGTCCGCACGGAAAATATAAAGCCTATGATGAAAATGGTGCGATTATTGAAGAAGGTAAAAATGTCGTGCATGCCGGCTGGGCTCCGGGCAATTATTACGTCAAGCAGCTCAATGACAGGGAATGGTTCGGCATTGGTCTGTACAGCCGTTTCGGCATGATCTCCGAATTTGAGCGCGACTCCGTCGTGTCCTCGAATGCTTTTTTCTCGCGTTTGAACGGCGCCAGCCTGACGCCGACCTATGCCCGCAAATTCGATAAAAAATGGAGTGCGGCTGTAGGCGCAGAGGTCAATTATGTGGGACTGGAGCTGCAGAAAAATATTTTTGATGATAATATGGTGCCTATAATAGCTACACAAACGAAAGGTGAAAGCTGGGCTTTAGGCTGGAATGCCGCCGCCAATTATGCTTTTGACGCTAAAAATGAGCTCGGCATAGTTTATCGCAGCAAGGTGACCCATACCATGGATGCTGATTTTAAGGGTTATGGCATTCCTGCTACTTTAGGCGGCGATCATTTTACTACAGCGCATGGTAAAGTGACTTTGCCGGACAGCTGGGCGATCGGTTACAACCATAAATTCGACGACCGTACCCGGGTGGAGCTGAACGGTACCTATACCAAATGGAGCAGCTATGACGCGTTGAATATTACTTTTGATGAGCCATTTTTAGGCAATGCGGGCAGTCCGTCACCGAAAAACTGGAGCAACGGCTGGCGTTATGCTATCGGCGCCGAACATAAGCTGAGCGATAAATATACCATCATGGGCGGCTATGCCTATGACGAATCGTCGATCCCTTTTGACGGCGCTGACTTCATCGTGCCAACCGGCGCCCGCCGCACTTATAGCCTGGGTTTGCAATACCACGATAAAAAGCAGACGCTGGCGCTGACCCTGGGCCTGATCGACATCGACGGCCTGCGCATCAAAGGCCACAAAACAGACGCTTACAGCGAAGCCAGTACCCATGATAATTATGCCAAGGTTTTCGGTATCAGCTATCAGCGTAATTTTTAAATAAAAGAGAACTTTGTTCAAAACCTCTGCTCCGGCAGAGGTTTTGCTTTGAGGACGGGACGCTGTGGCAGAAAAAAGCTGGAAATTTGTTGAGGCTTTAATTGACATGAAATTTTTGTGTTTGTATAATCAAAGCAGGAAGGGTGGGATAAATGATAAAACGTGTACTGTTTTTACTTATGGTGCTGCTGTTGCTCTGCAATACTGGTTTGGCAGGCGAACAGGACGTAGTAGATTCTTTTAAGACCCATGTGCAGAAGATCATGCAGCCTGTCCTTGCAACCTACAAAGAAAATACTACGCATATCCGTTATTTTGATCCAGCCAGGCATGGCCTGCCGGGTGCAGGACACTGGTCTAAGGTGCGTTATCTGGAACCGGTTTATTCTTTAGACGTTAAGCAGAACGATTCTGTCATGTATCCGTATACAGGTATCCTTGAGATCGAGCGCTATACAGAAATATTTACAGGTGAGTATCCTACTAAAGAAGCGGCGGCTAAGGCAGAGAAGTCTTACCCCTCCAATGCGATGCAGCACTGGCGCTTTTATTATGGCTATCAGAATGGTACATGGGAGAAAACAAAAGTAGAATTTTACTGGGACACTGAAAAAAGATTTATGCAGGATAAAACAACGATCACCGAATATGATATTTTTGCGAATCGTTAGGCTAAAAGTGTTGGTTTTTGTGCCGGCTGGTGGAGTTTTTTTTGCTGTCCGATACAAAAAGCAAAGCAATAAAAAAGAGAGCCGTCAGGCTCTCTTTTTTATTCCATAGTGATGACTTGTTTCCATTCGTCGAGTATGGAGTTTGGAATAGTGTATTCTAAATATTTGATTTGAGCTTTATCGTGGGTAAATAGTGGGATTTGGATTTGTAAAGAATTGGAAAGCAAAATGTTATTAATAAATTCTTTATCTAAATCATAAGCAACTGGACGTGGAACGGAATTGTACTCTACGTTGGTTTTTAAAGAAAAAATTTTATTGTTATCAAATTTAAAATTAGTTTTTTCTAACGAGCTAGGGGTTTGTGATGTTGAAGTAATCAAAAATAATTTAAAATTGGGCACTGTTTGAATGATTTCTTTTCTAAAGGCTATTGTATTGAATGTTTTATAATGATTTTCTGATTTATTACGTTCATTAAAACTTATTATTATTTTTGATTCGGTAAAATTATTAGAAAAAGGAATTATTTCTGTATGCCCTGTTATAGAGAAAATGATTGAAAATAATAGAGTTAGTAATATTTTTTTCAATTGAATCAACTCCTAAAGAAAATAAGGTCTATTCTTTAGATATAACTTGCTGCCATTCGGTAAAGACGACTTTTGGTAATTCAACGTAATAGTAAGATTCAATTAGCGATGAGCGTTCCATAAATACAGGAATTTGGAAAGTTATTTTTTGTATATTTCCAAAATTATTTATTATTTCATCATTTAATAAAATAGTTGCCTGAGTTGTAAGGTCAGAAAGCGTTGAGATGGTTGTTGGGCAAGAGTAAATTACATCATCATTGATTTTTATTCTTATATCTTCAAAGTTACTGAACAATTTACTGACATCATTATTGTTTTTTATAGAAATATAATATTTAGTATTATCAGGACGGATTATTTTTCTGAAACTAAAAAATTTAGGGAATTGAAGTTTTGTTTTTTCGCTTACACTGTAAATATATTTTGAATTATCAAATGAGTTTGTAAATTCTTTAATTTCTGCGTGTGCAATGTTTACGAAAATGAAACATAAACCAAAGAACAATATTTTTTTTAACATGTAATCAACTCCTGGATAAAGTAGGGACTATTCCATATTAATGACTTGCTTCCATTCGTCAAGTATGGATTTGGGGACTTCAATATAGTAGTAAGAACCTAATATTGAAGTCTGTTTTAATATTATAGGAATTTGCAAAATAATTTTTTCTGATGATAGAATTTGTGAAGCAATTTCAGGGGTTAAAACAGCGGTAGCTTGTTTTTTATCATAGCCTAATTTTGTTGTTCTAGTTGGTAGAGTAAAGAGTGAATTGTCATTTATTTTCAATTTTATATCTTCAGTGGAGTTAAATAATTTAGTTACATTATTATTATTTTGTATAGTGATGAAAAATGAAGTTCCAACAGGTGATATATTTTTTCGAAAAATAAAGAGTTTTGGAAATCTTACATCTGCTTCGTTACTTATACTATAGATTGATTTAGTATTATCAAATTCATTATAATTTTTTGTTATTTCAGCAGAGACAATATTTGATGATAATAAACATAGAAAAACTATCAAAAACTTAAACATAAAATCAACTCCTATATTAAATTCGGGCTATCCCATAGCGATGACTTGTTTCCATTCGTCGAGAACATTTTTGGGTATTGAGAAACTATAATAGTCAACAATATCAGTATCAACAGTTGTATGAATTGGTAATTGAATTTGAATATTATTGGCATTTTTTATTTCTTTTAAAATTTCATCATTAAATTTAAAAGAAAAATTGTTGCTTAAATCAAAAGTTCTGTATTCAACAGAGTATATTTTATCATTGATTTTAATTTTTGCATTTTCAAGAGTAGTTAAATAATTAATTGTTCTGAAAGCATTTTTCCCAAGTAAATAATAGTCATTACCAGTTTTTTTGAAGATTAGAATTTGAGGAAGTTTAATGTTTTTATCTTTATAATAGCTTTTGGTTTGAGTTGTATTATCAAAAGTATTTGTTTTTTGTATTATTTCGGCATAAACAAAATTAGAAAAAGTTAAAAGAATTGTGAGTAATGAAATAACTAATTTCATAATGATCAACTCCTGTTATTCTTTGATGTTTGATTTCCAATATTGCTCTTTGTCATCGTATTCGAGTGAAATAATTTTTTGAATTGCTTGTGTGAAATCTAGATTAGAATTTAATTTAATTCCTTGTCTATTTGATTTATTGATTATTAAAGTTATTGGGGTATTTATAGATTTGAGTTTTTCAATTACTTCATAAGGCACAGCATATATATTAAATGCTCCTTCAGTAATTAGTCCGGTAGTAGTTTGAATATGGTGAATATTTCTGTTTTCTATCTCGAATAGTTTAAAAGACTGATTATTAAATTCTAATGTTAAATAATATAAGAATCTATCGGTATTGCTTGAACTTAGTCTTATCCAATATTCTGGGAGAGCATTTTTATCAACAAGTTTGATAAACCATTTATGATATCGTGAATCAAAGCTGCTATTTACATTTCTGGTATAATACGAAACGGCATTTTCCCCTTCGAGGTCACAAGAAATTTTTTCAGCAGAATAACATATAGTAGCCAAAGATATAAATAAGAGAAAACAAATAAAAAAACAAACATTTTTTTCATGAATATAACTCCTTAAATTATTGAAAGTAGGTGATAAATATTGGGAAAAGGTAAAAAAAGCGGAAAAATAATATTTTCGTTAGTTGGATTTGCAATAGGCGGAATAGCATGTGCAAAAGGAATTGGATTTTGGACTGGTGGTATGTATGGCGCCAGTATCGCTTCGACCCTGTGGTCGGTAACACAAAAACCAAATGCTTTTGGCAATCTTGATGGCGACTACAGCCAGGACGACTACAGTAAGTTCAGCACAACTACCAACGATATTTCGCAGGACGCCGTTATTCCTGTAATCTATGGTACTAGAAAATGGGGTGGTTTGCAAGTATGGCATAATCCCTATAATGGTGAAAGGTATCTGCAGAAGGATGTTATTATCTGCGAAGGCGGTATCAAGGGCGTATATAACGTCTGTGCTAACGAAGAGCTGATCAAAAATGATACTAAGATCAGTATTTATAATATCCAGCATCAGGATGCGGTGGTCTATCGCAGCGGCAATACTCTGGTGTTAAAGGCCGGCGGCAAGACCAATGAATATGCGCTGAAAGATGTGGAAAGCCAGGATCAGCAGGCGGCGCTTTTGACGACTGTTATCGAGAAGATCAGAAACGTACATCACAAAATAAAAGAACTGAGTCCGATTCAATATCGAACTCAGTTTTTGTTTGCAGCATAAAATTATATGGCTTTATTCCATAGCGATGACTTGTTTCCATTCATCAAGAATGGGTTGGGGAAGAGTATATTCTGTATATTTTATCTGTGTTTTATCCCTTGTATAAACTGGTATTTGCAATTGTATAGTTGTCGAAGTTTTTATTTCGTTGATAACAGATATTTTTATTGGGATAGATAATCTTGTTCTATTACCCATATGATCTAAAGTTGAAGCTTGATAATATACTTTAGTTATATCATCATCAAATTTGATTTTTATTGGTTCGATACTAACATATAAATCACGTAATGTGTATGGATTTTTTATAAAAAGTATGTAAGATTGGTCGGTATTTTTGTTGTTTAGTTTGCGAAATACAATTTCAGTAGGCATATCTTCACTGAAGTTATTGTTTTCCTTTTGGAAGATACTCATTACAATATTAGAATTATCAAATAGATTTTTTTGATTTGTTATTTCAGCATAAGAAAGATTATTGATAAATAACATCATAAGCAGTGGTATAAAAAATTTTTTCATAATAATCAACTCCCATATTAAATGAGGACTATTCCATAGCGATGACTTGTTTCCATTCGTCGAGTATGGATTGGGGAACTTCAATATAATAGTAGGTTTCTAAAATAGAAGTACGTTCAGCAAAAATGGGAACTTGAAAAATTATTTTTTTGATGGCATCAAAATTTTCCATGAATTTATTATCTAAATGAATTGTAGCTTGGACACCTCCAGAAACCTCAGAAAACCTGGGCGAAAAAGTATATATATCTTTATCGTTTATTTTTAAATTAAAATTTTCCGTGTTAGCGAAATGTTTTGTTACTCCGTTATCATTTTGAATAGTCACAAAGTAATTTAGTGAATTATTATTTATATTTTTTTTGAATATAAAGTATTTTGGAAATTGTTGTTTTTGTTTTGGACTTAAACTATAAATATTTTTTGAGTTATTAAAATCGTTTGTTGTTTGTATTATTTCAGCATTTGTAATATTAAATATGGATAGTAGAAAGCAGAATAGTATTAATTTTTTTAACATAAAATCAACTCCTATATTAAATTCGGACTATTCCATAGCAATGACTTGTTTCCATTCGTTGAGAATATTTTTATCTAACTCATAATATGTATAGCGAAGATAAGTTGAATCTAGGGTATACAATGGTTGTTGTATAGTAATACTATTAGAATTTTTTATTTTATCTATAGCAGATGTAATATCAATAGAATATATGTAACCACCAGGGCGTTCCAGAAGTGTTGTTGGAAATTCTGATATATTTTTTATATCATTGTCGAATTTGAATTTTATATTATCTATATTTGTATATACTCTATTAGCAGAACGACCTCTAAAAATAAAGAATTGATATTTGTGTGAAGTTGGAGATAAAGTTTTTCTTAAAGTGATGTCTTTAGGATTATTGTCATTACTTCCTTTTGAAAAATAACTGGTTATAATTTTAGAATTATCAAAGTTGTTTCTTGCTTGCAGTATTTCAGCATTTGCAATATTAAAAAAGGATAGCAAAAAACAACATATTATTAATTTTTTAAACATGTAATCAACTCCTGGATAAAGTAGGGACTATTCCATAGCGATGACTTGTTTCCATTCATCAAGAATTGGTTGTGGAAGAGTATATTCGATATACTTTACTTGTAGTTTATCTGTAGTATAGATTGGAATTTGAAAATCAAGAAAATCAGCCGTTTTTATTGCAGCTACAATATTGGATGCAAGTGGTAATGATAATCTCCAACGTTCTCCATGATCATTTATATGCGGAAATATATAGTGGATTTTGTTGATATCGTTATTTATTTTGATTTTTACTGGTTCTAAATCAACATATAAATCCTTTGAAACAAATCGAGTTTTAAAAATAATAAGGTATAAAGGCTCTGCTTTAGATATATTTAATTTTTTGAATGAAATTTCTTTTGGCATATCTTCGCTAAATGAAATTACATCTTTTTCAAAAAGGCTTATCGTAATATTCGTTCCATCAAAATCATTTTTGTGCTGAATAATTTCGGCATAAGAATGATTGTTGATAAATAACAGCATAAATAATGTTATTAAAAGTTTTTTCATAAAATCAACTCCCCTATTAAATGAGGACTATTCCATAGCGATGACTTGTTTCCATTCATTAAGTACATCTGGTGAGATGTCATATTCTTTGTATTTGATTCTGTTTTTGTTATTAGAATACATTGGAATTTGAATTTGCAAAGAAGTTGCATTTAATGCTTCTTTAATAAAGTTGTCATTTAACTCAAAAAACATTGAATAAGAATATGGATCTACAGCAGTCCTTAAAGACACAATATTCGCATTATTAAATTTGAAATTGGTATTATCTAAAATAGCAGGAGGAGAGGATACTGATGTTAGAAGAATTAACGTCATAGAAATCTTGTTTTGAAGAAGCTCTTTTTTTAGAGTAATATTGTTTGGGGCTTGAGTATATTTTATCTCTTTGTCACGGTCAATGGAACTTACTATTGTTTTTGAACCTGTAAATTCGTTTTGAAAGTAAGCGATTTCCGCATAGCCAGGCAGAGCAAAAGTGAACAATAACATCATAGTTAGTACAATTTTTTTCATGAAATCAACTCCTATACTAAGAAAGTAGGTGAAAATTTGGGCAAAGGTAAAAAAGTTGATAAAATAGCGTTTATAGCAGCAGGTAGTCCTACCTGGTTTGGGTTAAAGGCTTCTCAGACTTTTGCTGCTGGTATGTACGGTATGTCAATCGCTTCAACGATTTGGTCTGTAGTAGCTAAACCAAATGCTTTCGGCAATCTTGACGGCGACTACAGCCAGGACGACTACAGTAAGTTCAGCACAACTACCAACGATATTTCGCAGGACGCCGTTATCCCTGTAATCTATGGTACTAGAAAATGGGGTGGTTTGCAAGTTTATCGCAGTTGCTCTCACGAGGAAGAAGTTCTGCATCGTTAGTGGCTGAAGCATCTCTTTTGACTATCCAACTTCATTTGGTATATAATGAAAGCGGTTATTTATCTGCCGCAGGAAGTATTACGAGAAGCGAGGCGAATCTCATGGCAGTTATTTTTTATTTAAGCGGTACTGGCAACAGCCTGTATGCCGCTGAAAGTATCGCAAAGGAACTGGGAGCCTGTCGTTTGGAGGGTATTACCGGTTATTTAAAAGCGCCCTACGAGGTGCAGGATGAAGTGGTCGGCATCGTCTGCCCTGTGCATTGCATGGCTTTGCCGTCTGTTGTGGAGATTTTTCTGCAGCAGGTAAAAATGGTGCCGCAGTATATTTTTTTAGTAGTGACGATGGGCGCCATGTCGGGCCAGGCCTTAGGGCAGGGCAAAGAGCTTTTAGAGCAGCGGGAGCTGCGGTTGTCCTATGGCGCGCAGGCGGCGCTGCCTGATAACAGCATCGTTTTTCCGTCGCCGGCCGCAAGGAAGGAAAAGCTGCTGCGCGACGCTCCGTCAGAATTGGGGCTGATCGCCCGCAATATCAAAAACAGGCATGATAATTACAGTCATCTGGGCCGCAGCTTTTTATGGCAGCATGGCGGCACAGTTGTTGGCTGGTGGGTGCTGGAGAAAATGAAAAATATCGGCGCGTTGAGCTGCGATGCCACTAAATGCGTAGGCTGCGGCATTTGCGCTACTGTCTGCCCGGCAGGCAATATCACGCTGTCAGAGGGCAAGCCGGCTTTCGGCACAGAGTGCCTGCATTGCTTTGGCTGCGCGCACTGGTGTCCGCAGACTGCTATCAGCCTGGGAAGCTTAAAGCCTGATGTTAAAACGCGTTACACGCATCCGGAGATCAAACCGGCGGAGCTGGCAGCGCAGAAGGAAAGGAAAGATGAAGTATGAAAACTTACGCTCCCGTAACGGCAGCAGTGCTGGACGCCTTGAAGGACGCTCTTGGCGCTGACTACGTTTGGACCGATCCTGAAAAATTAGAGCAGTACCAGACGGACGAGGAAACCGATCCCCGCAAGTTCCACCTGCCGGAGGTGGTTGTTGCCCCGGCTGACGCGCAGGAGATCGCCGCTGTCGTCAAGCTGGCCAACCAGTATAATGTGCCTGTGACTGTTCGCGGCGGCGGCACCAGTCTGGCAGACGGCGCTATCCCGGTCTGCGGTGGTATTGTCCTGTTAATGGAACGTCTGAATAAGATCCTTGAGCTGAATGCCGAGGGTATGTATATGGAAGTCGAGGCCGGTGTGCGCACTGTCGATATCCAAAAATATGCCAACGAAGCAGGTTTTCTGTATGCGGGCGACCCCTGCAGCGCTGAAAGCTGTCTGATCGGCGGCAATCTTGCCACCAATGCGGGCGGCAATAAGGCGGTGCGTTACGGCGTGACTCGCGATCAGGTGTATGCGGTGGAGCTGGTAACGCCGACGGGCGAGATCGTGGAGCTGGGCGCCCGTTTGAAAAAATGTTCAACCGGCTACTGTCTGGAACAACTGATCATGGGCAGTGAGGGCACTTTGGGCATCATTACCAAAGCAACGCTTAAATTGCAGCCGATCCCGCCGTACCGCTTTGATCTGCTGGCTGTGTTCGATGACCCGGTCAAGGCTTTGGACGTAGTGCCGAAGATCATGCAGGCCGGCATCAATCCGACCAGCGTGGAATATATGGACAATTCTTATGTGCGCGGTACGGCCGATTATCTGGAATTTAAGGGCGCGCCCCATTATGAGGACGGCATTTATGTTATCATCACGGTCGAGACCTTCAGTGAAGACGAGCTGGACCTGAAAATGGAGCAGCTGGACGAATTGTGCAGCGAAGCCGGCGCTATCGACGTGCTGGAAGCTGACGAACGTATCTGGGATATGCGCCGCAACTGTCAGGAATCGGTGCGCCTGATCAGTCTGGTTTCCCTGACGGACGATGTGGTCGTGCCTGTCAACGAGATCGCCGGGACGATCAAGTTCATTATGCAGATCGGCGAAAAATATCCCTTCCCGGTCAAGATCAACGCCCATATCGGCGACGGCAACCTGCATATCGTTTTATGCAAATGCGAGCTGAGCGACGCAGAATGGGAGCAGCAGGTAGAAGCTTTCCACCAGGAGGTCTACACCTATGCATACAGCATCGGCGGGCGGCTGGCCGGCGAGCACGGTATCGGAGCCAAGAAGCTCAAGGAGATGGAAACCTACACCCCGGCCGGGGAACTGGCGATCATGCGCACGATCAAGGCGGCTATGGACCCGCAGCTGATCCTGAACCCGGGCAAGATCTTTGATCTGTAGGTCATTGGCCTGCGGCGGTATTCTACCGCTGCGGCAAAGATAAATTTTTGTAGGACAGTAGAAAGGAATGGAAGTTATGAGTAAATATGAACCGGTCAGCGCAGAAGTGGTAGCCGCTCTGCAAACAGCATTAGGTGCGGAGTATGTCAAGACCGACGCTGAAACACTTGATAAGTACAAAACCGACGAGGAGACTGATCCCCGTTATCATCACCTGCCTGAGGCCGTGGTCTGGCCCGGCAGCACCGAGGAAGTTGCGGCGGTCATGAAGATCGCCAATCAATATAATGTGCCGGTAACTCCCCGCAGCGCGGGCACCAGTGTTTCCTGCGGCGCGATCCCCGTTTTCGGCGGTATCGTGTTGATGCTGGAACGCATGGATAAGATCATCGAGCTGAACGCTGAAGGTATGTATATGGTAGTGGAAGCTGGCGCACGCACGGTCGAGATCCAGGAAAAGGCCAACGCCGCAGGCTTTCTGTATGCGGGCGATCCCTGCAGTGCCGACAGCTGTCTGATCGGCGGCAATATCGCCACTAATGCGGGCGGCAATAAAGCCGTACGCTACGGCACTACCCGTGATCAGGTCTACGCTATCGAAGCCGTTACGCCTACCGGCGACATCGTCAACGTGGGCGCGCGTTTAAAGAAAAAATCTACGGGCTACTGCCTGGAACAGCTGATCATGGGTAGCGAGGGCACTTTGGGCATCATTACCAAAGCTACCTTGAAGTTACTGCCGCTGTGTCCTTATAAACTGGACCTGCTGGCGATCTTTACCGATCTGGACGCCGCCGTCAGTTTGGTGCCGAACCTGATCAAAGCGGGCCTGAACCCGACCAGCGTCGAGTTTATGGATAACGGCTTTGTCCGCAGCTCCAGCGACTACTGCGAATTGAAGCTGCCCCATTACGAGGACGGCTATTACGTTATCGTAACGGTGGAGACCTTTAACGAAGACGAGCTGGAAAGCAAGATGGAACAGCTGGACGAGATCTGCAGCGCCAGTGGTGCGACCGACGTTTTGGAAGCTGACGAGCGCGTGTGGAAGCTGCGCCGCAACTGTCTGGAATCGACCCGCGTATTGAGCCTGGTCAGCACTTCCGACGATTTGGTCGTACCTGTGGATCAGATCGCTAACTGTATCCGTCATTTGACGAAGGTCGCCGAAAATTACAGCTTCAAACTCTTTACGCTGGCCCATGCCGGCGACGGCAACCTGCACTTCCAGATATTGAAGGGCGAGATGAGCGACGAGCAGTGGGAGGACGAAGTCAGCCGCTTCCATGCCGAGGCTTACCCGTATGTTTATAGTCTGGGCGGGCGTCTTTCCGGTGAACACGGCATCGGTGCCAAAAAAGTCGAAGCTATGGAAAAATATACCGAACCGGTAGAAATGAAAATGATGAAAGAGATCAAGCGGGCGCTTGATCCCAAAAATATCCTCAATCCGGGCAAGGTCTTCAACGCTTAAAGGCATTTAAAGCCTCCGCATTTTAATTTAGATGCGGAGGCTTTTTTGTTTGTGTATTCAAAAGTTAGAAAATACGACTGGAAAACAGGGGATTTCCATACTCTCAGAATTGTGCCAAAATGCGCACAAGAGAATTTTGGATATTATTTGAAGTGAGAAGCTATGATTTGTACAAGTTTTAAACAATTTTAATTTGGGATTTAAGTGCAACGTGGTATAATATTGCAATTAAGATGTTTATATGTCAAGTTCTCCGCTTGAATTATAATTATAGTAAGCTGAGTGACGAAGAAAAAGAGTGAATCCAGAAGAGTACGAAGAAATTGGCATTGCTGAAAAAAGCTAATTATTAACGGTGAAAGAAGAGTAAATAGGCAACAAAATAAAGAAAGTACAAGAGGGACAAGAAGATGAATATTCTGGTATTGAACGGAAGTCCTAAGGGGAAACGAAGTAATACATATCAGTTGGCCAGCGCATTTTTGGAAGGCATTTCCCAAAAGACGAAAGAGCAGGGAAATGCAGCGCCGGAGATTTTGGAATTGGATGTTAATCTTCTAGACGTGAAACCCTGTCAGGGATGCTTTTTCTGTTGGAATAAAACGCCGGGGCAATGCTATATATACGATGATATGCGGATGGTGCTGGAAAAGCTGTTGTGGGCGGATGTGACAATTTGGAGTTTTCCGCTGTACTTCTTTAATGTTCCGGGGCAACTTAAGACGCTGATTGACCGGCAGCTTCCGTTGATGCTTCCTTTTATGGTGGAACGCACAGACGGCGTAGGCAATGGAAGCCATCCAGCTCGCTATGACATGAGCAGGAAACGAACGGTGCTGATTTCTACCTGCGGTTTTTATACCGCCGAGGAAAACTATGACAGCGTTATGGAGATGTTCGACCATTACTGTGGCAAGAATAACTATACAACACTATTCTGCGGACAAGGCGAATTATTCAGAATCCCAGAACTCTCCCAGCGTACTGGGGAATATTTGAGCTCTGTACGCGAAGCCGGACGTGAATATACATCCGGCGAGATTAGTTCCGGCACCAGAGAGAAATTGAAACAGCTTCTATATCCCAAGGACACTTTTGAGAGAATGGCTGATGCCAGTTGGGGCATTGACATTCAGAGCGGAGAAAAAGAAGATGAAGCCCTGATATTTACGAAACAGATGGCGGTATTGTATCAAAAAACAGCATATCCTGGAAAAGATATTGTGCTGGAGATGTACTATACTGATGTAGGCAAGCGGTATCAGATTTTGCTGACAGCAGAAGGCGCAAAGGTTCTCACGAATCATTTTCAGACATACATGACCTGTATCGAAACGCCGCTGTCCATATGGCGTTCAATCGCAGCGGGAGAAATCAGGGGAGATACAGCCTTGATGCAGGGAAAGTATCGAGTGTTAGGAAATATTGAGATGATAATGCACTGGAACGATTACTTTGGTGTAGCGGCGGGGCAGGCAAGGGCAGACAGCGGGAAAGAAGAAACCGCAGGGAATCAGAGTGGAATTAATGCCCCAGGCCGAAAAACCAATATGCTTCAAATGCTTTTGCCGTGGATGGTGTTTTGGATAGCGATTCCTATCGATAGCTTCTGGGGCGGGGTATTTAGCCTGACAGTCTGCGCAGTAGTTCCGCTTCTGTTCTACAGCAATAAGAAAACGGTCTATGATGTAATTTCCGGGGCAGTAGTGGGAGGTTTTTCATTGGCGTTGATTGTGGGTTCTCCAGCTATTGTGATTGTACTAGCTTCTTACTTCGCCTTTGGTGTTATGTGGAGTGCATCTTGTCTGTTTCAAATACCTCTGACAGCACACTATTCAATGAATTCCTATAATGGTGAGATAGCATTGAAAAATCCGATTTTTATGAAAACAAACCGGATTCTGACAGCGGCGTGGGGAATCCTATATCTGCTGACGCCGATTTGGACTTATATGATTATGAAAACGGAATTTTCCAGTTTTGTGGGGGTTATCAATTCAGTGCTTCCTATCGGTATGGGGATTTTTACCAGATGGTTTCAGAAATGGTATCCAGTAAAGGTAATGAGAGGAAAATAGAATGTTCTTATCGCAGAGATGTGGCAAAGCAGGCAAAAAAAAATCGCCGCCAGCGGCAAATGCTGACGGCAGCTTGTTTCAATACCATTTTTTGCGTTGTAATTTTCTAAGCGTAAAGATAGCGACCAGCGCCATGACGCCCAGGCACAGTGGATAACCCCATTGAGAGTTCAATTCCGGCATATATTGGAAGTTCATAGCAAAGATACTGCTGATACAGATCAGGGGCAGGAAGACTACCGCTGCTGTTGTCAGGGTAGACTGGATATCGGCGCTGCGTTCGATTGCAGCGTTACTGCAGAGCTGTTCCAACGAAGCTAGCAATTCGTCGGCTACTGATAAAGTGAGCGCGGCTCCTTCCAGCTTGATCTTTAAAAGTTCGGGCGCGTTCTCGCAGCCGATCAGCAGAGGCGGGTCCTGACGCAGGGCGCGGCTGACGATGCGGCGCATCGGATAAACTGCCTGTTTGGCGGTAACCAGACTGCGGCGCAGGCGCAGCAGTTCTTTAGGATCGATCGGTTCGTCCTGTTCGCTGTAGGCTGACGCTAAAAGCTGCAGCCGTTCTTCCAGAAAGTTGATGACCTCGCAGTTATCGTCGAGGATCTTGCCCAAAATCAAAGTCAAAGCCTGCGGGATAGTGTTATGAGGCTTTTGCAGGGTAGTGACAAGAGTGCGTGCATTTTTTAAACGGTCACAGCGTCCATGCTGCAGGGAAAGCAGGCGGTTGGCGCTGGCCGCAAAACAAACATTATTATAAAAAACAGCGTTGCCGCTTTCATTCAGCTGCAGGTGACGGCAGATCAGAATCCGGTTGTTGCCGTCGCGGAACAGCCGCGGCTGCTGTTTTCTGTTTTCTAAAATATTCTGTGTCGCGGGGCTTAGTTTGAAGGAACGAGCGATCGTCATTACCTGATCGTGTGAACCAAATAACGACAGATCGAGCCAAAGAGCGCCTTCTTCCGGGATAGTCAAAAGATCTTCGGTAAGGTCTTCGACAGTGGAATAAGCGTTTTCTCGGCCGTCAAGAGTCAGCAGTGTACGGGTGCTGCTGGAAACTTCTGCTTTTTTTGGGGCAAAGAGTGCGGCGGTATCTATTTTTTGCTTCAGCATCGCGGTGACCCCTTTTGTACAAATTTGATTTTATGTATATATTTTAACCTGTTAATTGGTAAGTTACAATAATCAGGCAGGATTTTTTTTATAAATGGCGAAATATAACTATTTAAATAGGATGAAAATACCTGCCGGCAGAATCTTCTGTTATGCTTAAGGCAGGTTATTCAAGAATAAAGAGGAGTAATGAACGATATGTTTACAAGGGTTTTGTTAGCAATGGATCTTACCCCTAAGTCGGAAATCCTGCTTCCGTGTCTGTACAGTCTCTGTCCGGACACGAATACGGAAATCATTTTAGCCTATGTATTCGATGAAGAAGAGGAGGCAGACCCTTACGGCAGCAGCTATAAAAAAGTTTACAGCAAGCTGCAGGGCTATGCCAACGAGCTGGTGCGCAACGGTTATGAAGCCGTCAGCATCGAAACGCCCTGGGGTGAAGTGTTTGAGGAAATAACCCGCGTCGGCGACGATAAAGAAGTGGACCTGACACTGGTAGCTTCGCATGGGAAAGGCTTTTTCAGAAGCGCTTTGCTGGGCAGTACTACCTTTGATCTGGCCAGAGCTTCGAAGCGGCCGCTGTTTGTCGCGAAAACTGACGGCGACAGCGATGATCTGGCCGATGACGACTTGCTGCGCAAATTGATGATCCCGACGGATTTTTCCAAAAAATCTTTGGTGGCGCTCAATTTGATCCGCAGCCTGCGTGAGCACGTAGCGGAAGTAGTATTTGTGCATGTGGTGGAACGCAGCCGCAATCAGGACGACCTGGAAAGCAAGCTGCTGAATGCCGAATCGCGCATGGAGGAACTGGTAGCGGAAATGAAGCTTTTTGGTATCAAGGCTTCTTATCTGGTCGATAAGGGGGCTGCTTCCAAGAAAATCTGCCGCTGGGCGGAGGAAGAAAACGTTTCGATGATCGCGATGACTAAAACAGGCGCCGGTCTGGTCAAAGGGCTGGTAATGGGTGCGACGGCGCAGAACGTGACGCTGAATTCCGAACGTTCACTGCTGCTGCTGCCTGCTGATGAAGTCAGCAACGATTAAGGAAAAGTGAAAATTTTTTTACACAATCTCGGCGGAAACTCTTGACATCTCTTCCAGAAATCAGTATACTGTTACTTGCGGCTGGATTAAGCCAGCCGCAAGTTTATTTTTAAGCGGTAAACAATTTTATAATCCCTGATTTTTTCAACCTGGAGAGATGACCGAGCGGTTGAAGGTGCACGCCTGGAAAGCGTGTGTACGGGAAACCGTACCGAGGGTTCGAATCCCTCTCTCTCCGCCACTTAAAAAAAGTTTGCCGCGGTCAGCGGCTTTTTGTTTTTCTGTAGGACCGCAGGCGGCGGGTCCTGCGCAATAGGAGTCTGTGAACCGTGTCAGGTCCGGAAGGAAGCAGCACTAAGCGGAGCCTCTTATGTGCCGCGGGGGTGCCTGCGTCTGTGGCCCTACAGAGAAGCAACTGAGAGGAAACCGGCTGTTTATGACAGCCGGTTTTTTTGGTATATGGAAGGCGGAGCCGGCAGAAAGAAGATGCAAAGCTGTCCCTTAAATTTTTCACAAAATTGGATATAACTGAAGCCATTGGCCAAAGAAGCATTGCGCCGCATGGGCAATAAAAGGCGAAGTTACCCAGAAGCAGCGACTGAAAAGGGAGCTGCGCGGGTTACCGCTTCCGGCGAAGCCGGCAGGGAGTAAATGCAAAGCTGTCCCTTAAATTTTTCACAAAATTGGATATGTACTTATATCCATAAATTTTATATAATAAGTAGATAAGAAACTTGGCGGCTTAACGACAGGAAAGGAGGCAGAAAATGGCTTATGTAGCACTATACCGGCGCTGGCGTCCGCAGGGGTTTGATGCTCTGGTAGGACAGGAGGCGGTGCGGATCGCTTTGAGCAATGCTTTGACGACAGGACGTATCGCGCACGCCTATTTATTTGCCGGACCGAGAGGAACAGGCAAGACCAGTACGGCGAAGATCCTGGCGAAAGCCCTGAATTGTGAGCAGGGACCGACGGCAAATCCCTGTAACGAATGTGCCAACTGTCAGCGCATCAACGACGGCAGCAGCATGGACGTGTTCGAGATCGACGCTGCCTCTAACCGCGGTATCGACGAGATACGTGACCTGCGCGAAAAAGTAATGTTTGCTCCCGTCAATGGACGGTATAAAGTTTATATTATCGACGAAGTGCATATGCTGACGACAGAGGCCTTCAACGCTTTGCTGAAAACTCTGGAAGAACCGCCGGCGCATATCGTTTTTATTTTAGCGACGACAGAGCCGCATAAGATCCCGGCGACGATCCATTCCCGCTGTCAGCGGTTCGATTTTAAACGGGTGACGAATGCGGATATCGAAAAGCGTCTGCGTGAAGTTGCTGACGGCAGTGAGATCAAGGTCGACGATGACGCTTTGAAGCTGATCGCGATCCAGTCGGACGGCGGTATGCGCGACGCGCTGAGCCTGCTGGACCAGTGCGGCGTCATGGCCGATACGGTGACTGCGGAAACAGTGCGGAACGTTTTAGGTATCGTTGGGCGTGAAGCGCTGCGTGAGCTGGTACGCGCCATCGGCAACCAGGAGCTGTCGGCAGCGCTGCAGCTGCTGAACCGGTTGACTGAGCAGGGCAAGGACGTACGCCAGATCCTGACGGAGCTGGCTGAATATCTGCGGGCGGTGCTGCTTTATAAGGCTTCGCCGGGTTATCACGAAATTTATCTGACTGATACAGAAGAGGCGATTGCCGGGCTGGCGCCCCTGTTTGCCAATGACAGGCTGATGGCGGCGGAAGAACGCCTGCATCAGGCGCTGGGCGAATTGCGTTTCAGCGCGCGTGGCCGGATCACTGCGGAATTATGCCTGTTTGACCTGTGCCGCATCGAAGGCAGCACGATCGCTGCTTTGCTGGCCCGGGTGGAGCAGCTGGAACAGCAGGTGCGCAGCGGTGTGCCTTTGACTGGAGCAGCCGGGACCGGACATAGTAATACTGGATCTGCACGGGCAAGTACGGCGCTTGCCACAGCTCCTGCCGCTCCCAAAGTAAAAGCGGCGCCTGCTGTAAGTTCTGCCCCAGCTGCTGCGCCAGAACCGGCGCCGGAAGCAGCTGCCGTACCAGTTCAGGAAGTGGAAACAGTGACGACCGCCGTACCGGCTAAGGCCGCTGCCGCGCCGGCGCTGGAATACAGCGGCGACTGGACTGCGGGGGAAGACCTGTGGAAGCAGGCATTGGAGCTGCTCAAAAACGAAAAGAAACAGTCGATGGTAGCCTGCGCTGCCGGAGGCTTCGTTACCGGCTATGAAAACGGCGTTTTGACCGTCGGTTTCAAAAATCAGTTTATGTGCGTCAGGATGAACGATCCTGATTATAAGAAAGCTTTTGAAGAAGTGCTGCTGCGGCTGGCACGGCAAAGCGTACGGCTCGAATGCGTCACTGCTGCGAAACCGGCCGCTGCCAAACCTAAAGCCGCTCCCAGGCAGCAGCCCCCGGCAGAAGACATCGAACCTGCCGTCAAGGCTGCGCTGGACGCTTTTGGCGGCACGCTGCAAAAATTATAAATCAAATTTCTGCCGCAAGGCATCATTA
>ERZ791915.392-NODE-392-length-49323-cov-39.166822_pt1 | contig 49323 bp, 38 predicted proteins | sample MGYA00510139_ERZ791915 | MGnify/ENA primary metagenome ERZ791915 (study PRJEB30046, sample SAMN00792117) | human gut metagenome | study: EMG produced TPA metagenomics assembly of the A metagenome-wide association study of gut microbiota in type 2... | reverse complement strand
TCTATCGACTTTATATGCCATCTTACTTTTTAGGGACATTTACTGAATATCCCTAGGTAGCTGACATAGAACTTGAATTCAAGAAGCATATTGAATTGAGATTGTTCGCCCATATAGATGATTATTCTTTCATTATATCTTTATATATATCTGTTTGAAATTTTGAGATAGGTCTATAATTAAATCTTTCAGGAGTTGTATTGAATCCCATAATTAACTCTGTTGGATCACTTGGGAAAGACTCTTTGGTGAGATTCTCAACAAAGAGTCTATACGCAGATGATTCTATCATGCGTGTTTTCAGATATACTTCTGCCGCATAATCCATATGCGTGCTATATAATTCTTGTATATGGAATATACGTTTATTATTTTCCATATTGGGATTCTCACAGACGATCTCCAAAGACATAGCATCTGCACATTTAGTTATATCTGTAATATCTGCGCTCAATATGTTAATTTTAAATAGCAGTTCATCAGCACTTTTTAAATCGAAGGGGCTTACTAAGCCCTCCCTAATTGCGTCTTTTGTATGCTTTCCAGTTGGGCCATTGCAGTATGGACAACTAGGAATGAGATTATATTTTAAAATGGCTAAAAACGGATATGTGTCCTTATTTAGAAAATGATCTAATTGGCCTTTAATTTGTATTTCATCTTTTCCCGTAACATTTTTAATATAGATTCTATTACAATAGGGGCATACATCTGCATTGGACGCATCAATTAATTCTCCTTTAGGGAATGAGCCACTATTGAATCCACATTGAACGAACAGATAATATGTATTCACATATAATACAGATTCAAAATTATTAAAAGCTTCATATCTGTCAATAAGATCCTGACAAAGCTCTTTTATTTCCTGGGGTTTGTATTTACACCATTTTTTTAAATTAGTTACAACCTCTTGAAAAAAGGCTTTAGAATCAGAATCTAATATATACATCGGATGCAATACAAATTCTCCACCTGACCTTAATCCTTTAACAATTTTACGTTGCTCAAGAGATAGTTTTTTATAAAGTCGCCCCGCCTCTTTTTTAGTTATTTTTTTCCTTTTTCCTATATATCCTTTGGTAAGAATAGAATTAGTTCTTTCAATGAACATGTTAATAAATTTTTCATATTCAATGAGTTTTGAGTTGTCATATTCGATTGGTATCATTTTTGTTTCAATTTTTCTTTTAATGTATTTAGTTGTTTCTCCAATATATGAATCTGTTTGGTTAAAGGAATTTCTGAAAATATGGAATCTTGTTTTTGTTTCAACAGTTGTCGCAATTTTGCCCTAATGAACTTATCACCAATTAGATTGATATTATCCTGTAACTCTTGCACGATTATTGGAGAACTGATACTTTCTAAATTCATATTATTAATGATATCTATCCATTCTTGTATTTTATCATATGCAATATCTCCAACAAATTTGTTCATAAAAAACTGATTGTTAAGGATGTCATAAATGTTAGCGCCAAATGTTTCTTTTAATATATTCTTAATCTCTCCATTCTCCATACACAATATATTCTGAGTGGGAATATCACTTAAGATGAATGGAGAATGTGTGGTGATTAATATATTTATGTCAAACTTTTTATTTAATCCAATTCGTGTTATTTGATCTACTAGTTTCTTAATAAATAGGCGTTGGTATTCGGGATGGAAGCACAGTTCAACTTCATCTAGAACGAAGTTAAGTTTATTATAACAAACTCTACTACCATCAGAAGGAACACTCTTCAAATTTAAGGTATGGTATAGCAATGTACTAGTCAAATATATAAATTGTCGTTCACCACTACTCAAATGTTCAAGAGGTATAATAACACCTGTTTTTTTATTTTTAAGGTATAATTTATACTTAAAGATTCCGGGAGGCAACCAGTTTATTCTTTGCTCTATATCCATGCCCTTTGGGGTAATGCCAAGCAATTGGGCATACTGGCGATAATCCATACCATTTTGCCAAAGAGCTTCATCTATATGTATACTATTTTTTATAAAATTAAGAGCCTGGCGTAATTTTAATCCTATATGCGATGAATCATTCTTTGCTTTTTGTGTTAATTCACAAATCATCTTCCTGGTATATTCCTCTTGTGAATTGATTGTCAATGTTGTCCATAAATAATTTATATTCCCTGCATATTTGTTGTATATATGATAACTTGGATATTTTTCAGCTATATTGAGAACTTTATATACAACATACATCCTAATATAAAGTTGTATATCGCCCATATTTGGGTTGACGGGACAGCCCAATGTTTCCAAAATAATATATGCAAACGAGTTTTTTTGTTGGGCTATATCTTTGAAATCGCGTAAATCCTGACCTTCTTCATAATGTAATTTTTTTGATTCATCATAAATTTCTTGATTGTATTCATTGACTTCCTCCTCACTAGGGTATAATTTTGTTTTTCCATCTAATATTGATGTAAACCGCTCCTGTAGCCTTCTTGGTTGCCAGTTGCTTTCTAACTTATAGAAAGTATAATCATCCAATAATGAATATTCTGGATCTTCTTCAATTAGTAATGCAGCTAGTCTGGAGGTCGTTAGATGTCCTTCATTTTCCATATCTATTAATCCATTGTCACGATATGGGTTCAATACAATTGGACATAGATAACCATCATTTTTGTGGAACAGGCTATTGATCCAGGATTTTGTTCTATTGGATGTAATAGGAATAGTTTCTTCTCCTACATAATCATTTGCGATAAACGATTGTAGGGAATAGTTGGTTGCGATTGTATAAAAGAATTTTTTTGCAAATTCTTTCTGCATTGTAAATGTTGGTATAGGCCGATTGTTTGGGGTTTTGAGTTCCCCTTTTTCAAACGAATAGCAAATCTGATTAAATTGAAAATCAAGACTTAGATCATTAATTCTTATGACTCCTGTATTGTCATCCACTTGATAATATAAATCTGCATATATCCCTTTAATATATTTCAATGGGGCAGACGCTTCCCTTTCAATGTGATTGAAAAAACAGTAGATTAAATTATTAACTATTCGGAATATCATATCTAATAGAGAGGATTTCCCAGCTCCGTTTTTACCGACAATTGCAGATATACAAATATTAGGAGCGAAGAAATCTTTTGCGATTTGATGCTGAATCTTATATTCTATTCCTGTTTTCAGATTCTTCAGATATCGGCATCCTTCATGAAATTTTATAGTAGATAGTGTAAACATCTTAATATTATTAATCGTGATTGATGTGTAAATTTACTAAATGTTTTAGGAATATACAGAAATATAAGGTCTTGTTTTTATGCTTATCTTAGTAATTTATTTATAAGGCCGATCGAAAACAATTGGACGTATTTATTAAAAGAATAACAGTGTTTCATAATAATACATTAATTGAATTAACTTAAATGCATTCTTAGCAACATCCATTTTTTTTCAAAATAAATATTATTAGAATACACTATACTTACAGTCGCTCATTTCCTCGCCGTCCATAGAAGTTAGTACAGACTCTATTGAAAGCGAAAAGGTCTGACGGCTATGCCGTTTCGGGCAGAATCTTCCTCTTTCAGAGCGTATTCAGCCCGAAAACCTTTTCCCTTTCACGTCTGTACAATGGACGCCGACGGCAGCGGAAACAAGCGACTGACGGAAAAGTCAGAAGAAAAAGACAAAACAGCATATAGATTGGTTCAAATAGGGCCTAATTCTATATGCTGTTATTTTATCATTTGGAAAGGCTGTTTTTTAGAAACACACATAAAATGGGCAGGCGGTCAACTGCGCTCCCTCCAGAAAAATCAAAATCCATACGTATCCTTTGTGGAGCGTTTGGCGTGTCAGCTTCTTTTGTATCTATACGCCTCCTTGTACCCTTTCATCAGTGCCTTTTCTATGTCGGAGGCCCGGTAGAGAATCTTGCCGCCTACCTGTGTGTAAGGCAGAATGCCGTTGTTGCGGTAGTCCTGCAAGGTTCTCCGGCTCACTTTCAGCATGTATGCCACTTCCTTGTCTGTCAGCAGTTCATCGCCATAGGCGGACGGTTGTCGCTTCTCCAGTAATCTTTCAAGCAGGGCCAGTAGCCTGTCGAAATTCGAGTGGAACGTCTTTACCCACTCGTGGTCCTTTTCTCTGATTTCATTACTCATACGCGTTTGATATTGGGTTATACATTGTTCTTGAAACTCGTTCAAATGGTCTTGCCTTTCCAGCGGGCTTCCTTACGTTTCTCCTCCACATTTCCGACCACACGCTCCACATCATCGGGACGGTAGTAAGTCCGGTTTCCGATTTTTGTAAAGGCCAGCGTCCCGTTATCCCTCAAGGTCTGCAGGGTTCTCGGACTGATACGTAACCTGCGGCAGACCTCGTGGTTGTCCATCCATTCACTTGTTTCCTTTCCGCCATGTTCACGGCACAGACTTTCCACCTGCTGCACGAAACGATCCAGCTTGGCGGCAATCTCCTCAAAAGTCCTTTTTTCAAAGCTGATGATTTCCATTGTCTTCTTTATTTTCAGTTAAACATATATTCAAAAATTTGGAACAGAACAGTTCTTTTACAGCCGATATACCATTATGTCTCATCGTCCATTTTCGGATGGAAATGTGACCGTTTTATCCTGTTTCCACTGCAAATAAAATCAGTAGAAATCACACTGCAATGGATTTTCAGACCGGTGACGATGCGTTGCCAGAAATGACATCATGTTACATCTCAACTGCATACAATGAGCCTTCTTTATAAACGGAATCTGCTTGAACAATCCGGTATGTAGAAATCATTCCGGCAAATCAAGGCAGTCAGCACCGACTGTCCAATCAATGCAGTGCATAGGGTAACATAATTGTCACGGCATCTCCATTTGCTTGATTCTGTTCACTATACATACTTCCTTTGCTCACGACAATGAGTCAAGGTGCGCACCGAGACCAGTGAGTAAACCGATTAAAATCAAAAAATGTATGGTAACAAAAAAGAAATTGACCAAAGAAGAATGGGAGGCCATGACAGGTACAGACATATCACTCATACTCCCGTCAGATGGAAGTATTGAAACAGCCCGTGAATCATCCTTGAATGATACCGGGAAAGAGAAGTCAGAAGGAACGGTAGAACAGACCGACTTCACATTCGAGCCCCAGCAACCGTCAACCGGAAAAGAGGAAGCCATTCCCGCATCTCAGCGACGTATAAGCAGTAGACAGAGAAAACTATCTCTGGAAGAATACCGGAAAACCTTTCTTCAGGTTCCGAGAATCGAAGACCGCAAGCCCGTGTTTGTTAGCGGCGAGGTACGTGACAGGCTGGACGAGTTTGTCCGCAGGTTGGGAGGACGCAAAATGAGCGTTTCCGGACTGCTTGAAAACATCGCCAGGCAGCATCTTGAAATCTACTCGGAAGACTTCGAGCAGTGGAGAAAGCTGTGACATTTTCAGGAATGACCGACTTGCTTACTGACTCCAGTCATTACAGTATTCAGACAGCCAGCATCCGCCTTGGCAGAGTAACGGACAAAACTTCAGTTTGGGAGTTAGCGAGGTTATCTTTCGGGCATCCCGAAAACCTCGCTCCACTCCCGAAGAGTGGAGGCAATCCGCTCCCGGTGGTCGCAGATTGTGGGAAAAAGAATAATCAGAAATCAAACAGAGAAAATATGAATGACAAAAAGAAAAACAGACCGAGGGGACGCCCTAAAGTAAGCGGAGTGTGCAAACTCAGCAAAGCCGTTACAGTGAAATTCTCCAAGATAGACTATGAACGGTTATGCCGACGCAGCAGGCAGGCCAACCTCACGCTGGCGGAATTTCTCCGCGTATCAGCCTTTGAGACGACGATAACGGCCAGGCACTCTGCCGAGGAAACTGCCGTCATACGCAGCCTCACGGGTATGGCGAACAACCTGAACCAGCTGACCCGGTTGTCCAATCAGGCCGGATTCCACCGTACCCAAAAGACAGTGACAGAACTCCTGCAGAAACTCAAGGAGATTATAGTCCAGTATAGGCACGGAGAAAGGAGGCCGTCATGATTGGAAAGATCAAGAAAGGGAAATCCTTCGGCGGCTGTATCCGCTACGTGATGGGCAAGGACAACGCGGAAATCATCGACTCAGACGGTGTATTGCAGGGAAATATCCGGGAAATAACGGACAGTTTCAACTACCAGCGTGAGCTTAATCCGAAGATCAAGCAGCCTGTCGGACACATTGCATTGAGCTTCAAACCTGAGGATAAGGCATTGCTGACGGATGAGTTTATGGCTAAAATAGCCCGGGAATACATGGAGCTGATGGGGATAAAAAACACTCAGTTTATTCTGGTAAGACACCATAACACGGACAACCCGCACTGCCACCTGGTCTACAACCGCATAGGTTATGACGGCAAGGTAATCTCTTCCCAAGGCGATTACAAGCGCAATGAAATTGCCACAAAACTGCTTAAGAACAAGTACGGGCTGACATACGCCGAGAACAAGGGCAAGACTAATGTGGAGAAACTCCATGCTTCGGAGCGTGTGAAATACGAAATCTTCAATGCCGTCAAGGCAGCTTTGAAGCATTCCAAAACATGGAAAGAGTTCAACGATTACCTGCTTCGCCGGGGCATCAGGCTGGAACTTGTAAAGCGTACCAGGGAGATAAAAAGGCCGGAGGACATACAGGGAATCCGGTTCACCAAGGACGGGCAGACCTTCAAGGCTTCACAGATCAGCAGGGAGTTCAGCTTTGCCAGACTGAATGCCCGGTTGGGCTGGAAGACTTCGGAAACCCAACAGGAATCCGAACGTAAGGTGAAACAAAGAATACCGGACGGAGGCCATCTTTTCGAAAGTACGGGACCGGGACTGTTCAGTCCGACAAACGGCACCGCTCCCGAAGAGCCGTTACCTCAGGAAGAACTCTTGCGCAAACGCAAGAAAAAGAAAAAGAAAAAGAGGAAAGGATTCGGGCTGTAGCCTGTCCTTTCTTCATTCAAATTATTCATTAACATTAAAATTACAGGAATATGAAATTGGAAGAATATATCGAGAGCATCTTCGGATGCCTGGAAAGAATCGAGAACAAAATCAACGGGCTGTCCGCTCCCTTGCCGGAAGGTAATAGCCCGACAGTTAACAATGAAAAGGAAAAGGATGAGTCCGTGCTGAATGAAGTCCGGAATGGCCATGAGACATTCCGTAAATTGTTGGCTCGCGTGTACGAAGGTCTTGCCGCCATCAAGAACGATATGGTTTCCATGGACAGGAAAAACTCGTCACAGGAAAGGCTTGGACAGGTCTTGTCAGAAATACGGAATGAACAGCGTCAGCACCAAGAGAAAGTGGAAGCCCTGTTTTGTGAGACCAATGACACAATCAGAAAGAATGCAGTTAAGACAAGAAACATCAACCATCATTTCAGCCTGAGTATAGAATCCCCGTACACTCTCTGGAGTTTTTTCGTGATGTTCGTGATAATCGTGGTTCTGTCCGTGACTCTCTATTTTTCGGTGAGGACAGATAACGTGCAGGCCGATAATGATCTGAAGTACCGCTATGTCAAGATGAAAGGAGAGACTACCCCAGAGCAACTTGTCGAACTTGAAAACCTCTTTGGGCCTAACCGGGATAATGAACAGATAGAACAGATAGAACAGATGCGTGAGGATGTGGAAGCCTACGAGGAAGCGGTACGGAGACAGGCCACCCTGACCGAGCAGGCACGGCTGAAAGAACAGGCCGCGAGAGAACTGGACAGCAAGGCGAAGTCCATCAAGGACAAGTCTATTACGGACGAACCTAAAAAGTAAGCCTATGGCCAGTATCAAAGTGAAATTCAGACCTTCCACCATAGAAGGAAAGGAAGGTACCGTCTATTATCAGATTATCCAGAACCGTGTAATCCGTCAGTTAAAGACGGATTACCGGATATTTACGGATGAATGGAACGAAGCTGGAAACTGTATCATTGTCGGTAGTTCGGAACGAAGCTACCTGCTCCTTTCCTTGCAGGAACGCTTGGAGTGGGACCTGAAACGGCTGGACATGATTGTCCACCAATTGGAAAATCGGAAAGGGACATATACAGCAGATGATATTGTCGCTTCTTTTCAAAGCAATACAGAGGGACAGTCGCTTTTCAACTTCATGCAGGGCATCATAGCCCGTCTCAAACAGATGGGCAAGATACGCACGGCTGAAAATTATTCCTGTACTCTGAAAAGTTTCATGCAGTTCAGAGGGGACAGGGATGTTCTGCTGTCCGAAATCGATTCGGATTTGATGCAGCTTTATGAAGCTTACCTTCATGGGAAAGGTGCCGTACGGAATACCAGTTCATTCTACATGCGTATCCTTCGGGCGGTATATAACCGTGCTCTGGAAAAGGGACAGATGGAACAGCGCAATCCTTTCAGGCATGTCTATACGGGAGTGGACAAGACCGTCAAGCGTGCCGTTCCCTTATCTGCCATCAAGCGTATGAAGAATCTGGATCTGGCCTTACAGCCTAATCTGGAATTTGCAAGGGACATGTTCCTGTTCAGTTTCTATACCCGTGGCATGTCGTTCATAGATATGGCTCACCTGAAAAAGAAAGATCTTCAGAACGGCTTCTTATCGTATCGCAGACGAAAGACCGGGCAGCAGTTGGTTATCAGGTGGGAAAAATGTATGCAGGAGATTGTCGGCAAATACCCGGAAGACAGTCTCAGTCCTTATCTTTTGCCGGTATTGAAATATCCTTTTAAGGATACGCACAAACATTACAGGAATGTAATGTCCGGAATAAACCGGAACCTGAAAGAAATAGCCAGACTGGCCGATATCTCCGTTTCTCTTAGCATGTACTGTGCCCGTCATTCATGGGCAAGCGCAGCCAAAGGCAAGAACATTCCGATTTCAGTTATCAGTGAAGGAATGGGACATGATTCCGAGGCAACCACACAAATTTATCTGGCCTCATTGGATAATTCCGTAGTGGACAAGGCCAACGCACAGATATTAAGGGATTTGTAGAAATGTATGGAGTGTTTAGTAAAACTACTCCATTCTATGTAAGAGAGACATTATTTGTTGCGAAATTACACAAAATATAGCAACTATTATTATTTAAGAGCCAATAAAAGCACATGACAATGTTCAAAAACATAGAATTGTTTATCAGATTCGATTTTTGATACTTAAACAACAGTTGATAACCAGGATATTCCATCTGTCATACTACCTCTTACATAGAGAGACTCAGCAAGATGGAATATGAGTCAGATAAAGTCTAAAGAAAGAGTTGCACAACGAGGTGAAGTATTCACAGCAGAGCGTGAGGTAAACGCAATGTTGGACCTTGTAAAAAATGAGTGTTTGAGACCGGATTCCCGATTTCTGGAACCAGCTTGTGGTGACGGGAATTTCCTTTCTGCCATACTCAGACGTAAACTCGCAGAATTAAGAAGAAAATATAAGAAGAGCCCCCGTGATTATGAGAGACAAGCAATAGTGGCAATAGGAAGTCTATATGGAATAGACATAATGGACGACAATGTTTTAGCATGTCGTAAACGTCTTTTTTCCATATGGGATGAAGAATATACTGCCCTTTGCAAAACAGAATCTTCGGATGACACTCGTCAGGCTGCAAAATTTATTATCAGTCGTAATATCATTAACGGCAATGCTCTGACTTTAATGTGTGTTGATAATGAAGGCAATGACACATCTGTTCCTATAGTGTTCTCTGAATGGACCCTTATAGGTAATACCCAAATGCAGCGTTCCGATTACACAATGTCAAGTCTTCTTGGTAAAGAAAGTAATCTTTTCCCTTTAACTGATGTACAGCAGGAAGGTGGAATATTCTTAAGGAGATATATTACTCACTATAAAAAGGTTCAGGATTATGGAGAATAGCTTGTTTCAAAATGCCTATAATCCGGACGTACTATCGTGTATAGCAAATCTTAGCAGTGATGAGGTATTCACTCCTCCGGAATTGGCTAACAAGATTATTGATATGCTGCCACAAGAGTTGTTTGAAAATCCCGATACGACATTCTTGGATCCTTGCTGCAAAAGCGGTGTTTTTCTACGGGAAATCGCAAAGAGACTGATAAAAGGGCTTGAACAGCAAATTCCTGACCTTGAAAAGCGTATAGAACATATATTTTCAAAGCAACTCTTTGGCATTGCGATTACAGAACTCACAAGTTTACTTTCCCGTCGAAGTGTTTATTGTAGTAAATATCCGAGTGGGGAGTTTTCGGTATATCAGTTCCCTGAAGAAAAATCTCAAGGAAATATAATCTTCCAACGTATTAAACATACTTGGAAAGATGGTAAATGTGCCTATTGCGGGGCTTCGCAAAATGAATATGATCGTGGGACTGAACTTGAAAACCATGCTTACCAATTTATCCACAACTTAGATGTAAATAAAGTATTCAATATGAAATTTGACGTGATTATAGGCAATCCCCCTTATCAAATGAGTGATGGAGGCGGGACAGGTTCAAGTGCTATGCCAATATATCATAAGTTTATAATTAATGCAAAAAAACTAAAGCCTCATTATCTAACAATGATTATACCTTCCAGATGGTTTACAGGGGGAAAAGGTTTGGATGAATTTAGAGATGAAATGCTTCATGATGAGCATATCAGAGAAATACATGATTTTGGAAATGCAAATGATTGTTTTCCTGGCGTTGCCATTGAAGGAGGCGTGTGTTACTTCTTATGGGACCGAGATCAAAAAGGATTATGTAAGGTTTATTCCCATTCACAAAACCAAATTACAGCCATATCAGAACGCCCTCTTCTGGAAAAAGGTGCAGATGTATTTATCAGGTACAATGAAGTAATCTCAATTATTCGAAAAGTTGCATCTTTCAATGAAGAAAGTTTTTCTCAACTTGTTAGTCCAAGAAATCCGTATTATTTCCGATCTCCATTTGTCGAAAGTAAAAAAGCTATCAACACATGCAAAGTTTTTGGAGTGGAAGGTGGAAAAAGACAATATAAGAATATTGATAAATCATTTATTGGAAGAAACAAAGATGAACTGGATAAGTATAAAATATTTATCTCTAAAGCAGACGGAGCAGCAGGACAAATAGGTTATCCCGTTCCAGCCAGAATATTAGGGAAGTCTGAAATCGCAGGTAAAAATACTGCTTGTACAGAAACATTCTTAAGAATTGGTCCATTTGGCAGTGAACAAGAGTGTAAGAATGTGAAGTCATATATAGAGACAAAATTTTTCAGATGCCTTGTAGGTGCTAGAAAAAATAAAAATATGACTCAAAGTACGTACTCTTTTGTCCCTATTCAAGATTTCTCAAAATCTTGGACTGATAAGGAACTTTACGAGAAATACAATCTAACACAAAATGAAATTGATTTTATTGAATCAATGATTACATCAATGGAGTAATTTATGGAACATAACTTCTTTCCCCAACGACCTGCTGTTACTCCTACAATATACGCCTACAGATTGCCTGGAGTAGATTCACACAAAGGATTTTTGAAAATCGGTTATACAGAACGTACTGCCAAAGAACGTATAGAGGAACAACTTCACACAAGCAAAATCAAGTATGAGATTGTATTAGTGAAGTCAGCAATGGCTAATGACGGATCTTGTTTTACAGATAAGGACATACACAAGATTCTTGAAAGCAAAGGATGTCATCGACTGAATCCTCTTGACAAAACCGATGAGTGGTTCAAGTGTTCAGTATCTGATGTTGAAGCTGCTATATTATCCCTTCGTACAGGGGCAGACAATGTTGAGAACAGAACACAGAATTTCACGATGCGTCCTGAACAGTTTCGTGCCGTAGAACAGACTAAAAAATATTTTGATCAGGCACTCAAAGAAGAGCCTGGTCACACACCAAAGTTCTTGTGGAATGCAAAAATGCGTTTCGGGAAAACATTTGCCAGTTATCAGCTGGCAAAGAAAATGGGTTTGTCGCGGATTTTAATCCTTACATTCAAACCTGCTGTAGAATCAGCCTGGAGAGAAGATCTTATATCCCATATCGATTTTGAAGGGTGGCAGTACATATCCAATAAAGATGCACGCAACAATAATCTGAATATTGACCAGGAGTTTAATCGTGTGGACAAATCAAGACCAATTGTCGTTTTTGGTTCGTTTCAGGATTTGCTTGGCACAAACGAAAGTGGAGGAATAAAGACAAAAAATGAGTTTATCCATTCAACAAATTGGGATTTGGTAATATTTGACGAATATCACTTCGGAGCTTGGAAAGAGAGAGCGAAAGAGTTGTTTGAAAAGGAGGATGAAGAAAATGAGGTAGATTTTGATGTGGAAAAATATCAGAAAGATGAAGCAAGCAATGCCATCAATGAAACATGGCTTCCTATTTCAACACGATATTATCTGTTTCTCTCAGGAACACCATTTAGAGCCATCAATACCGGAGAATTTATAGAGGAGCAGATCTTTAACTGGACTTATTCTGATGAGCAGCGAGCTAAAACGGAATGGAAAGGTAACGGTAATCCTTATATAGCTCTGCCACGAATGGTAATGCTTACTTACCGTATGCCCGATGAAATACAGGAAGTAGCAAAGCAAGGTGAGTTTGATGAGTTTGACCTGAATGTGTTTTTCGCAGCAGAAGGCAAAGGTGCAAATGCCAGATTCAAATATGAGAACGAGGTACAGAAATGGCTGAATCTTATTCGTGGTTCATACCTCCCGGCTAGTGTAGATGACATGAAATTAGGACAGGATAAACGTCCTCCAATGCCATTCAGTGATACTCGATTACTCAATGTACTTTCACACACAATTTGGTTTCTGCCTAATGTCGCATCTTGTTTTGCTATGGCAAATCTGCTTGCTCAACGGCAAAACAAATTTTACCACGATTACAAAGTGATAGTATGTGCTGGAACTGCAGCCGGAATCGGTCTGGATGCTTTGTATCCGGTTCAGGCGAATATGGGAGATCCTCTTAGGACAAAGACAATAACACTGACTTGTGGCAAACTGACAACAGGTGTTACCGTGAAGCCTTGGACTGGGATATTCATGCTCCGTAATTTGAAAAGTCCGGAAACATATTTTCAGGCAGCATTTAGAGTTCAAAGTCCATGGGAGGTAAAGGATGAGGATGGAAGACGTATCATAATGAAAAATGAATGCTATGTCTTTGACTTCGCCCTTGACAGAGCCTTACGGCAAATATCCGATTACAGTTGCAGACTGGATATCAATGAATCCAACCCAGAGGCAAAAGTCGGTGAGTTCATAAAATTTCTTCCTGTGCTGGCTTATGATGGAAGCAGCATGAAGGAAGTTGATGCACAAGACATCTTGGATATCGCTTTGGCTGGAACTTCGGCTACGCTATTGGCAAAACGATGGGAATCAGCCCTGCTTGTAAATGTAGATAATGATACGCTGAAACGTTTGCTTGCGAGTCCTGAAGCCATGAAAGCCTTAATGAATATAGAAGGGTTCCGTAACCTGAACAATGACCTTACTACCATCATCAATAAATCCGAGGCCGTCAAAAAGGCAAAGAAAGAAAATCCCAATCCAACCCCAAAGAAGAAAAAGGAAATTTCTGACGAGGAAAAGGAAATGAAGAGTAAACGCAAACAGATTCAAGAGAAACTGATAAAGTTTGCTACTCGTATTCCCGTATTTATGTATTTGACCGACTATCGTGAAAGGTGCCTGAAAGATGTCATTACACAGTTAGAGCCAGGACTGTTCAAGAAAGTTACAGGTTTAAGTGTCGAGGACTTTAATATGCTATGTTCACTCGGTGTATTTAATGCACCGCTGATGAACGACGCTATCTTCAAATTCAAACGCTATGAAGATGCGAGTCTGACATATACTGGTATCAATAGGCATATAGCAGACGAAGTAGGTGGCTGGGATACTACCATCCGCAAGGAACAGTATGAAAAACTCTTCTACAGTCAGCAATCCTCAATGACACAGGTAGCTTCTGATTCCTATTCAAAAGGTACTGAGACAGTCAATAAAAAACAAACTGAACAAGGAACAACAAAGGCCTCACAACCTCATTCTGTACAAATTGTACAATCTCGCTCTGTAAATGAGCTCACTACCGCGAAGTCACCATCTGTGCAATCAACAAAAGAGGATAGTGATCTCAAAAAACAACTTGAGAAATTAGCGGTTGACAGTACTGTAGTTCATAAGAAGTTTGGCAAAGGAACGGTTGTAAAAATCAATAAGAATGAGAAATTTATCTATGTCAGATTTACATTAGGAGAAAAGAAGTTTATCTTTCCTGATGCATTTCTTATGAGGTTCTTAAAAGTTGAGTAATAAAGGTTTTATCTTCTAACACTCTATATTTTACATCATCGTCTTGTTATGTAAAGACTTATAATCTTTTTCTATGAAATTACTATAGATAAAAAATAATTATGCAACTCACAGACATAAGTTCAATGATAGATTTGTGATGTACAATTTTGTGTACTAAAACGAAAGTACCGGCAACCAATGTGTCGGTACTTTCATTTAATAATTTTCATAGAAAACAAGATTGCCTTTTTGTCTCAATTTTTCAAGGATATCTGGTGTGATAGAATTAGGAAGAAATGAATATTTCGTAAATTCATGGTTTTGATATGGCAAAGTTATTTTATTACCATTATTCATATATTCAAAAGGACCTGCAATAGAAATTTTTGTTTTTAAATCTTTTGATATAAATAACAATCCTTCTGATTCTTGAAGCGTAATATCAGGATTCTTAGTATCAAAATATACGCATTGAGACGAGGTGCCACTTTTGCCAAAAAAATATGTTTCGCCTATATATAAATCAGAATTTTTTAATTTTAAGGCAGAACATATAATGTCATTCCAAACATCTGTTATGTCAACAGAAGTATCTTTATATAGATTTAGCTGTTTGTTTTGCTGATATTTAATTTTATTTGTATGTATAAATTGAGGACGTTCTAAATTGCTTGCTTGAAAGACTGAATCAACGTCACTAATATTATCTTGATAAGATTTATAATATTGATTATCTCTACTTAATAAAATACAATGTTCAAGTTTCTCATCTTCTTTGGGATGCATACATGAAACTAGAACCAAACAGTCTTCCTTTGAGATTTTAGTAGATAAACAAAGGCTATTTGTCGGAAATACTAATAACTCATGTAAAACATGCTCATCAAAATTCAAGTTCAAATTATTTCGCAATATATCTAATTCCTTCTGAATTTTATCGATGACTTCAGCCTTAATATGATTATAATCTACACTATTTCTGTTCCATGTTTTTTTTATTTTTGCTTTTAAAGCATCTTTATCAAGTTCCTTATTTCTTTTTTGAAATAAGGAATATAATCTATCTTTAAAACTTGTATATTTAGTTTTGCCTGATTTTGACATAAACAAATGGTATTTACGAACTTCTGTATATTCAAATAGAACATAGTGAGAAGAACGTAAATTAACAAAAGGACATGAACACAAATAATCTATTGAATTATTTAATAAGGGATAAGTACCTTCAATATAATCCACTAATATGTTTGTGTCAAGATAGATGTTCACTCTATATTTTTCATCTACAATCATCATATTAATAAACTTTCATATACTGTTTTACAAAAGCTTGATTAATTCTCCCATCTGTTGGCAATTCGTCAACGGCTCTTTGAAGTAAAGTATAACAAAGTTTAAGAATGAATCTTGGGGAACCTTTCAATTGTACATCTTTCACTTCTAACATCTCTTTTATACCCGATTCATCAAAAGGATAGATGTCATCATCTATGCTTTCTGAACGAGCCATCGATAAATAATTTGAAATCATTTTTCGAAGTTCCGTTTCATTAAGAGGTTTCAGGTCAACAAAACTACCTTTAATTCTACCAGCTAATGGGGGAGAATAGCTTTCTATAATACTAAGAGCTTTACCCGTCATTGCAAATACAGAGCACCAATTCTTTTCTCGATCTATTAACAAACGAAGATTTCGCAAATAGTTATCCACATCTGATTTTTTCAAACGTTCCGCTGTAATTTCTTCAAATTCGTCTATTAGAATAATAAAATCTGTATATCCTAATTGCTTTTGAATAATTTTAACAATTGCTTTTAAGATATTTACCTCTCTTTTATCTAATTCTTTGACATTCCCAGTAACAAGCATATCCCAAGACTTAGAAATTCCAACGGTCTCAGAAACAATATCATAGAAATAACTTGCAACAACAGCAGACTCAGATTCTTCTATAAAACAACGAATCATATGATCTTTTAATAATTGAACAAAAGATTTTTTTTCTGTTGTACTACGCCGTATTGTAATTGAATCTATCAGTTCCTTATAGTTCTGGATTTTTTCAATCAGAAGTGGTGAAGAAGTATCATGTTCCGAAAAAAGAGTATTCTCAACTGGTCTTCCTGTGGCTTCTTTTAATATCTCTTGTTTTGCATCGATGTTATTATCTAAATATGAAATAAAAATATTCCATAGATACTTTCTGAAATTTTCTATTCCAATTTGAGATATAATGCCTCCTATCAATTCAGATAATTTCTGACCAGGATTGTCTATATATATGACATATGGCCTAATGTTATCTAGTTTGAGATTTTGGAGAAGATACTTAATATACATCAAAGTCTGAGTTTTACCAGAACCATATTCTCCTCTAACAATTAAACTAATATATTTATTGTCTGAGTTTTTTCCATTAGTTGCACTATTATATAATGCGTCTTTAATGTATTCAAAAATAGTGTTTACCACCTCGTCATTAACAGGAGACAAACTACTAACGATATCATCTGGTTCATCAATGATTGCTATTCCAGATTTTGGGAATGGATTATAATTAAGAAAGAATTTCTCTTTTAATATATTTTTCTGATTCTCTATCTGGTTTAATTTTCCAAGTATATCTATTGACATATTACGATAATTTTAATAAGTGAGTAATATATGTGTTCCCCATTAAAGGGAATAAGAATTCTTCTTTTTTTTGCACAAAAATAGCTGATGTGCTTTGTGCTCTGTACCTATCAGGCATATTTATACATTCATCTATCAATTTGCTTTTTATATCCTCTAAAGCGAATCTCTCTTTAGTTATTAATGACTTTATAATATCAGGTATATATATATAATCTGAATAACATTCATCATCAATAAAGTCGAAAATCGAATAATTTATTGGCATCGTTTTTTTAAAATATACGATATTCAAACTTTTTACTGGTGGAATAAAATGTATTCCCCATGCCTTTAAAGGGAACTTTTCAATTAGATTTAATGTCTCCCCCCACTTTATATAAACATCCCAAAATCGCATGATTTCGGAATCTTTACTATCTATTTCAATAATGTGTTCATAATTATCACAATCAATCATGAAATTATTTATAAATCTCCCATAACTTGAAAATGAGTAAATTGGATTTGATTCATTGCATAATACTTCTAAAGAGAGCTGCTGTTCTCTAGTTATAAATAGGCGATGAAATTCTCTAAACCTGAAATAACTTATATAGATATTTTTAAATATTTTGATATCTTGTTCTGTTAGGCTATCTTGATTGTTGCAAAACAGATTAATATTTATAGGTTTATTATCATTAATGGAGATTAAGCCGAAATTTTTTAAAGCATTAACAATTTCCAGTAGATTTCGGCTTGTCCATTTTTTCCCACTTTTGGACATTATATTATAGGTGTTGCAAACATTTAACAATTGAGGTATTGTTCTAATCGTATTATCACATAAAAGATTATAGATTAATTTTAGATCTTCTAAAAAATAGACATAAGAATAACTCCACTTCTTTCCAGTACTATTTTCTTCTTGTGAAAGAAATTTACGGTATTCGGATTTTGCTATGTCTATATATTGTTCCATTATTTACTTAAAATCAAGATATTCTCTGATAATTCAACACTGTGTCTATTTTTTAAATTTTTCCATTTATTACCTCTTTCTCTTATCTTATAAATTTCATAATCCCCGAAACCAATTGATTGGGAAATTTCACCTAAAATCATAGTTGTTGGAACATATACTCCATATGGAGCGGAATCTCCCAATATAAGATAAGCTTTACTGTTTGGAGCCAAAACGCGATACATTTCCTTTAAAACATAATACATATCCTCAAAATAGTGCATCATAAGAATATGAAAGCTTTTCTTTCCTTTACGTTCTTTAGAATTTTTGTAAATATTATAAAATAAATCTTTAAGTTCTTGCATTAATGACTGATTAGAAACTGCAAATTCAGATGTGCAAAAAATGTTAATATCAAAATCTGCATCCTTGTAATGTGTCGTTGCTCCTGTAACAAGATTATGTCTTACCTTCTCAGTTATATCACGCCAATTGTTTGTTAACTCAAAAAAATGAGTATGAACTTTTGAAACCTCTCCATAATCCAAATTATTAAGGTACGGAGGCGAAGTAATACATAAATCACAGTAACTATCACTAATGTAGTTGTTCCTTTTGCGTGAATCTGCATTATAAACCTGTGCAAGACGATTGTTATGTGGAACAGTGCTTAAGTCTTCAAGCATTTGCTTGGTAATACTTTGAAACTTGTCTAAAGCGTGACCGCTATTCACTTGTTTTTTTGAGCGTACAATATAAGGAACAGCAATAGGATGTATTGCCGACTTATGCAATGTTTGACTTATTGCTAAGTTGAAAAAAAGTTCATATTTCTCGTCATTCAATAATCGTACGGCATCTCTTATCAAATAGAGTTCCTTAAGAGTAGCTTTGTCATACAAACCTTCCAAAAGCTTATGGCAGTGTAAATCTAAAATGTCGATACTATTGTGCACTTTTACATAGTGTAGTATTTGATGCATATACTTATTGTATGTATCAACATTAATGTCCCAATTTAATTTTGCATTGATAACATCACACATTATTTTTTGGCTTTCATTTCCAATTGATGAGATGCCTTTCTTTTGGGCAGCAACAAGTGTTGTTCCGCATCCAGCAAAAGGTTCGTATATACAGTTTGGGACGATATCCATATTGTCAACAATAAGATCTACGAACTTATAAGAAAAGCCCGCTGTAAATTTGTACCAATTATGAATGGCACTTTTCATATTATCTTTTGCAGATCCTATATTGGCATCAATCATCATCCGTTACTGTTTATGGTATACAATAATCCTAATTTACATAGCAAAGATACAATTTTTCCTTCTAAAAATAAATTCGTGGGATACAAAAACGAATAAAACTATATATAAAAACTCCTTTTTTCTTATGCTTCCAATATAATTTTATATCTTTGTGTACTAGTAAAGCGTTCTTATTCAATAATGCAGAATAAAACAGATAAGGGAACTTTGCTCGTTTCTAAATCGTTACCTGCTTAATAAAGCGATTCGTATAAACTACTTATTTTCAGAGAATAGGATAAAAGCTAATGCCTAAAATTGTGAACGGAAAGTAAAAGACAATATCCGTTTTGAGAAAGGAGTAAAAGAGATCTCTACCGATTTAAAAGAAAAGACGGCTTCGATTACCTATGATGCTGATAAAACGACTGTTGAAAAATTGAAAGAAGGATTCAAAAAGTTCAATTATGAGGCAGAATTTGTAAAAGAAACCAAGAAAGAGAAAAAGAAATAAAGCTGTATTATATGATGAAACATGGCTATCGATAAAGAGCCATTCTAAATTTTCATTAAACTAAAAGCCGCCATTTTAATCGTAAAATGACGGCTTTTTGCTGTTAAAATTTATTTCTCTGCCAGTGCAATAATTTTATCTATGGCTACGGATATTCCTTCCGGATTTTTCCCTCCGGCTTGAGCAAAATGAGGCTGTCCTCCACCACCTCCTTGTATATATTTTGCTCCTTCACGAACGAGAGCCGATGCATTAAGCCCTGCAGAAACAAGGTCATCGCTTAACATTACGGTAAGTAACGGCTTGTTTTTCTCATCTACTGTTCCTGCAACGAATAAAAGGTGTTCGGGAACTTCACCTCGTATTTGGAAAGCAATATCTTTTACTACCTCTGCCGGAGTTGCGGCTTTGAGGAGTATGATTTTCATTCCCGAACGTTCTTTCATATTTTTCAGTAGAGATTCTTTCATCAAAGCGACTTTTTCTTTGATAAATTCTTCTGTCCGTTTTTTCAAATCAGCATTTTCATCTATCGCTTTTCTGATAGCAGCGGTAATATCCGGAACATTGTTGAAAATTTGTCGGATTGTTTTTAATGTGTCTTGTTGGAAATCGACCAGCTCTTCGGCTTTTGCAGCGGAGACAGCCTCAATACGACGTACGCCGGCAGCGATAGAACTTTCGGAAATGATACGGATCATACCGATATTTCCTGTATTTGCAACGTGAGTACCTCCACAGAGTTCGATAGAAGAACCGTACTGGATAACTCGAACCTCATCTCCGTATTTTTCTCCGAATAGCGCCATTGCTCCCATTTGTTTTGCTTCTGCAATAGGAACATTGCGGTGCTCGTTCAAAGGGATAGCTTGACGAACTTTCCGATTAGCAAGTTGTTCTACCAATCGCAATTCTTCATCAGTTACTTTTTGGAAATGAGAAAAATCGAAACGCAGTATATCGGGCGTTACCAATGATCCTTTTTGTTCTACATGTGTGCCGAGTACCGTGCGAAGAGCTTCATGCAGCAGATGAGTCGCCGAGTGATTGCAAGCTGTTGCAAGTCTGGCTTCTTTATTGATAACCGCCCGAAGTGTAGCGGTGATGTCTTTCGGGAGCTTTTCGCTGATGTGAATACTCAGGTTATTTTCTTTTTTCGTATTGATTATTTTTATCGTTTCGCCTTCGCCGGTTAAAGTTCCGGTATCACCTACCTGTCCTCCGCTTTCTGCGTAGAACGGGGTCTGATCGAGAACGATTTGATATAATTCTTTATTTTTTTGTTTGATTTTACGATAACGGAGTATTTCTGCATCACATTCGGTAAAATCGTATCCGATAAAACGAGGTTCACCTTCTTTTACGATTACCCAGTCTCCGGTTTCGATAGCAGCAGCGTTTCGTGCCCGTTCTTTTTGCTGTTGCATTTGAGCATCAAATTCTTTTGTATCTACCGATAATCCGTTTTCTTTAAGAATCAATTCGGTGAGGTCGAGCGGGAATCCGTAAGTGTCGTAAAGAGTAAATGCGTCTTTTCCATTGATGCAATCCATTCCGGCTTCTTTGGTGTCTGCCATTACTTTGTCCAACAATTTCATCCCGGTAGCAAGAGTGCGTAAGAAAGATTCTTCTTCTTCTTTAATGACTTTCTCGATCAATATCTTTTGAGAAATTAATTCAGGGTAGGCATCTCCCATCGTATCGATAAGAGTCGGTATGAGCGTATATATAAACGCTTGATGTTGACCGAGGAATGTGTACCCGTAACGTACGGCACGGCGAAGGATGCGACGAATTACATATCCTGCCTTAGCATTTGACGGTAATTGTCCGTCGGTGATAGAAAACGCTATGGTGCGCACATGGTCGGCAATAACCCGCATGGCAATATCGGCTTGCCGGTCTTCTCCGTATTTTTTGCCGCATAGTTGCCCGATTGCTCTGATTATCGGTTGGAATACATCGGTGTCATAGTTCGATGTTTTTCCTTGTAGAGCCATGCAAAGGCGTTCAAATCCCATTCCGGTATCGATAACTTTGGCCGGCAGAGGTTCGAGAGATCCGTCGGCTTTACGATTGTATTGCATGAATACGAGATTCCATATTTCTATTACTTGAGGATGACTCTCATTTACCAACGTTACACCGTCTATTTGAGCCCGCTCTGCATCGCTTCGCAAATCGATGTGTATTTCGGAACAAGGACCGCAAGGGCCGGTATCGCCCATTTCCCAAAAATTATCTTTACGGTTTCCGTTTATGATATGAGAAGCGGGGAGATGTTTTTCCCAATACGATGCTGCTTCGTTGTCACGTTCCAGACCTTCGGGGGCGTAACCTTCGAATACGGTGGCATATAATCTGTCCGGATCTATTTTGAGAATATCCACAAGGTATTCCCAGGCCCAGTCTATAGCTTCCTTTTTAAAATAATCTCCGAACGACCAGTTCCCCAGCATTTCGAACATAGTATGGTGATATGTATCCAATCCTACTTCTTCGAGATCATTGTGTTTTCCACTGACCCGAAGACATTTTTGGGAGTCGGCGACCCGTTTGTAACGTGCCGGAACATTTCCGAGAATAATATCTTTAAACTGGTTCATTCCTGCATTGGTGAACATCAATGTGGGATCATCTTTTATTACCATGGGAGCGGAAGGAACGATCTGGTGTCCCTTGGAGTTGAAAAAGCTCTTGAACGATTCGCGAATTTCCTTAGCTGTGAGCATATTTAATGATTTATAGTTTACGTTTATTAAGCAGTTGTTTTTCAGTAGAGCCGATAAATAAGTCTGTCGTTATTTAATATTCTGAAAAACAGTTTGCAAAAATAGCCTAAAATATTATTTTTGTGGCTATTGTTGCGCAAAAAATTACTAAGAGCCTGTTTAAAAATTCCGGTAAAGTAGTTTTGTCGTTTTTTTTCAGGCTTGTTTTCGGTCTGTTTCCCTGTTTTTTAGTTTGCTGTTAAAAATATGTTTTTTCAGGAAAGACAGGTATTAATATATCGGTATTTTGCGTTTTATAGAACGGGGACGGTATGTCTTGCCGGTGATTATGACCCGAATGTATTGAGCAAAATGTTATGAGAAAAAAAGTCTTTTATGTATATAATCCCAATACGTTGAGTTATGAACGGGTGTATCCATCGTTCAGAAAACGTATGGCTACGGTTTTTCGTCATTTGTTGAGCGGAATTATATTGGGAGGAATTTTGTTTTCGGTGTTGAACTATTTTGTGGACTCTCCCCGTGAGAAAATGTTGAAACGGGAGAATCAGCAGATGCGGTCTCAATATAAGTTGCTTTCTCGTCGTTTGGATGAAGCTCTGGATGTTATGGCCGATGTAAGAGAAAGAGATGCGAATCTGTACCGGGTTATTTTGCAAGCAGATCCGATTAGTGCGGCAGTTTGGAATGCCGGAACGGATAATGTGTCCCGTTATCAGGATTTGATGAACCTTTCGGATGCAGATTTGGTTGTTGCTACGACACAGAAGGTTGAACAGCTTAACAGACAGTTATATGTGCAGACTAATTCGATTAATGAATTGGTGAAATTGGGACAGCAGAATGAAGATAGGATAAATTGCTTGCCGGCAATTCAGCCTGTGTCGAACAAAGATTTGAAGCGAACGGCTTCGGGATATGGGCTGCGCATAGACCCTATTTATAAAACCCGTAAATTTCATGAGGGGATGGATTTTGCCGCAGATATCGGAACTCCGGTATATGTTACGGGAAACGGTACGGTTGTCGAGACTGGTTGGAAACAGGGGTATGGAAAAACGATTGTCATCAATCATGGGTATGGATATAAAACCCGTTATGCTCATTTGAGCCATATTTCTGTGCGGAACGGACAAAAGGTTATTCGGGGAGAGGAGATCGGTTTAGTGGGGAATACTGGTAAATCGACAGGCCCTCATCTTCACTATGAAGTAATTTATAAAGGCAAACATGATAATCCGATTAACTATTATTTCTTTGATTTGAGTCCTGCTGACTATGACCGCATGATACAGATTGCCGAAAATCAAGGACGGGTAATGGATTAATTTTTGAAGAATGGATACGGAGAAGAAACAGAAACGGATTTATTATACAATCGGAGATGTCGCTGAATATTTCGGGGTAAACGAATCTACTCTCCGGTATTGGGAAGACGAGTTTGATATTATTACACCTCGTCGTTCTTCAAGGGGTGTACGTTTTTATAATCAGGAAGATATTGATAATGTCCGGTTAGTCTATTATCTATTGAAGGAGAAAGGCCTGACCCTTGCCGGCGCAAAGAAACAGTTAAGAGAAAACCGATCTGGGGTTATCCGGAGTAATGAGATCATATCACGTTTAAAGAGTGTTCGTGAAGAGCTTTGCGGAATACGGAATGAGTTGGCAAAAATCGATGTTTCCGGTCACAATGAATCGGATGAGGCTGATTTGTGATTTTTTATTGTAAAACTTATACAGGCGGTTTTTCTCTTATTTTTTACTGGTCCGGTTTTGAATGATAACAAAAGCCACAGGAATTTCTGTCGGAGATTTCTTGTGGCTTTTGTTATATTTATAAATATATTACATCCCTGTATAGGAGTGTGGTGTGATGGTTTTCAATTCGGCCTTGATATTGTCCGAAACATTCAAAGTATCGATAAACGCATGTATAGCTTCTTCATTTATGATACCGTTGGTTCGGGTCAAAGCCTTTAATGCCTCATAAGGTTTAGGATACCCCTCGCGGCGAAGAACTGTTTGGATACCTTCTGCTACGACACTCCACATGTTGTCGAGATCGTTGTAAATTGCTTTTTCATTAAGAAGCAGTTTCCCGAGCCCTTTCATCGTGCTTTGCAGTGCGATGAGCATGTGGGAGAGGGGTACACCGATATTCCGTAGTACGGTAGAATCGGTCAAGTCTCTTTGCAATCGTGAGATCGGTAATTTTGAAGCAAGATGTTCGAGTATGGCATTTGCTATTCCGAGATTTCCTTCAGAGTTTTCGAAATCGATCGGATTGACTTTATGCGGCATGGCAGAAGAGCCGACTTCTCCCTCCTTGATTTTCTGTTTGAAATATTCCATAGAAATATATTGCCAGAAATCCCGGTCAAGGTCGATCAATATTGTGTTTATTCGACGCATTCCGTCAAATAAAGCGGCTAAATTGTCGTAATTGGATATCTGGGTAGTCCATGCTTCACGTTCGATGCCTAACTTTTCTTTAAGGAATCGAGCTCCGAAAATTTTCCAATCATATTCCGGATAAGCCAGATGGTGGGCGTTGAAGTTGCCGGTGGCCCCTCCGAATTTTCCGCTGATAGGAATCTGTTTTAAGGCGTTCAGCTGTTGTTCGAGGCGGTAAACGAAGACCATCATTTCTTTTCCCAGACGAGTGGGTGATGCCGGTTGTCCGTGAGTTTTTGCCAGCATAGGAATATCTTTCCATGCTTCGGCATACTCTTTTGCCAGACCGATCATTTGTTCGAGCATCGGATAATAAACATGTTCCAGAGCTTCTTTTATAGATAGAGGAACAGAAGTGTTATTGATGTCTTGAGATGTTAGTCCGAAATGTATGAATTCTTTGTATGCTTCAAGTTCTCCTAACGCATCGAACTTTTCTTTGATAAAATATTCTACGGCTTTTACATCATGATTTGTGACCGATTCGATTGCTTTGATTCGTTCGGCATCGGTTACTGTAAAATCATTGTATATCGCTCTTAATTTCGGAAAAATATCAGAGTTTATATTTGCCAGTTGCGGTAGAGGGAGCTCACATAGAGCAATGAAATATTCGATTTCTACACGTACCCTGTAACGGATAAGGGCAAATTCTGAAAAATATTCGGAAAGTGGGGCGGTTTTACCCCGATAACGCCCGTCAACGGGCGAGATTGCAGTAAGGGTTGTCAGTTCCATAAGAAGGTTTTTCATTTTCTTTTGCAAAAGTAACTTATCTGTCTGATTTCCCCAAAAAAAAACGTTTTTTTGCAGAAAAAGGAAGATTTTGTTTTGAGGTTAAAAAAAATGTCTTACCTTTGCCTCGCTTTTGATAAGCAATCCTCCGGGCGTTTAGCTCAGCTGGTTCAGAGCATCTGCCTTACAAGCAGAGGGTCGGCGGTTCGAATCCGTCAACGCCCACCGGAAAATTTTTGAAATTGTACGATAAAAAGAATCGAGAGAGATTTTCTTTTTTTAGAAAGGGGCGTTTAGCTCAGCTGGTTCAGAGCATCTGCCTTACAAGCAGAGGGTCGGCGGTTCGAATCCGTCAACGCCCACCGGAAAATTTTTGAAATTGTACGATAAAAAGAATCGAGAGAGATTTTCTTTTTTTAGAAAGGGGCGTTTAGCTCAGCTGGTTCAGAGCATCTGCCTTACAAGCAGAGGGTCGGCGGTTCGAATCCGTCAACGCCCACTTTCTAAAGTGAAAGCATGTCGAGTTAGACATGCTTTCGCTTTTTTTGTGTTTGTCCGGAAATCAAAAAGATCGGTTAAGCTTTCGGATGTTAGGAGATTATTCATAAAAAGTCGGTTTTTCTAATTACGGATAATATTGTTAATGATTGTTTTTTGAACTAAATCTAAATTATACATGAGAAGAGTTGTAGTGGCAATTGGATGCATTTTCTGGTTATCGTGTGTGTATATCAGAGCCGAAGAGTGTTATGCAGAACAAACTTCTGTTGCAATCGCTTGCGATACGGTCGATTATACTAAAGGTTTATCTGTTTGGTTCGATACTCCGAATGATCTTTCGGGGAAAGAAATTTGGACTGTGAGTAACGGGAACTCTGGCTCTAATCCCGATTTTGCGTGGGAACAGCGATCTTTTCCGATAGGGAATGGCAGTTTCGGAGGAAATATTTTGGGATCGGTTGAGACAGAACGTATAACACTGAATGAGAAATCTTTATGGAAAGGCGGACCTAATGTCTCGGGAGGTGCACGATATTATTGGGATGCCAATAAGGAGGGGTATAAAGTTTTGGATCAGATACGGCATTCTTTTATTCAGTTTTCAGGAATTAATTCCGTTGCTACGGAGTTGACCCGGAATAATTTTAATGGAAAATGCGGGTATGAACCGGATAGTGAGGAGTCTTTTCGTTTCGGGAGTTTTACTACTATGGGTGAGTTTCATATCGATACGGGAATCGCAGAGTCCGAAATATCCGATTATCGTCGGATGCTCTCTCTCGATTCAGCCTTGGTAGTCGTACAGTTCAATGCAGGAGGGGATTGTTTTTACCGTAAGTTTTTCAGTTCATATCCTGACAGTATAATGATATATCGATTTGAATGTACAAGACCGGGGCGACAAAATCTGACTTTCCGGTATGTGGCGAATCCTCAGGCTTCCGGATCGGTTGAAGCAGACGGAACTACCGGTATTGTTTATAACGGTCGTCTCGACAGTAACGGTATGCAGTTTGTCATTCGGGTAAGAGCGGTAGCGGAAAGTGGTACGGTGACAGTGGAAAATGGCGCGATTAAGGTAATCGGGGCTGATAATGTAACATTCTATGTGGCGGGAGATACCGATTATAAAATGAATTATAACCCGGATTTTAACGATGACCGAGCTTATGTAGGAGTCGATCCCGTTATGACGACACAGAATAATCTTGATTTTGCATTGGCAAAAGGGTATGATGCGGTTTATAATGCCCATCGGGCAGATTACTCCGCTCTTTTTGATCGAGTGAAGATAGACTTGAATGAGAGTAAACTTGTTTCCGATATTCCTACCGACATGCGGCTGTCGAATTATCGGAATGGCATTTCGGATCATTATTTGGAAGAACTTTATTTTCAATTCGGTCGTTATTTGCTTATCGCGTCTTCTCGTGCGGGTAATCTCCCGGCAAATTTACAAGGACTTTGGCATAATAATGTAGAAGGTCCTTGGCGGGTAGATTATCACAATAATATTAATTTGCAGATGAACTATTGGCCGGCTTGTCCGGCTAATTTGAGCGAATGTCAAACTCCGTTGATCGAGTATATTCGTACATTGGTAAAACCGGGAGAACGTACGGCAAAAGCTTATTATGGTCCGGACACTCGAGGCTGGACTACATCTGTTTCATCGAATATATTCGGCTTCACTTCTCCATTGAGCAGTCGGGACATGTCATGGAATTTCAGCTTTGTAGCAGGGCCTTGGCTGGCGACTCATGTATGGGAGTATTATGATTATACTCGGGATGAGGATTTTTTGCGAACTACGGGGTATGAGCTGATTAAAGGCAGTGCAGAATTTGCAGTGGACCATTTATGGCATAAACCTGACGGGAGTTATGCAGCAGCGCCATCAACGTCTCCTGAACATGGACCTGTCGATCAGGGTGCTACTTTTGCTCATGCTGTTGTGAGAGAGATTCTTTTGGATGCTATCGAGGCGAGCAAGATTCTTGATGTCGATGCTTCGGAGAGAGAAGAGTGGCAAGAGGTTCTTAATAAACTGATGCCTTATAAGATCGGTCGTTACGGACAACTGATGGAGTGGTCTGCAGATATAGATGATCCTAAGGATAAACACCGTCATGTAAATCACCTGTTCGGACTGCATCCGGGACGCACTATCTCTCCGATTACGACTCCGGAGCTTTCCACGGCATCGAGGATCGTATTGGAAAAACGAGGTGACGGTGCTACCGGCTGGAGTATGGGATGGAAGTTAAATCAATGGGCTCGTCTGCATGACGGTAACCATGCATATCTTTTATTTCAGAATCTTTTGAAAAACGGCACGGCCGATAATTTGTGGGATATGCATCCGCCTTTTCAGATCGATGGTAATTTCGGAGGAACTGCCGGAATAATAGAGATGTTGATGCAGAGCCACATGGGATTTATTCATTTGTTGCCGGCGCTTCCGGATAAATGGGCTTCTGGGGATGTCATAGGGTTATGCGCAAGAGGAAATTTTGAGGTTGATATTCATTGGGAAAAAGGAGAGCTTGTTAAGGCTGTTATTCGGTCTGGATCAGGGGGAATGTGTAGCATTCGTTATAAAGATTCTATGGTGAATTTCGATACAAAAGCCGGCAAAAGTTATTCTTTAATTTATGATAATTCGTTATTCCGAATTTTGGGAAATTAGGAGTAATAATGTTTTTTTGGGTAGGATTATAGGAGGTTATTCTTGTCTTATTGTAAGAGCATTTAAGTTTTTTGATAATATTTTTTTGATTTTGTCATTGTATTGTAATATCTATTTTGTCCTTTTGCATTATTTTAGTATAATGCGATAAAAGATCGGAAATAATGAGATATATAGAGAAAGAACTGGAAAATTTGAAAGATGAAGTCCTTGAAATGTGGACTTTGGTTTATTCGCAGTTGAATCGGGCAGGAGAGGCGTTGCTATCTTTAGATAAAGACCTTGCACGAGAGGTGATTTACCGGGAAAAAAGAGTGAACGCTTTTGAGTTGAAAATAGATAGTGATTGTGAGGATATTATCGGTTTGTATACTCCTGTTGCTGTAGATTTGAGATTTGTATTGGCGATGCTTAAAATCAATACTAACCTGGAACGTATCGCTGATTTTTGTGAGGGAATGTCTCGATTTGTTATCGATTATCCGCAAATCAGCGTAGATGCGGAATTATTGGATAAAACCAATTTGCGTGAGATGCTGGATACGATTAAGAAAATGATGGATAAAGGAAAAGAAGCTCTTACGGAGGAATCTTCTTCTATTGCCGTAGGAATTTTCGATATGGATAACAGGGTCGATGAGATTAATCGTCAGGCTACTCATATTGTCGCTCGCTATATACAAGATAAACCCGACCGGGCAGATGAGTGTCTTCATTTGATAGGAATTATCCGGAAAATGGAACGTATAGGCGATCACTGCAATAATATGGCGGAAGAGATAATTTTTTATTTGGACGCTAAAGTCTTGAAGCATTCTACTAAAAAATAGGATATATGTTTGATATAAAAAATACGGGTGATTATTCAAAAGATGATCACCCGTATTTTTTATATTTTATCTTTTATTTATAGGAGTATTCCAGTTTATTTTCAGAGAACAATACATGATGATCGCCAATATGATAAATAATCCTATACTTCCGACTAATAGTGCATAAATTTCCATTTGGATGAGGATAAATATATAAGTATATAATAATAGTAACATCCCTCCTATTGTTATCGCTGTTTTTTTGATTTTTAATATTCCGCTTAGGTAGAATGTGAGCAACCCGATTGTCATTATTGTTGCTATTGCATAGGAGAGGGAGAAATTAAGATGCTCCGAGATGGATACTAAAAGAGTATAAAACAGGCATAATGCCAGACCGATTAACAGGTACTGGAACGGGTGGATATTTTTCTTCTGTAAAACCTCGGCAAAAAAGCAGATTACGAAAGTGAGAATGATGATTAGGAATGCATATTTTATAGAACGTATTGATTTTTGGTATTGATCGACGGGTAGGAGAAGATTTACTCCGAAAGACGAATCATTTAAGTCTATATTCCATTTTTCGGCGGTGAAGACTTGCGGATAGTTTCGGTTCAGATTCAAGATTTTCCAAGTTGCTGAAAATCCGTTTTCGGAAACTTGTCTGCTCTCAGGAAGAAATGCCCCGGTAAAGCTGGGTGTCGAGCAGTTTGATTTTAGGGAGACGAGAGTCGTTTCTCCCAATGGGGTGAACATCACCGATTCAGAACCTTTTATCCGGAGATCTATATCGAATGGTATATCTTCGTCCCTATCTGATAATGATACGGAGCAAGATACTCCTGAAAAGATAAGAAGATTATCTACTCCGGAATTAAAAGACAAAGTCTCGTTTTTCCATTTTCCTTCTACTTGTTCAGTGATGCCGCGTAAATCTGAGATACCAACTATCAGTTTTGCTTCATTTAAGAGAAATTCTTGTCCGGTGATCTTTTTTTGCTGTAAGTATGCAATATCAAATGAGCCGGTAAGTTTGAGAGATGAACGATAAACGACAATATCGTATAATCCTCTTTTCAGGTCTTCTGTTTCTAAATTCCCTGCAATATGCAGCTCTTCAGGTAAGATATATAAATATCGTATTTCGGCTTGTCTCGTTTTATTTTCTTGCTCGATATATTCTTTATAAGGAATTACTAGCATCGGGCCGGTTATGTTTTGAGGTTTACTCCATTTTTGCTGTACTTCTGCAGATGCTTCATTTGCCGTTCTATTCCTTTCCGTGATCATGTTCTGCACCATCGTAATCGGTATGATTAAGGCGATAATTAGTAAAGCAATTAGAATAATCTTGATTGTCAGAGCATTGTTTTTGTTGTTTCTCTTTTTTACTTCTTCCTGAATCGGAGTCAATTCGGTCTGTTCCATAGTCGAATATTTTAATTGATAATTAAAAGTACTTTGTATTGCAAAGTTTATGAATAAAAAAATTATAGGTTTTGACTTTTTAAAAAATCTTCTAAAGCCCGAATGTGGGAAATAAAGGCTTCCCGTCCTTCGGCAGTAATGGAAAATCTGGTATTGGGTTTGCGCCCTATGAATTGTTTATTGCTTTTTATGTATCCGAGTTCTTCTAAATTTCGGGAGTGACTTGCCAAATTACCATCGGTCAGATCGAGCAAATTCTTGATGGTGGTAAAATCAACGGAATCATTTACCATTAAGATCGACATAATCCCTAATCGGACTTTGCTTTCAAAGGCTTTATTGATATGTTCGAGATTAGGCTTCATTATTTTTTTCGGTCATATTTCAGGTAAAAGAAGACTCCGTAGATGATATGAAATAGTCCGAATCCAGCAACCCAGAAAAGCAATCCGTATCCGGGGACAAAGCTGTCTATTAGCCCTAATATCAATTCTGCATATCCCAGATAACGGGTATTTGAATAGGTATATTTCGAACCGTTGATTAAAGCTATACCATAAAATATCAACATGATAGAAGATGTGAGACCGTAATGTTGTTGCAGCAGTAAAGAGAAACAAAGGATTCCTCCAGCCAATAACGGAACAAAGAAGTTGATTAGCAGACGTATGGATATAGAATCTAGTCGTAGTCTGAGACCATTCTTTTTTGCTTTTATCCAAGAAAGATAAAATGCTGTTATCAATGATATAGTTAATAGTAACAGTGCCAGAATGACGATGATTTGTAATCGGTAGGGTGTGTTAATGTTTAAGGTCGTGATTTTTGTAGGGTCAAGTATGTAATAGGCAATGTAAGCTCCGATAAAGGCATATATGCCGACAAATATTGCAGATAACCCGCTTAATGAGAGAAATTTAGAAGACTTCTCCATCAGATTTTTTATTTCGCTTAATGTGCTTATTACTTCTTTATTTTCCATTTTTTTTGTGATAATAAAGTACTTTGTTTTACAAAGTTGCATAAAAAAATTGTAAAAACAAATTTTTACCTATTTTTTTATCTGAGAAAAGAACTGGAGAAGTCTATATCGTATAGAATCTTTTTGCAAAATAAAAAGACTGTCCGGATTTCGAACAGTCTTTACTTGTCATTACAAAAGAAACAAGATCATTTTTCTGTTTTGCTATTAGTCAGTAAAATTCATATATCGGTTACAGTGTTTTTGAAGCGAGAGTTTAGTAGTCCGATTATGAAGATAATCGCTGCCATGCAAAAAATTAGATGATGCAAGTCTCTTTTGTTCACAAAATCATGTTATTCCATCGGATATAACGATCAAGTTATAAAGATATAAAAAAAGAAGTAAGGAAAACAACTGTTTTCTACATTTTGATGTTCTAACGCAACTTTTTGTTAATTTTTACAACTTAAATCGATACATTTGAGAAACGATTTGCTGATATTGGTTTTCTAATTGTAAATAGTTTTGCATGCTCTCATATACCTGATTTGCTTCGATAAAATATTCTATCATCGAGAGCTGACCGTTTTCAAGGGCTTTGTTGAGTAAAGAGAGTGTTTTTTGGGATTGTAACAGTTTGTTGTATTCTTGCATAGAGATTTTTAAATTAGTCGCCTGATCATAGAGCTGCCGTAAAGTAGAAAGACTTTGCAGGCGGGTGTTTTCTATTTGCATTTGAGTATATCCGCTTAAGGCTTTTGCCTGTTTTATCTTGTTTCGGTTCTCAAATAGCGGAATAGAAATACCGAACGATATGCCGTTATATTTGTCTGTGGGCTCCATTTCCCGTATGTAACCGATCTCGAATTTGGGAAACCATAAAGATTTACTTAGCGAGATATTTTTCCGAGCTACTTTCAGTTCGTTTTCGAGTGAACGTAATTCAGGATCAGCGGCTATGGCTTCTTGACTGTAAATTTCAAAATTTACCGGAAAATCCACAGGGGAATAATCAGTTAGCTCTTCTCCAATCGGTAAATTCCCATTTAAAGTTTGTAATTCTTTAAGTTTATTATTCCGCTCGGTTTCTATCAACCGCATTTGTGTTTTTATATTATAAAGTTCTAATTCTATTTTGTTGGTTTCCAATATATTTGCATCACCGTTAGATAACCGTTTCTGATACAGGGACGAGAGTTTCTGTACATTCTGAAGTCTGAGGTTCAGTAACTTTTGTTGTTGAAAGAGAGAAACCAGATCGAGACAGATTGTTTTTGCATTAAGCAACACTTGCTGGCGGATGATCTGTTTTTGCTGATCATACAAGTCTGATTTTAGATCATAGAGCTGGTTTTTATGAACATATACCGATGGAAAGTCAAAACTCTGCGATACCGACAGCTCTCCGGTTTTTCCTATCGAGGCCGGTTTTCCCCATTTCCGTTCGTATGATACATTCGGGTCGGGCAGAGTGTTTTCTGTTGCTGCTTCCAGTTTTTTAGAAAGGGTCAGTTGTTCACTGGCTTGTAATTCTTTATTGTTTTTTTCGATAGATCTGAGTATCGATTCGATGTTGTTCTGTGCCGCTAAATTTCCGGCACAGAACAACATAAAGGCAATTATATGGAATTTCATAAGTCGCTTTTTTTATGGTTCATAATCTGATAAACAATGGGAACGATAAATGCGTTCAATAGGGTAGAGCTTAATAATCCGCCTAAAATTACCTTTGCCATCGGGCTTTGGATTTCGTTTCCCGGTAGATCTCCACCTATTGCCAACGGGATGAGGGCAAGAGCAGAAGACAGGGCTGTCATTAAGATCGGGTTAAGACGATCTAATGATCCGTGTATGATGGTATCTTTCAGATTATAGCCTTCGTTTTGAAGATGGTTGTAGTGCGATACCAGCAGCATTCCGTTACGGGTAGCGATACCGAATAGCGAGATGAATCCGATAATTGCGGGAATACTTATTTCTCCGGATGTCAGTTTCAGCATGATAACTCCGCCGATCAAGGCTAAAGGGAGATTTAGCAAGATAATGCCTGATTGTTTTGCATTTCTGAATTCGTGATAGAGTAATAGGAATATTACCAATACCGAAATCATTGACGTCAGTAATAACGTCCGGGATGCGGCTTGTTCGCTTTCGAACTGACCACCGTATTCAATATGATAATCTTCTGGTAACTTTATCGTTGCATTTATCTTTTCTTGTATATCTTTTACGACCCCGTGCAAATCCCGGTCGGCAACATTTGCAGAAATTACGATTTTGCGTTTGACATTCTCCCGGTTTATCGTATTCGGGCCGGATGAAGAAGAGATGTCCGCGACATAAGACAACGGTATTTTTGTCCCGTTTGCATCGATCATCAGATTTGCTATTTTTTCGATTTTGTCCCGTTCGTCATCCCGGACCTTTACCGTAAGGTCGAATGAACGTCCGTTTTCGTATACTTGAGATACAACTTCCCCGGCTAATGCAATATCGATGAATTCGGTAAATTCGGGCAGTGTGATGCCGTATTTGGCAAGCATGTTGCGTTTCGGATTAATTTTAAGTTGTGGGCGTTCGATTTGCTGCTCTACATTCAGATCGACGACTCCTTCGACGTCTTTTATTGCCGCTTTTATTTGGTTGCCCAAAGAAAACATTTTGTTCAGATCATCACCGAACAGCTTGATTGCGATTTTTGCTTGTGTTCCGGATAACATGGCATCGATACGGTGAGATATCGGTTGCCCTATTTCTACGTTTACTCCGGGCAAACTTCCCAATTTCTTTCGGATGTCGGCAATCATTTCTTCATGAGAACGTTCTCCTCGTTCATAAGGAGCTTCTATTTCAGAAACGTTTACTCCTAAGGCATGTTCATCCAGTTCTGCACGTCCGGTTTTTCGGGCTACAGTTTTGATTTCGGGGACAGATAACAGTAATTGTTCTGCCCTCTGTCCGATTCGATCCGATTCTTCAAGAGAAATTCCCGGTAACGTACTGATATTTATGGTAAACGAACCTTCGTTGAACGGAGGTAGAAAACTTCGTCCTAATGTGAAGAATAGTGCCAAAGAAACGATGAATAATCCGATAGTCGATCCTAAAACCGCTTTTTTGTGGTGTAAAGTCCACACTAAAGCACGTTCATATACCTGTTTCAGATTTCGAGCGACCCACGGTTCACGGGAGAGTTTTTTATCATTTTTCTTGTCGGTCAGCAGGTAGCTGCAGAGTACCGGAGTCAGGGTAAGAGCTACTACTGTAGAGGCAAATAGAGCTATGATAAATGAAATACCGAGAGGCATCAACATTCGTCCTTCCATACCGCTTAAAAAGAATAGGGGAACAAAGCTGACGATAATGATGAGTGTTGAGTTGAGTATCGGCATGCGTACTTCTTGGGATGCTTCGAAAATTACATCTATCGGACGTTTGCGTTCGTTTTCCGGTAACAGACGGTTTTCTCGTAATCGTTTATATACATTTTCTACATCGACTATCGCATCATCGACCAAAGAGCCGATTGCAATTGCCATACCTCCCAGACTCATTGTGTTTATAGTAAGTCCCATAAAGTGAAGAGTCAGTATCGATACCAATAAGGAAAGGGGCAAGGCAACTAAAGATATAACGGTAGTCCTTAAATTCATCAAGAAAAAGAATAAGACGATTATGACGAAAACAGAACCTTCGAACAGAGATTTTTGTATGTTATCGATCGAATTGTCGATAAAACGGGATTGTCGGAATACATCGGTGGAGATGTGAATATCCGCCGGCAAATTTTTTTGTAATTCTGCAACGGACTGATCCAGTTTTTCTGTCAGTTCGAGCGTGCTGGTATTCGGTTGTTTGGTAACCGTGATCAATACGGCAGGTTTCCCTTTCTCTGAAGCCATACCGAGTTTGGGCGCTTTGTTTCCGATTTGAATGTCTGCAATGTCTTCAAGTAGAACCGGAATGCCGTTTATTGTCTTTACTACTGCTTTAGACAGCTCATCGATATGATTTGTCGAAACTACACCTCTGACGATATATTCGTTACTGAATTCGTATAATATACCACCGTTTGCATTTTGATTCATGTTCCGGGTCGTGTTCATGACCTCGTTCAGTCCTATGCCGTAGTGCTTCATGCGGGCCGGGTCGAGCAATATCTGGTATTCTTTGATTTCTCCTCCGATAACCGTTACTTGGGCGACACCACCGGTGGAGAGAAGTCTCGGTCTGATTACCCAGTCGGCCAAAGTACGTAAATCCTGTAAAGACGTAGAATCGGATGTGATGCCGAGTATCATGACTTCTCCCAATATAGAAGATTGCGGTCCGAGAGTAGGAGTCCCGACATTTGCCGGTAAACTTTCACTCATTACTGCCAGTTTTTCGGAAGTAATCTGGCGAGCTCGATATATGTCCGTACCCCAGTTGAACTCTACCCATACGACAGAAAACCCCGTTGTCGAAGAGGAGCGCACGCGGCGTACGTCTGTAGCCCCGTTAACAGCCGTTTCTACCGGAAATGTAACGAGGCGTTCTACTTCTTCAGGAGCCATGCCCGGAGCTTCGGTCATAATTACGACCGTAGGGGCATTCAGGTCGGGAAATACATCCACTTCCATTTTCATGGCAGTATAACTGCCGATAAAAAATAAAAGTATGGCTGCAAAAAGTATTAATAACCTGTTATGCAGCGAATAGCTGATAATTTTATTTAGCATAATCTGTTCCTCCTGTTAATGGCTGTGAGAATGACCTTCGGGAATAATGCTGCTGTTTGCCGCAAGTTTTACTTGGTAAGCGCCTTTGGTTACGACACGGTCTCCGGGTTTTATTCCTGAGAGGATTTGTACTTCTTCTCCGTCGTTGACTCCAAGAGTAACTTCTTGTTTTTTGTAACCTTCTTTATCGAGCTGGAGATATACGAAATAACTTCCTTGTTCTTCGGTGAGGGCTGTTACCGGAACAGTTATTACGTTATTCATATTTCCGGATAAAAGAAAGACTTCGACATAAGATCCGGGTATAATATCGCCCTTATTGTCGAATTCGAATATGACCGGAAGATAAAAAGACCCGTTGCCGGAGGAGCGTCCGTATGATTTTAGTTTTCCATTGAGACTTTCTAATGTATAGACTTTGTCGTTATACGGAGTTTTAAAATGGGCGGAGGTCAGTGTCGGAAGGAATTGATAATATCGTTCTGAAACTTCAGCCTTCAACATTAACCGACGATTTTGAGAAATGTTCAGTAACGGTTGGCCGATTTCGACATAATCACCGTCATTGACCAGTTTGCTTTTTATGAATCCGTTCATCGGAGATGCGATTGCAATACCGTTGTCCCCTTGATGTCCGGCAGTGGCTTTCCAAGCTACACGAGCGGTTTCATAACTACTCAATGCTTGATTATATTCTTTTTCGGATATGATCTTATCTCGATAAAGAATTGCCGCACGTTCATATTCTTTTTGAGCGGTTCGGTAAGTTATTTCAGTTTTTTCCGCCGGATCTCCGTCCTGTATGTTCTGGGCTGAAATAGAAAGCAATATTGTTCCTTTATTTACGGCAGACCCCTCGGTAAGGGATGCTTTTCCGAAAGCAACTATTCCCGAAGAAGTTGCTGCAATAGTCATATCGTCTCCTTGTGCAGCAAGAACTTGTCCGGATGTTTTAATGACATTTCGGAAAGTTTTGGGCTGTATTTCCGATATGACTATACCTGCTGCTTGAGCTTTTTCTTCGGTAAAAATTATTTCGTCTTCATGTTCGTGATCAGTATCGACTTCGTTTTGTTGATGTTCGTGATCGACATCTTTGGGGGTATTGTTATTGCATCCGGCAAAAAAATAAGCCGAGGCAATAATACATATTATAATATGTTTCATTGAAAATTTGTTTTTAATCTGATAATATTTCGTGACGGACTACTCGTTACTTATCGTACACAATAAAATCTCGACACGATAAAATTGAAAATTGTCGTTTTATATATAATCAGATTAAATGGGGTGGAGCTCGTAATCCGGAAGAGAGGCCTTTGTATTCAGAAATGCAAAAGTCTTTATGAGGAATAGGCAACGTTGTACATTCCGTTTCGTCCGGTCTGAAATCGAAAGAAGTGATTGTTGCGGGAAGTGCAATGAAAATATTTGACTGGAGGTCGGGATTTCCGGTAGAAGTCCGGTAAGCGGCAAAACGCGCAAGGCAGTCAGTTTCACAGTCAGGCCGGTGTGTAATATCCCGATTTTGTCCGTTTTCGGGAATTTCGGATAATTGCAAGCATATTCTACCGTCGATATGGTGGTGATGAGGCACAATTGTAACGAGCAACATGCAGCATGCCGCTAACCAAAGAAAAGGTAGAAGTACTTTTTTTTTCATTAAAATAGTTCCTGTGCAATTGCTCTTTGTGTACAAAGGTAGTAACAAAAGATCGGATTAGGAAAATGGATACTCGTGTTTTTTTATTTTTAACAAGAATGTTTGATCCATTCGGGCCAAGAACTTTTGTCGGTGTTCGTGTTTGCATTTTTTGTAAGTAAAGTAGCTTATAATTAAATATTTATTTTGTTACGAGATGCAGAAATTCGTTATCTGAAAATTTTTTATGGTAAGAAAAACACTAATTTAAAGTTTATATTTGAAAATAATCCTATATAAGCTTGCTGACAAAAAAACCGCATAATTTTTTTCTTTGAAAATAATGTACTACATTTGACCCACAAAAGTTGCTTTAATAGCGGTATTCTTTGGAAAATTTGGAAAAATGCCATGTAAAACAATATCCTGCCTGAGGTTCCGTTGTTTTATAAAATAGGTGTTGTTTCGAGGCTGCCGATATTGCAAATATGAAAAAACGGTTTTTTATTGCGGAATTTGAAGAACACGGAAGATTAAAAGCTCTTTAAATAGCGTTATAGGAACTCAAAATAATAAAGAAAATAAATTATCAAACTATTTTAATTTAACAGTCAACCACTTAGAATTTTTTTATTATGGAAACTAAAAAAACTGAAACTAAAGCTAAAGCTAAAAAGAAAACATTTCGTGGCATTGAGTCTGCATTTCTTGTGATTGTAGCATGCTTTATTATTGCTTTGTGCATTTTCCATTTCATCTTGGGAAATCCTGCAAACTTTATGGATAATGATCCTACGGGACACCCGCTGCCTGGAAATATGTTGGGTACTATCTATAAAGGAGGTGTAATCGTGCCTGTTCTTCAAACTTTGTTACTTACCGTATTGGTATTGAGTGTTGAACGTGCATTCGCTCTTATGAAAGCTAAAGGTAAAGGGAGCACGACTAAATTTGTTGAAAACATTAAAGCTGCTTTGGCAGACGGTGATATTCAAAAAGCTCAAGCTATTTGCGACAAACAGCAAGGTTCTGTAGCAAGCGTTGTTACTTCGGTGTTGAAAAAATATGCTGAAATGGAAGCTAATGATACTTTGACTAAAGAACAGAAACTTACTTACATTCAGAAAGAAGTTGAAGAAGCTACCGCTCTTGAGTTGCCGACATTGGAACAAAATCTTTCGGTTGTGGCTACGATGACAACATTGGGTACGTTGACCGGACTTCTCGGAACTGTGTTAGGTATGATCAAGGCGTTCGCCGCTTTGGCAAATGCTGGTGCTCCCGACTCAATCGCTCTGTCAACCGGTATTTCCGAAGCACTTGTAAATACTGCTTTCGGTATCGGTACTGGTGCGTTAGCTGTTATTTCTTATAACTTCTTTACCAGCAAAATCGATAAAATTACCTATGCTATTGATGAAGTAGGTTTCTCTATCGTACAAACTTATGCAGCAACTCACAAATAATTAAAGACCTGTTGAGATTATGCCAAAAATAAAAGTAAAAAGGAAAAGCACGTTCATCGACATGACGGCGATGAGTGACGTGACTGTACTTTTGCTTACGTTTTTTATGTTGACTTCTACTTTCGTACAGAAAGAACCTGTGCAAGTAGCGACTCCGGCATCTGTTTCGGAAATTAAGATCCCCGAAACAAATATATTGCAGATTCTGGTAGATCCGAAAGGTAAAATCTTTATGAGTCTGGATAATCAGGATAATCGGGTCGATGTATTGCAAAATGTAGGCAGAGAATACGGTATTGAGTTTACTCCTGAAGAGATCAATAAATTTAAACTGATGAATTCTTTCGGAGTTCCTCTTGCCCAGATGAAGTCTTTTTTAGCTCTTCCGACGGACAGGCAGGACGCTATCTTGAAAGATTACGGGATTCCTATCGATACGACGGCCAATCCTTCTAACGAGTTTAAAGCTTGGGTTAAAACGGCAAGGAATGTAAACGGAGATTTGAGAATTGCAATTAAGGCGGACAGAACGACTCCTTATTCCAGAATAAAAGAGATTATGTCATCTTTACAGGATATTAGGGAGAATCGTTATAATCTGATTACTACGCTTAAGAGTATTCCCGCAGATAATTAATAATAGTCATAAAGGAAAAATATTATGGCAGAAGTACAACAAAAAGATAACGGGGGAGGCAAAGGTAAGCAGAAGAAGATGACGATTCGCGTGGACTTCACTCCTATGGTGGACATGAATATGCTTTTGATCACATTTTTCATGCTTTGTACATCATTGAGTAAGCCGCAGACGATGGAAATCAGTATGCCTTCCAATGATAAGTCTATTACAGAAGAAGACCAGACGAAAGTTAAAGCATCTCGTGCTATTACGTTGATTTTGGGAGGAGATGACCGAGTATTTTATTATACTGGTGAGCCTAATTATGAGGATTACACCTCATTGAAAGAAACTACGTATGAAGCCGATGGTCTGAGAGCTATGTTGATGGGACGTAATGCAGATATCGTTGCCAAAATAAAAGCTTTGAAAGCTGAAAAGTTGGAAAAGAAATTTTCAGATGAAGAGTATAATGAAAGGGCGATGAAGATCAAGGATGTAAATACTGCTCCCGTAGTAATGATAAAGGCAACAGATGATGCGACTTATGAGAATCTTGTAGATGCTCTTGATGAGATGCAGATTTGCAGCATCAGTAAGTATGCGATTGTTGATATAACCGAAGGTGATGAGTTTTTGTTGGATAACCTTGAACAGAAAGGAAAACTGACGGAAAATATCGATCGGGATCAAGTTAAGAAAAACTAATTAGTACTCATTTAAAAAAGAAGAAAAATGGCAAAAATAGATTTAACTTCGAAAGAATGGTGCGATTTGGTTTTTGAAGGACGTAATAAGAGCTATGGAGCATACGATTTGCGTATGACTTCTTCGAAACGACATAATGTTGCAATGCTTATTATATTGATTGTAGCAGTTGTAGGTTTCTCGCTCCCTTCTTTGATTCGTATTATGACTCCTGAAAAAGTAGAAGATTTTACAGTTACAGAAGTAACACAGTTGTCAGATCTTCCTAAAGCAGAAGTCAAGAAAAACGAAGAATTGAAGCCGATGGCTCCGACGACTCCTCCTCCTCCTTTGAAGAGCTCTATCAAATTTACGGCTCCGGTCATAAAGGATGATAGTGAGGTTTCCGATGAAGAAGATATCAAATCGCAGGATGAATTGGCAGCTAACAGTAAGATCGCTATTTCTATCGCCGATGTAAAAGGTAATGATGAGATAAACGGACAGGATATTGCGGATTTCAAGGAATTCGTTCAGCCTGAAGCTCCAGTAGAAGAAGAAAAACCGTATCAGGCTGTAGAACAGATGCCTCAGTTCCCTGGTGGTGAAGCAGCATTGCTGAAGTTTATCAATGAAAAGATCAAATATCCTATTCCTGCACAGGAAGCGGGTATTCAGGGACGTGTGGTAGTACGTTTCGTAGTTTCTAAAACCGGTGAAATCAAGGATGTAACGGTTTTGAGAAGCGTCGAATCCTCTTTGGATAAAGAAGCAGTACGAGTTATCCAAATGATGCCTAAATGGATTCCGGGGAAACAGAACGGTAATAATGTTCCTGTTTATTTTACAGTTCCTGTAGTGTTTAAACTTATGCAGTAAGATTGTTGTTATTATATTAACAATATCACCTAAAATACTCCGCACCTCTATGTCTCCAGATGTAGGGCTGCGGGTATTTTAGATTAAATACCTATAGTTATGGAAACAGAAAATGATCTTCAAAAGCCACAGAAACCCACAAAAAAAATTAATATGGGTTATATTTTCGGGATATTTATGATCCTGATTTACTTTGGGATGGCTTATCTTTTAATCTTCACACCTCTTTTTGAAAACACTTTTTCAGAAATATTTCGGTATAGTATAGGAATTGTTTTCGCAATATATGGTATCTTTAGGGCCTATAGACAAATTAGAAACCAGAGGTATAGTTAGGAGATTTTATAATGAAAATAAAAAGATCGTTTTGTCTTTCAGTTTGTGCGGTATTTATCTTTGCTGGGATTTTTGCAGCATGTAACTCCTCTAAGAAAAAAGGGATTACCGAAACCCCTACGTCAGGACTTATCAAAATAAGTGCGGACCAAACCTTTGAGCCGATTATGGAGCAGGAGATAGATGTTTTTGAAGGACTATATCCTAAAGCTAATATAATACCGGTTTATGCCGATGAGGTGGATGTTATAACCTCTCTCTTGCAAGATAGTGTGAGATTGGCAGTTACGACTCGGAGGCTTTCTCCGAAAGAAGTAGAGACTTTGAATGCCCGGAAACTTTATCCGAAAGAAGTAAAAATCGCTACGGACGGAGTCGCCCTTATCGTAAATAAAGCAAATCCTGATACATTGATTACTATGGACCAGCTTCGGCGGATTCTTACGGGAGAAGTTACGGAATGGAATCAGGTTTATCCTGAATCTAAATTAGGTAAATTGCAACTTGTATTCGATAATCCGAATTCGAGTACGGTGCGTTTTGCAATAGATTCTATTTGTGCGGGAAAACCTTTGTCGAAGAATCTGAATGCTCAGGATAACAATGAAAATGTAATCGATTATGTTTCGGAAGTGCCTAATGCTATTGGTGTAATCGGAGCTAGTTGGATCGGAAATAAAAATGATTCGACGCGTCTCTCTTTCTCAGATAGAATTACGGTGATGGGTGTCAGTCGGGATGATGTAGCTTATCCATCGAACAGTTATCAGCCTTATCAGGCTTATTTGGCAATGGGATTATATCCATTGACCAGAGATGTTTATATAATAACTACCGATCCCAAAAGCGGTTTGCCAAGTGGGTTTACAACATTTGTCGGATCGGATAAAGGTCAGCGGATTATTTTGAAGACCGGGATTGTTCCGGCGACACAAGCAATCCGTATCGTAAACGTGAGAAAAAATTTATAATAATAATATAATAGAAAACTATAGAAATTATGCGAACTAAGTCAATGTTACTTGCTTCTTTCCTTTTTGTTGGAGGGGTGGTGAGTTCTGCTTTTGCAGAATCGTATACGGATGGTATCGAATATTTTAAATCAGGACAACCTGACAGGGCGAAGATCATTTTGGATAAAACTTTGAATGACCCGTCTACTAAAAAGGCCGAAGCATATTTTTATTTAGGGGAAATTTATTCGGGAATGAATAAATTGGATTCTGCCGGAATGTATTATGACATGGGCTTGCAGGCAGATCCTCTTTATCCTTATAATTCGATCGGTAAGGGTAAATTGATGTTGAAAAATAATAAAAAAGAGGCTGAAGCTCTTTTCAAAGCTGTAATCAAATCGGATAAAAAAAATCCGGAGATTTATCTGGCCATTTCAAAAGCATATTATGAAAATGTAATGCCTGAATATCAGAAGTATTTGGACAAAGCCTTGGATGCAGATAAAGAGTATGCTCCTATTTATGTATTCGAGGGTGATATTTTGGTTAAAGATAAGAAATATGGCGAAGCGTGCGGTTTTTATGAAATGGCACAAAACTTCGATGAAAACTGTCTGGAAGCTTATGTGAAATATTCGAATATTTATTTCCCTATTAATGCGAGTCTTGCTATCGCCAAGTTGGAAGATCTGTTAAAATTGAAACCTAATTCTGCTATTGCACAACGCGAATTGGCCGAAGCATATTTTAAGGATAGCAAATATAATCAAGCGGTAGAAGCTTATGCACGTTATATGGCTAATCCCAATCATTTCGAAAGCGATCAGTCTCGTTATGCAGCACTGCTTTTCTTTGATAAGAAGTATCAAGAATCTCTGGATCTTGTAGATAAAATGATTGTAAAAAATCCAAATGATTTTATTTTGAAACGTTTGGCGATGTATGACAATTATGAGCTGAAAAATTATGATAAAGCTCTCACTGCAGCAGAGACATTTATGAATACTCCGGGAAATCCCCAATTCAATACGCAAGATTATATTATTTATGCAAATATATTGATTGAAAACAAATTGGCGGATAAAGCTATTCCGGTATTGGAAAAAGCTATTTCTCTCGATCAGGAAAAAATCGAACTTTATAAGGAATTGAGCGAAGCTTACCGTGCTGCCGGAGATATGCTGAAAAGTGCTGATGCATATAATGAGTATATGAAACGTAATCAGGATGTCAGCCTGACAGATTACTTCTTCTTGGGTACGATTTATTATCGTGCCGCTTCTGCCGAAGCACCGGCTGCCGAAGCTACTCCGGAAGAAAAAGCAGCGAAACTTGCTATTCAAAAACCGATATATCAAAAGGCTGATAGTTTGTTTGCTATTGTAACAGAGAGAGCTCCGGAAGACTATCGTGGATATTTGTGGAGAGCCCGTTCGAATTCCGGTCTTGATCCTGAAACGACAGAAGGATTGGCAAAGCCATATTACGAAACTTTATTGACTGTTCTTGAAAAGTCTCAAAATCCGAATAAGGCGGCGTTATTGGAGGCTTATAAATATATCGGTTTCTATAATTATCAAAAAGAGTATGCTGCAGGAAAGAATGTCTATCCTGAAACTCGCAAATGGTGGAGTAAGATGTTGACTATCGATCCTAATAATGAGATCAAAGCTCTTTTGGATCAACTGCCTCAATAAAAATCATTTTCTTTCGGAATCGTTCCGATAATTAAATATTAAGAACTCCCGGTAGATATTGTCTGTCGGGAGTTTTTAAATATTTATACTTGTTATGGGTAAGATGATTTCTCCGAAACCGATCATTGCATTAAATAGAGAAATATGTTTGTATTTGCTAATATCATCGGTAGAAATACGAGCTTCATGTATTGTGCTTTGTTTTAGCAGGCATTCCCTTTGTATCCCTTTCAGTAGAGGGCTTTCCGGAGTTTCCCATCTGTTCCCATCCGAAAAAGCCACGTTGCAGATAGAGGTGTCGGTAATCAGATCGTTTTTGACGATTAGAATATCATCATATTTTTGTCTGGATGCAAATAATCGGTTTATTGTTTCCCTATTCGTTGTTTTCCATGAATATTCGATAGTATTATCTTTTACCAGTCTCAAAGACGATACAGGACGTACTTGATAAGGGATATATTCTATGGATACTATTTCTTTGTTATAGATAATGCGGCATTTAGTTAATTCTTTATAAGGGGAAGGGTCGATTATATTATCGATATTTATTTCATCTATCTTTCCGAAAAAGTGTAGTCGAGTAGAATTTAATCTTTGATTGTGTAGATCGATATTGAACGCTTTACCGTCAATAATTCGTATGGTTTCAATGAATAGGGACATATACTTTTTGTTTCATTTCATTATATTCTTTAATCACATCGCTTTGTGCGGTTATGCCTCCTCCGCTTTTAAAAATCTTTTTATTTCCTTGTTGTTCTATAAATCTTATCATAACGGCGCTTTCTAATGTCGATTTATTGCAATATCCCATGATCCCGGTGTAAAATCCTCGATTATAAGTTTCGGCAGACCGTATAATTTTCATGGTAGCCTTTTTAGGTGCACCTGTAATTGAGCCGGCAGGGAGAAGATTGTAGAGAATGTCTCCGACTTTTTCAGGGAAGACGAGCTTAAGCTTTCCTCGTATTTCGGAACTGACTTGTAGAAGTTCTCCTTTATTGGTTATAATTTTGTCTATATACCGATATCGGGGTACGTGTACATTATTGGCTATTTTGCTCAAATCATTTCGTATGAGATCTACGATCGTTGCATGTTCTGCACTTTCTTTAGGATCATTTAATATTTGCATTTCGGCATCCGGAACTCTGGAATCTATCGTTCCTTTCATTGGAAAAGAAGATATTTCATCATTGCAAATTTGAATAAAGATTTCCGGAGAAAATACGGTTAGCTGATTTTTTATCCAAAGACGATAAGGGGCTTGGCTATGTTCGAAAATTTCTTTTAATGAAAGATTCGTTTCTACCGAAGTTGCACAAGTCAGATTCGTTAAATACGAATTGCCTCGTAATATATTTTCTTCTATTATAGAAAACGAGTGCCGATATTCACTGAAAGGGATAAATTGAGGTTTCCATGTTATCGGTAAAGAGATATTTTTGTGACCTTTCGGACAGTTCGTTACTCCGTTAAAGTCATATAGAATTAAGTCGGGATCAATATCGGATAGTTCGAGAATGTAGGCTTCGTCTCCTTGATAATTGATGATAAATATAAATTCTTTTCTGTATTTTCCGAGATTATTTAACTCTTTAATAATATCGGTTTGTGAGAATAAGTGCATAAGTTGGTAGATTTGTTTTGCAAAAATAAGGGCTATACTCTGATTTTTATGAAAAATATATTTGAATTTTAAGGCCAGTCTAAATTTTTCAATGAAAAATACTATCAAGTTATCTATTGTTTTTCGGTCTATTTTCCTACTTCGCAGTCATGTTGCTGCGTTTCTTAGCAGAAAAAATATTCTCGAAACAGTTCTCAAAAAATATGTCCATATAAAATTTAGACAGGTTCTTAGATGTATGATTTGTGTTGATTCTTGAGAATAATTTTTATATTTGTCTCAAACTACTATTTCCCATGAAACTCTTAGTCTTTATTTTATCATTGGCTATTATAAATATTCCGGTTTGCTTATCTCAGGGGAAAAAGGTATTGCAAATCAGTTCTTATACTGTTGACGACGGATTATCTCATCGAGTGATATCTAATATAATACAGGACTCTAAAGGATATATCTGGATGGCGACATGGAATGGGTTGTGCCGCTATGATGCTTCTCGTTTTGAAACATGGAATATGTTACCGAACGGTTCGACGATAGGAAGATTGCTTCGAATAGCAGAAACAGAAGACGGGCATATTTATTGTCATAATTATAATGATAGCGTTTATATTTTTGATCCAGTTACTTGTAGATTTATGCAGTGTACAGGAGCTGAGCAATTAATTTCTTATCCGCCTAATCCTTATTTATTGCAAGTCGAGCAAGGCGGATTGCTTATTATCCACCGTGATTCTGGAGAGCGATATTTTCTTCCTGTTAAGAGTAATAAACGGTTGAAGAATACTTTGCATGCCTCATTTTTTGATAGACAGGGTAATTTTTGGGTCAATTTTGATGATGTTTTATATAAATTATCGTTTTCACCGGAATTTTATACTTACCGGACACATATAAAAACAGAGAATTCTTTACTTTTTGGAGATGAGATCAGAGCGATTGCATGTAGTGCAAAATCCGGACGATTGTGGATCGGTGCTAAAAGCGGAGATATTTATGTTTATAGTAAGGAGGGAGATTTTGAGGGGTATCTTTCGAAAAATGGGTCTGTAACGCAAGTTCCTGTCCATTTCGGTGCTAATGCGTATGTGATAAAAGAGGATAGATCGGGAAGAATATGGATCGGGACAAAAGGAGATGGTCTTTATAGCCTTGTCCCTGAGGGAGATAAAAAATATACTGTCAGTCATTATACGCAAAAGTCTCATGGGTTGGCTGATGATCGGATATATTCCTTGTTTTTTGATGATTCGGACAGATTGTGGATCGGGACGTTTGGTAATGGATTTTCTATTGTCTCTGTGAGGGGGAATAGTGTGAATTTATTAAAGAACGGACTTCCCGGACAGCGTATCAGGTGTATAGGGCCTTTTGAGGCGGGTCTTATTTGTGCCTCAACTAATGGATTGTATCTTGTTGACAGCTCAGGAAGGGTGTTGCAAAAAATCGGGAACTCCGATTTTACATTTGTTCGTAAGGCCAATAGAGGGGATATATATGTTTCTACGATTGGGGCGGGTATTTTCAGATTGTGTTCAGAATCCGGACATTGGCAGCTTATTCCTGTTAGATTAGGAAATGTTTCTTATGATGTCGTATTATCCATTGCAGAAGAACTTTCGGGAAATATTTGGTTTGTGTCTGATAATAGTCTGGTGCGGTTGTTTACAGATGGAAACATACAAACTTTCAATCAAGATTTTTTCGGGAAAAATATCACTTTCTCAGAAGGTATTCCCATGCTGAAGGATAATAAGCTTTTCTTAGGTACGGCGGACGGTTTTATAGAAATGAGTTTAGAATCTTCGGAAAAATTTCTTCCTCCTTTATATTGGAGATATATTCAGGTCGAGGACTCTTTGATTGTCCCGACAGATAGTTTGTTGACCGTTCGTTTGGGAGAACATGTCCGGATAAGTCCTGTGGCTCTGGATTATCGGCCGGGAACTATACGTTATAGTTATCGTTTGGATGCTGATACCGTTTGGCGAGATCTTGATTATGGTAAAGTTATAGAGTTGGATAATTTGTCAGAAGGCAGCCATGTGTTGACGGTCCGTTCTACGGATAGTTACGGTATGTGGATGAATAATGATCGTGCGTTTATAATTGACGTACGCTCTTCCTTTTATAAAGGAGTAGTATGGTTCATTGTGATAGGCTTATTGGCCGTTGTTTCGATTTTCTTGTTTTATAATCGTCTACCTTTTGTTTCGAGGAATTCATTGCCAGATATATCTCCTTCATTGCCAAAAGTGGACTTTTCTCCTGACGAGCAATTTTTGGAAGCGGCAAAATTGTTTGTAGAGTCGAATATGGATAAGCCGGAATTGTCTGTTGATGATTTTGCTGCTTATATGGGGATGAGTCGTACGATTTTGTATAACCGTATGAAAGATTTGCTTGATAAGACTCCGGCGAATTTCATAAAAGAGATGAGAATTAAACGAGCGGTACAATTGTTGAAATTAAATATATATACTGTTTCGGAAATAGCTGATATGACCGGTTTTAATGATGCAAAATATTTCAGTAAGGTTTTTAAGAGAGAGATTGGTGTTTCTCCGATGTCTTATGTTGATGAACAAGTGCGAACTAAGAATTGATTTTCTAATGAGATTATCTGATGCGTGAAGTTTTTCGAAGTTGTAAAAAAATGAGGCTGTCCAAAAAGATAGCCCCTTTTGCTATTGTTTATTTCGGTAAAAAGTAT
>ERZ791915.385-NODE-385-length-49718-cov-5.533093_pt1 | contig 49718 bp, 43 predicted proteins | sample MGYA00510139_ERZ791915 | MGnify/ENA primary metagenome ERZ791915 (study PRJEB30046, sample SAMN00792117) | human gut metagenome | study: EMG produced TPA metagenomics assembly of the A metagenome-wide association study of gut microbiota in type 2... | reverse complement strand
ATTTTTATTGTCGTTTTCCATTAAATTAATTTTTTCATCTGTTTGTTTTTTAGGTACAACAATTTCTTTATTTGTAGTATTAACAGGAATATCTACTACATTTTTATCAGCAGTAATTTTATTTAAAGTTATTTCTGTAACATTTTTATTTAAGCTATAATCATAATCAAAAATATTTGCTATATCTGTCAAACGCATATAAGCTACATTACTATAAAGACTGATATCAGCTTCACCTTTTTGTGTTTTTACTAAATTATTATCCATAGTTATTGGCGTATTTAATGTAGTAGCTAAAGCTTTTACTGGCACATAAATTAAATTTTTATAATTAACTGCTTTATAATTAAGTTTTTTACCATTAAACATAATATTTACAGGTGCTGCTACATAATTTGGTTGACCATTGGATAATTCTATAGATTTAGCCACAGCTTCATCAGTTATAAAATCAGCTATACCATAACCTTTTAGACCTTGTTTTACAAAATCCACTGTTAAATTTTGCATATCATATCCATCTGGATAAATATAATAAGCTACTCTACCATCAAAAGTTTTATCAATAACTAGACGGTTGTACATAATTTGAACTTCTGTACCAACTTCTACTTTATCAAATACTTTTTCTACATCGGCTTCAACCATACGTACACAACCATTAGAAACATAATGACCTACAGAATCTGGTCTATTTGTCCCATGTATACCATAATTGCCACCAATGCCAATCCAACGATAACCAAGTGGATTATCTTCACCAGAAGGAATAACTACGCTTACATCAGCAGGGTCTGTCCAAGTAGGATTTACAATTTTTTCTACAACTTTATAAAAACCAACTGGAGTTTTAGTTTCTATTTTACCTACGCCAACAGGATACATCTCTATACATTTATCATTATCATATAAACGCAATGAACGTGCTGGTATATTTATCAAAATCCAACGTTTTACAGTATTTACATTATTATTTACCTGTATATCCGTTGCCTTATCAGCTCCACCAATCTTATCTTGCGCTGTATTTTCAGCTTGTGCATATGCTACTGTATTAAATACAAACATCACGCCTAAAAGCAAAAATACGATAAATTTTTTCATTATGAATCACTATTCCTTTGCTCCAAAAAATTATATTATATCGTTTACATAATATCACATTTTATTCGTAGTATCTATTATCTAGCTAAAAATACTACCATCTTTATCTACTTATACTCATTAGAAATTTTTATATAGACAAGCCTTCTTTATAGTTTTATAATTGATAGTGCTATTCAGCAGAGTAGATATTTGTGCGTTAAGTGTCAAATAGACGGGGAGTTGCTATTTGAACGAAAAGTTTTTCTTGCGGTACAAATATCGCATCCCGCTGCTACATGAAGGAATATTCCTCCTATGTGGCAACGCAATATCAAGGAGGTTTAATCTCATGTACAACAACTCATCATTATCATCTATCGTTTATGGTGGTATTTTCATGGCTTTAACAATTTTATTTACTTATGTTTTTGCCATTCAAACCACTTTCATTCGCGTAGATTTTGCTTTTATTCCGATTTGTTTATATGCCATGCGTTTTGGCACGACAAAAACTATTATTATGTCAGCTCTTGCAGATATTATCGGTAGCAATCTTTTTATGCCAGGTTTATATTTTCCTGGATTTACTATAAGTGCTATTGCCTCTAGTTTTATTTATGGCAAATTTCTTTATAAAAAAACTATTACTTTAAAAAAATTATTGCTTATGAATTTAACTATTTTCTTATTTGTTGATTGTATTCTCAACAATATCTGGCTTACTTTAATGTATAAAGATGCTGCTACTTCTTTTTATATCATGCGTATCGTAAAATCAGTTCTTCTATTACCGATAAAAGCTGCTATTTTATATAATATTTATAAGCCTTTACGCTACTTTATCCTCAAATATAATAATTAAAATTTAATATATTTTATATTGGAGATTTTATCATGGGTGATTTATTTTTATTATTTCTAATCGTTATAGTTTTTCTTTATACATTCTGGGACGATGTATTCACTGACACTAATCAATTTTAATCTAAAAATACTCTAGAGCTTATATTGCTCTAGAGTATTTTTTTATAAATAAAATTGATTGTCTTTACGTTCACTACATAATGGAGTCAAATGAACACGTAAATTTTCCAATACTCTATTATCCACAAAACGACAATTTATCGGACAAACTTTTACACAACGTAAGCAAGAAATACATTTTTCACTATTGCATTTATAAGTCTTACTATCAATAGCACCTGTAGGACATTCACTTGCACATTTACCACAAGCTACACAATTTTCTTTTACAAAATCTGGTGCCATTGGTGCTAATTTTACCTCTTTATAAGGTCTATTTCCCGGTATTTCATCTACTAATAAAACATCTTCTTGAAGTTTATTTTTTACCTTTTGCATAAAACTTATCAATTCAGCTTTATCTTTTCTATCTGGTCTACCCTTGCCAAAGTCATGAATTATTGAATGCTCTGTTACAACTGCTGAACCTGCTAAAATTCTAAAACCTTGCTCTTTAGCCATATCAAATAATTCTATTAAAGTATCTTCTTGTGCTCTATTTCCATAGGTTACAACTACTATCGCTAATGCATTATTACCTTTAATTTTGCTAAAACGTTCTTTAAAAGTAATAGGCACTCTACCTGCATATGAAGGAACACCTAAAAATACTAAATCATTTTCAGCTAAAGATACATCATCTAGATTTGTATTTCTTGATGTTAAATTTATATTTTTATAATTAGGACTTATTTGCTCACTCAAAAACTGTAATACGAATTTTGTTGTATCTGTTGGACTAAAAAACAGATTATAAACTTTATCAATATCCATAATAATCTCTCCATTTATAAATATAAAGATTATATACAAATACAAAAAGAACCCATTAGCTTAACTAATGGGCCCTTTCTTTGTAATTTATCGATTAAAATTAACCGATAACAACCATAGTCTGACCAGGTTTTACGCTATCGCCAGCGTTAACTGCGAAGGATTTAACTGTACCAGCAGCTGGAGCTGTGATTTCGTTCTGCATTTTCATAGCTTCAAGAATTAAAAGAACATCGCCAGCATTAACAGCTTGACCTACGGAAGCTACTAATTTTACAATTTTACCAGGCATTGGAGCAGTAACAGTGTTGTCACCAGCAGCAGGTGCAGCAGCAGCGGCAGCTGGAGCAGCTTTTGGTGCAGGTGCAGCAGCTGGAGCAGCTTTTGGTGCAGCAGCAACTGGAGCAGCAGCTTTTACTTCTTCAATTTCAACTTCATAAGCGTTACCATTTACAGTGATGTTAAATTTTTTCACGACGTATTCCTCCAAGAATTATCTTTTTTATTTGATTGATGATTTATTAAACAGCATCGCGTCTGCCAGCCATAACCCATGCATCGCTACGTTTAATACGAACAGCCATAACTTTATGACCAACCATCATTTCTACAGCAGCAGTAATAGCAGCTACTATTTCTTCACTGATAGGAGCATTATTATTTGCCATCTTAAAACTCTCTCCTCTTATTATAATGGAACATTACCATGTTTTTTCGCAGGACGTGCTTCACGTTTGCTTGCAAGCATGTTCAATGCAGTGATAATACGAGGGCGGGATTCTTTAGGTTCAATTACCATATCAATGTAACCACGTTCAGCAGCTTTGTATGGTGTAGCGAATTCAGCTACATATTCAGCTGTTTTTGCTGCAACATCAGGGTCTTTTCTGAAGATGATGTTTGCTGCACCAGCAGGACCCATAACAGCAATTTCTGCTGTAGGCCAAGCCATAACTTGGTCAGCACCGAGTTCACGAGAGCACATAGCAAGGTAAGAACCACCATATGCTTTACGAGTGATAAGTGTAATTTTTGGTACTGTTGCTTCGCAATAAGCATAAAGCATTTTTGCACCATGACGAATGATACCGCCATATTCCTGATCTGTACCTGGTAAGAAGCCAGGAACGTCAACGAGGTTAACGATAGGAATATTAAATGCGTCACAGAAACGAATGAAACGTGCTGATTTATCAGAAGCATTAATATCAAGGCAACCTGCCATTACAGCTGGTTGGTTTGCAATGATACCAACGGAACGTCCATCAAAATGAGCAAAACATGTAATGATGTTTGTAGCATAATGCTGATGAACTTCATAGAATTCACCATCATCTACTAAGGAACGAATAACATCTTTCATGTCATAAGGCATGTTAGCGTTATCTGGAATTACAGTGTTTAATTCTTCATCCATACGGGATGGATCATCATTTGTAGGTCTTTCTGGAGCATCATCCATGTTGTTGCTTGGTAAGAAGCTTAATAAGTAACGAATTTGTTCGATACAATCATCTTCATTTTCAGCAGCAAAATGAGCAACACCAGAAGTAGTGTTATGAGTCATAGCACCACCGAGCTGTTCAGCTGTTACTTCTTCAGCAGTAACAGATTTGATAACAGCAGGACCAGTGATAAACATCTGGCTAGTATTTTTTACCATGTAGATAAAGTCAGTAAGAGCTGGAGAATATACTGCACCACCTGCGCATGGTCCCATGATTACAGAAATCTGTGGAACAACACCGGAAGCGTCTGTATTTCTCTGGAAAATTCCGCCGTAACCAGAAAGAGCGTCAACAGCTTCTTGAATACGAGCCCCACCAGAGTCATTGATACCAACGCATGGAGCACCCATTTTCAAGGACATTTCTTGTACTTTCCAGATTTTTTTAGCATGCATTTCACCAAGAGAACCACCTTCAACAGTGAAGTCTTGAGCGTAAGCATATACTAAACGTCCATCAACTGTACCATAACCTGTAATTACACCTTCAGCAGGTAAATCTTTCTTTTCCTGACCAAAGTTAGTGCAACGATGTTTTACAAACTGATCTAATTCTACAAATGTACCTTCATCAAAAAGTTTTTCAATACGTTCACGAGCAGTCATTTTACCTTTAGCATGTTGTTTTGCAACACGTTTAGGACCGCCTGCTTGTAAAATATGTTCCTTTTTGGCATTCATGAGGTCAATTCGTTCTTGAACTGTAGCCAAAGTTATACCTCCTTAATAAAATCTATATCTATTAAAAAATTTAATATAGATTATTTTGTTTCATCTAAACGCTGAGCAAGTTCAACTAAGATACCGCTAGCTTTTGGATGAACGAATGCAATGCTGGAATTGCCAGCGCCGTAACGAGGTTGTTCATCAATCATACGAACGCCTTTTTCTTTCATTTCAGCGATAGCTTCTTCAATGTTATCAACATTTAATGCAACGTGCTGAATACCAGAACGGCCACCATTTTTTGCAAGATATTTTGCAATTGGGCCATCTTCAGTTGTGGATTCTAAAAGTTCGAGTTCAACTTCACCGCATGGAACGAAGCTTACTTTTACTTTCTGATCTTCGATAACTTCATCTTCTTTAGTGATTTTAATACCTAAAACTTCTTCATAGAATTTTTTTGCTTCTTGAAGATTTGGTACAGCAATACCGATATGGTCAACTCTGTTGATTTTCATTGATAAAACCCTCCTGATATAAATATTATATCTAAATTATTTTTTTAACATATTATCCATAATAGTATTAACTACTGTATATGGGTCATTCTGACGAGTTTCAATATCTTTTACATAAGCATCTAATTCGCCAGTTTCTACAATATGTTTTGTTATATAAGAACCAATAGATGCACTCAAGCGGTCCAATAACTCATTTTTAGCACGTTTATGACGTCTAATAGCTAATGTTCCACTTTCTACTAAATAATTTTGATGTTCAGTAATTGTATCTACTAATTCATTAATACCTTCGCCTCTACTAGCCATGACTTTTTTAACTGGAGGACGCCAATCTGGTGTTTCTCCATCAAGGTCTAGCATCATATTAAGCTCTGTATATAATTTATCTGCACCATCAAGATCTGCTTTATTGATAGTGAAGATATCACCAATTTCCAATATTCCTGCTTTTATAGCTTGGATATCATCACCAAGGCCTGGTACCATTACAACCATAGTAGTATCAGCCGCTTTAACGATATCAACCTCAGATTGTCCTACCCCTACAGTTTCTACAATAATTACATCTTTGCCAAAAGCATCCATAGCTTTTATTGCATCAGCTGTTTTATGAGATAAGCCGCCTAAGCTACCTCTTGTCCCCATACTACGGATAAAGACACCTTCATCGAGGGTTAAGCTGTTCATTCTTATACGGTCACCTAAGATAGCTCCGCCTGTGAATGGACTAGTTGGGTCAATAGCTATAATACCAACTGTTTTTCCCTGATTGCGATAAGCTCTTGCGAGTCTATCGGTAAGAGTGGATTTACCTGCACCTGGTGGGCCAGTAATACCAAGGACAAAGGCATGCCCAGTATGTGGATACAGTTTTTTCATGATTTCTACTGCAGCAGCTGTTTCATTTTCAATTGCTGTGATTGCACGAGTTAATGCTAAACGATTTCCATTTAACAATTCTTGAGCTATATCCATATAAGCACCACCTTTGATGTCAGCTCCTGTCCCTTATGCACAGAAGCCACAAATACATTTATATTAAAAATCATCTTGTCTCCTTATAGAGACTAAGAAAGACAAGATGATTTTCTTTATATTATTTAATTAATAACGTTAACTGTTAAAAATTAAGCTTTTTTTACGTTAGCTTTAATAAAGTCAATAACGTCAGTTGTTGGTGTACCAGGAGTAAATACTTCTGCAATACCTGCTTCTTTAAGAGCTGGGATATCGCCTTCTGGAATAACGCCACCACCGATGATTAATACATCTTTCATTCCTTTTTCTCTAACGAGATTTACAACTTTAGGGAAAAGATGTGGATGAGCACCAGAAAGGATACTCATAGCAACAACATCAACGTCTTCCTGTAAAGCTGCTTCTGCAATCTGTTCAGGAGTCTGACGAAGACCTGTATAAATTACTTCAAAGCCTGCATCGCGAAGAGCACGTGCTACAACTTTTGCTCCGCGGTCATGACCATCTAAACCTGGTTTTGCTACTAATACTCTAATCATTATATTTACCTCCAAATATCTTCACTTATTAAAGATTTACATGTGCTTCATATTCGCCGAATACTTTACGCATTACGCCACAGATTTCTCCGAGAGTTGCATAAGTTTTAACGGCAGCGAGGATATGAGGCATAAGATTTTCGTTTTCATCTTTACAAGCAGCTTCTAAGTCAGCAAGAGCAGCTTCTACAGCAGCGTTGTCACGTTTAGCTTTCATAGCTTCAACTTTAGCTTTCTGTTTTTCACCAACGGAAGCGTCAACTTTGAGAAGACCTTCAACTGGTTTTTCTTCGATCTGGAATTTGTTTACGCCGACAATTGTTCTAGCACCGGATTCAACATCCATTTGCCATTTGTAAGCACTATCTTGAATTTCTTTCTGGATATAGCCTTTTTCAATTGCAGATACTGCGCCGCCAATTTCGTCGATTTTTTTGATGTAATCCCAAGCTTCTTTTTCGATTCTGTTAGTCATAGCTTCAACATAGTAAGAACCAGCAAGTGGATCTACAACATCAGCTAAACCACTTTCATATGCAACAATCTGTTGAGTACGTAAAGCGATCATTACGGATTCTTCTGTAGGAAGAGCAAGTGCTTCATCACGGGAGTTTGTATGAAGGGACTGAGTACCACCCATAACAGCAGCTGCAGTCTGTAAAGCAACACGGATAATGTTGTTGTTAGGCTGTTGAGCTGTAAGCATGGAACCAGCTGTTTGTGTATGAACACGAAGCATCATGGATTTAGCTTTTTTAGCGCCAAATCTTTCTTTCATAACTTTAGCCCAGATACGACGGGAAGCACGGAATTTTGCAACTTCTTCAAGTACGTTGTTATGAGCATTCCAGAAGAAGGAGAGACGACCTGCGAAAGCATCAACGTCAAGACCAGCTTTAATAGCTGCTTCAACGTAAGCGATACCATCAGCAATAGTAAATGCGATTTCCTGAGAAGCAGTAGAACCAGCTTCACGAATATGGTAACCAGAAATGGAGATTGTGTTCCATTTTGGTACATATTTAGAGCAATATTCAAAGATGTTAGTGATAAGACGCATAGATGGACGTGGTGGGAAGATATATGTTCCACGAGCAGCATATTCTTTAAGAATATCGTTCTGGATTGTACCTTTTAATTGATCTGCAGGTACACCTTGTTTTTCAGCAACTGCAATGTACATAGCTAAAAGTACAGATGCTGGAGCGTTGATTGTCATAGAAGTGGAAACTTTACCAAGATCGATCTGATCGAAGAGGATTTCCATATCTGCTAAGGAGTCGATAGCAACACCAACTTTACCAACTTCACCTTCGGAGATGTCGTCAGTAGAGTCATAACCAATCTGAGTTGGAAGGTCAAATGCACAAGAAAGACCTGTAGCACCGGATTCAATTAAATAACGATAACGTTTGTTGGATTCTTCAGCAGTGGAGAAACCTGCATACATACGCATTGTCCAGAAACGACCACGATACATAGTAGGCTGAACACCACGAGTATAAGGATACATACCAGGGAAACCAATTTCTTCTGTGTAGTCAGTACCTTCAATGTCAAGTGGAGTATATAAACGTTGTTCTGGAAGATGTCCACGTTCTGGGAATCTTGCAACTGTTTTTTCTACACTAGCGTTATATTCAGCTAAGCCAGCTTGGATTTTTTCTTTTTCATTGCTCATAATTTTAAATTCCTCCCTAAAAAGGTTATTATTTCATTGAACCTGTTTCCATGAATTTTTCATGCCAGGACAAAGCTTCTTTAATAATATGTGGAGTTTGTGCATGTTTTGTTGCAGCTTCTGCTCTTTCCAAATAATCCATTAACATAGGTTTATAATCTGGATGAGCACATTTGTTAATAACTTCACGAGCTCTTTCGCGTGGAGCAAGACCTCTTAAGTCAGCTAAACCTTGTTCTGTAACGATGATATCTACATCATGTTCTGTATGGTCAACATGAGAGCACATAGGAACGATAGAAGAGATAAGACCGTTTTTAGCAGTAGATGCTGTAAAGAAGCAAGTGAGGTAAGCGTTTCTAGCGAAGTCACCAGAACCACCAATACCATTCATCATTTTTGTACCCATGATATGAGTGGAGTTTACATTACCATAAATATCGCATTCAATAGCAGTATTCATAGCAATAACACCAATTCTTCTTACAACTTCTGGGCTATTGGAAATTTCCTGTGGACGAAGTAAAAGATGTTTTCTATATTCTTTGATATTTTCATAGAAACGTTTTAATCCGTCTGGAGATGGAGATAATGCTGTACCAGATGCAAAGTTTAATTTACCAGCATCAATTAAGTCAAACATACCATCTTGGATAACTTCTGTATATACAGATAAGTCTTTTAAATCAGAATCAACGAAACCGCTGATTACTGCATTTGCTACATTACCTACACCAGATTGTAATGGTAAGAGATTTTTAGGCATATGACCTTTTTTAACTTCATCTTGAAGAAGTTCAATGATATATTCAGACATTTTGTGATCAGCTTCACTAATTTCGCCAAATGGACGAGTTTTATCTGTAATATCACAAGGAACAATGCATTTAATTTTATCTGGAGTGCAAGGTATGTAAGGTGTACCAATACGGTCGTTAGCCTTAACAATAGGAATTGGAAGACGATGTGGTGGATCAAGTGGTACATAAACGTCATGCATACCTTCAAGTTCTAATGGCTGACTAGTATTTACTTCAACTATAACCATATCTGCTTGTTGAACATAAGAAGCAGTATTACCCATAGATGTTGTTGGGATAATATTACCTTCTTCAGTAATAGCACAAGCTTCTACGATAGCAACATCTAATTTGCCATAGAAACCATAACGTAATAATTGAGCTGATTCACTAAGATGTAAATCACTATAAGAAACTTCACCAGAGTTTATTAAATTTCTTAATAATTTGTTAGTTTGGTATGGCATACGTTTGTCAATACCCTTAACTTCACAAAGTGCACCATCAAGTTCTGGTCCTACAGAAGCACCTGTATATAAATTAATTTTAAATGGGTGTTCTTTCATGCGTTCAGCAAGAGCCAAAGACACAGCTTTAGGATAACCAGATGGTGTAAATCCACTAGTTCCCACATTCATGCCTGGTTTAATTAACTCAGCAGCTTCCTGTGCACTGACAATTTTCGCATGCAAGGATTTATTACGCACACGATCTAAAATGTCAATCATTAAAAATTCTCCTCCTTACCAAAATATATTGTTGCATTATTATGTCGTGTTCCATTATATCATTGTCTAATACGATAATCAAAGATTATTGTATCATTTATGAAATAAATTTTTTTATTTATAATTTTTCAATAAAAAATAAATAAAAATTATAAAAAATCAACACTCCATCTTTTAATAAATAATAACGCATATCACTAACAAAAGCATACCACTACTAGGGAAAAGCGTCAAGTTTTACTATAGGAAAAGAAAGCTATTTTCCTGTAATATAATACGACAATCTACTAAGTCCCACAGATAAATCTTCATTAACAATTTTCACATCTTCAGGGACTCTCATTTTTACAGGAGCAAAGTTCCATATTCCTTTTATATTTGCTTTAACTAATTTATCAGCGACCTGTTGTGCAAATTGAGCAGGTACTGCAATAACCCCAATATCTATCTTCAGATTTTTAGCACAACTTTGCAATTCATCAATGCTTTTTACTTTTACATGATTTACTGTCTTTCCAATAATATTGGGGTCATTATCAAATAATGCTACTAGATTAAAACCTAAAGCAATAAAATTTTGATAATTAGCCAAAGCTACACCTAAGTGACCAATCCCTACGATTGCAATATTCCAATGATTATCAAGCCCTAAAATCTTGCCTACATTAAATTTAAGTTCATTGACATAATAGCCAACTCCCTTTTTACCAAACTGACCAAATAAAGCTAAATCTTTTCTAATTTGCTCCGGTGTTAATTCTAATCGACGGCCTAATTCATCTGATGAGATGATATCCATGCCATCATCTTGAGCCAATCTCAAAGTTCTATAATATAGTGGTAATCTATCAATAGTTGCTTTAGAAATAGTTTGTTCTTTCACTGCATTCACTCCTTTAAGGCTTGAGTTTAAATAATATTATTAATTTAATTTTTATATCCAGAAACTACAATTCCTGAAAATAGCCATACAAGCATAGATAATTCTGTATTAAACATTACATAATCTGTAAAACCATTTAATGCCAATGCAGATAAACCTAAGCCTATGCCTAAAAACATAGCTTTAACCAATATATCTAATTTCATAACCTGTGCTTTAAAGGCTTTGTAAATTACACCAAAGAAACAAACCATATAACTTGCAAAACCAAATAAACCAATTTCAGCCATAAAATTTAAATACATATTATGTGCATGTACAATTTTTATAAAATTCCCCTGCATATAATAATCATAATTAGGATAAACCATAAAATATGAACCCCAACCTATACCCAATAATGGGTGGTCTAAAATCATCGCTATAGTACTTTCCCAAAAAGCAAGACGCATTTCTGAAGATGTATCCATTTTCGTAAAAATAGATGTCATTCTATCCACTAAAGTTGCATCTGAAAGCAATAAGATGACAGCTAATCCTATCAATGCTAATAATACTTTTCGATTATATAAAATACTGTAGACAAAGATTACTAAGGCAATACTTAGACAAGCCCCTCTAGCATATGTCAAGGTCAAACAAAAGGCTGTTAAACAGAATAAAACTGCAATTACAATGCGAACGATTTTATGTTTTATCAATAAAAACATTCCAGCCATCAAGCCTAACATCAAATCAAAGTAGCCACCTAATAAATTAGGATTTTGCCATGTGGAAAATACTCTCGTTTTTAATCCAGGAAACATTGCTCCATCAGTCCATACTATTTGCTCAGAAGTTAATCCTATACCTAAAAATGCTTGCATAAAACCATATATTACAACAATAAATAAAGATAAACTTATACAGCTTAAAAATACTTTTAATTGTCCTATATTTTTTAAATCTATACTTTGCACAACTAAGTAATATGTAAGTACATATCGACCAACTAAATTATAGCAATTGTAAAAACTAAATGCTGAATCTGGTGATACTAAAACGGATAAAAAAGATATAATCACAAAAATCATAATGGGAAAATCAAATATTGTACGTTTCCATTCAAAAAATCCCTTAAATGATTTATAGGCAAAAACACCCCAGCCAGCTACTAACAATAGACTTGATACAACATAGGAAAAAGGTAACATTGTTGCCATAGCTATAACAATGTAAAACATCAATCGTTTACAATCATTATTCAATCTATTTTTTTTAAATATATCCACCTATACACCTACTACTCTAAAAGCTAAAAATACCTTTACTAAAATCATGCTTCATTGACTAAAATATTTCTCAGTTCACCTGTCAAATATAAAGAACCTGTTATACATAAAACTTTATCTTTACCTGCCCACTGACGAGCTAAAGTTAAAGCTTCTTGCATATTATTAAAAGTCTCTACACGATGATTTGATATCTTACTTGCAATATATTCAGGAGAAGCTTTTCTTTCTGAATTTGGAGTAGTTATAACGATTTCATCATCATCACGCAATAAATCAATAAGCATAGTATCTATGTCTTTATCTTTTAATATACCTAAAAGAATAACTCTTTTTTCATTTGGATAATATTTATCTAAATTTTGACGAAGTATCATCATACCTGCTGGATTATGAGCGCCATCTACTATGCAAATCTGTCCATCAAAATTAAATACTTCAAAACGTGCTGGCCATTTTGCTAATGCTAAACCATCAATGATATTTTCTCTAGTAATACGTTCATCATTATTACCTAAGATACTAGCGGTCATAATAGCTAAAGAACTATTTTCTATTTGATGGTCACCTAATAATTTCAATTTATAATTGAAATTAACTCCTAATAATTCAGAACTAAATTTTAATTCTTGATACTGTCCATCAAAATTTACAAACATAGCTGAAAAATCATTATTTGCTATGAAAATATCAGCATTTTTTTCTTCAGCTGTTTGATTAATTATATCTAATGGTATATCTTTTGCTGCTGTAACTACAGGTACACCATCTTTTATAATACCTGCTTTATGCTCTGCTATACCTTCTAAAGTTCCCCCACATAGATGAGCATGTTCAAATGCCACATTTGTGATGACGCTAACTTCTGGTTTTACCACATTAGTAGAATCTAATAATCCACCTAATCCTACTTCGATGACAGCATATTCTACTTTATTAATCGCAAAATACAAAAATGCCGCTGCTGTAATAACTTCAAACTGTGTAGGTGACTCTTCGCCATCTTCAACCATTTTATCCACAAAAGTTTTAACAGCACTAATACAATCAGCAAAATCTTCTTCACTTATAGGATTTCCGTCTATTTGAATACGTTCTGTATATGATACTAAATGAGGTGAAATATATAGACCTGTTTTAATATTAGATGTTGTTAAAATACTAGATAACATAGAACTTGTTGAACCTTTTCCATTAGTTCCTGTTATGTGTATAGTTTTATATCTTGTTTGTGGATTGTCTAAATAAGTTACTAATTGTTTAATGCGACCTAGACCAAGCTTAGTACCAAAGGTACTAAGCTCATCTAGATATTCTAGCGATTCTAGATAATTCATTTTATTACGCCTTTCATAAAAAAATCTAAAATTAAAGAGTTGCTAAATATGCCAAACGTTGTTTTACTGCTTCACGTTTTTCTTCATAACCTTTTAATTTTTCTTTTTCTTTCTCTACAATATCAACAGGTGCTTTGGCAATAAAGCCTGCGTTAGAAAGTTTTTTATCAAGACGTGATACTTCTTTATCTAATGTAGCTAATTCTTTATTTAAACGAGCAGTTTCTTTTTCTACATCAATTAAACCTGCTAAAGGTAAATAAATTTCTACACCATTTACTACTGCTGTCATTGCATTTTCTGGTTTTGCATCATCTTTTGCTAAAATAGTTACATTTTTAGCAGAAGCTAATGTTTCTAAATATCCACTGTTTTTAGCAAATACATCAGTTAAGCTTTCATCACTTAAATGAAGAATTACTTCTGTTTTTTTGCTTGGTGCTGCATTTACTTCAGCTCTCATATTACGGATAGCTTTGATTGTTTCCATGATAGTAGTCATTTCTACTTCGCTTGCATCATCAAGTTTTGTTTCTTCACCTGTTGGCCAATCAGCCACCATGATGCTCTTACCTTCATGTGGAATATGTTGCCAAATTTCTTCTGTAATAAATGGCATAAATGGATGTAATAAGCGAAGTGTATGTTCAAGTACATAACCTAAAACATATTGAGCTACTTTACGTGGACGAACATTTTCTTTATCGTAAAGACGAGCTTTGCTAAGTTCAATATACCAATCACAGAATTCATTCCAAATAAAGTCATATAAAGAACGACCCGCTTCACCTAATTCAAATTTTTCTAGGTTTTCAGTAATGCTGATAGCAGTTTTAGCATAACGGCTTAAAATCCATTTATCAGCTAAAGTATAGTCGCTAGCTTCTGGAACAAAAGTTTTGTCAAAACCTTCAAGATTCATGAGCATAAAACGAGAAGCATTCCATAATTTATTAGCGAAGTTACGAGCAGATTCTACACGTTCCCAATAAAAACGCATATCATTACCAGGTGTATTACCTGTGATGAGCATAAAACGAAGTGTATCTGCACCATATTTTTCAATTACTTCAACAGGGTCAATACCATTACCTAAAGATTTACTCATTTTACGACCTTGGCTATCACGTACAAGACCATGAATAAATACATGTTTAAATGGAATATCTTTACCGAACTCTAAGCCCATCATTACCATACGAGCTACCCAGAAGAAGATAATGTCATATCCTGTAACAAGTACACTTGTTGGATAGAATTGTTTTAATTCTGCTGTTTGTTCTGGCCAACCCATAGTTTCAAATGGCCAAAGACCAGAGCTAAACCATGTATCAAGTACATCTTCATCTTGATGAATATGTTTGCTACCGCAATGAGGACAAACTGTTACATCTTCATTTTCTACGATAGTTGCACCACAATCATCACAATACCATGCTGGAATACGATGACCCCACCAGAGCTGACGAGAGATACACCAATCGCGTATATTATCTAACCAATTGCAATATATTTTAGAAAATCTTTCTGGAACAAATTTAATTTTGCCAGATTTTACAGCTTCAGCTGCAGGTTTTGCCAAAGATTCCATTTTTACAAACCACTGTTTAGATACAAGTGGTTCTACAGTTGTAGAGCAACGAGAACAATGACCTACTGCATGTTCATGTTCTTCAATGCTGATTAAATAACCTTGTTGTTTTAAATCTTCGATTAATTGTTTACGGCATTCATAACGGTCAAGACCAGCATATTTACCAGTATTTTCTGCCATTGTACCATCATTGTTAATTACTACAATCTGTTCTAAATTATGGCGAGCACCCATATCAAAATCATTAGGGTCATGAGCTGGTGTTACTTTTACTGCACCAGTACCAAATTGTGGGTCTACATAACTATCAGCAAAAAGTGGTATACGACGACCAACGATTGGTAAAATCAAAGTTTTACCTACTAAATCGCTATAGCGTTCATCATCAGGATGAACAGCTACACCAGTATCACCAAACATAGTTTCTGGACGAGTTGTAGCGATTTCTACAAATCTATCTTCGCCTTCAACTTGATATTTTAAATGATATAAATGACCTTGTTCATTTTGATGTTCTACTTCAATATCGCTAAGTGCTGTATTGCAGTGTGGGCACCAGTTAGTTATACGTTTACCTTGATAAATTAAACCTTTTTTATATAATTGTACAAATACTTCACGAACGGCATGAGAGCAACCTTCGTCCATAGTGAAACGTTCTCTATCCCAATCACAAGAAGAACCAAGTGTACGAATTTGATATTTTATGCGATTGCCATATTTTTCTTTCCATGCCCAAGCATGTTCTAAAAATTTTTCTCTACCAATATCATAACGAGATACACCTTGTTCACGAAGTTGTGCATCTACTTTTGCTTGAGTTGCTATACCTGCATGGTCAGTACCAGGCATCCATAAAGTGTTGTATCCTTGCATTCTTCTAAAACGAATTAAAATATCTTGCAAAGTATTATCCATAGCATGTCCCATATGAAGCTGACCTGTTACATTTGGTGGTGGCATTACAATGCTAAATGGTTTTTTAGTTTCATCTACTTCTGCATGGAATAATTTATTTTCTTCCCAATATTGATACCATTTTTTTTCAAAAGATTGCGGGTCATAAACCTTTGGAATATTTGTTTCTTCCATCAAAAAAATACCTCCTATTTTTCACACAAAAATTAAAGTTATTCAATTAAATCAGGCAAAAATTACACAAAAAAATCTCTTTCATTCCTCATAAAAGGACGAAAGAGATATCTTCGCGGTACCACCTAATTTTTCTTATCTAAATTTATAAATTAACTACATAAAATTCAGATAAAACTTCATTACATAACGCTGTATCTGCGCTCATACTTAATATTATTTCGGTATGAGGACTCCAAAGCTACTTTCTAGATACTGGGTTGGAAAATTTTTCAGCTATAAATTTTCTCTCTGCACAACTCAATTATATCTATACTCTCTTTTTCATTGTCTTTTACAAAACATTAAATTGTATAAGATATATTAGCATAATTTCAGAGCGAAGACAACTCTTAACTTCTTAATATATTTGTGTTATAAATATTATTATTGATGCTCACCAAAACGATTATTTACAAGTTCACTCAAAGCTTTAATAGCTTCTTGTTCATCATCACCTTCAGCAGTTATAAGCACTTGTGTACCACAAGATAATCCTAAATTGATTATAGGAATGATATTTTTCCCATCAGCAGTGATACCTTTTGCTGTATATGTGATTTTAGACGTATATCTACGTCCCATTTGAGCAAGCATTGCTGCTGGTCGTGCATGAACTCCTGATTTATTAATAATCGTAACTAAAGCCTCCATTAGTTTTCCTCTTTTCTTTTGAATTATTTTTTCATTATTCTAAGTATTAGTATAAATTAATCAATTAATTAGTTATATTTATTATATAAATATTTTCTAACTTATGCAATATATTTTCTTTATAGTCTAAGCGAGGTGCTTTTATTATGAAATATGATTTAACAACAGGGTCTGTTTCGATGACTATGTTAAAATTTTCACTGCCTATGATTTTAGGCAATCTTATGCAACAGTTATATAATATCTCTGATACTTTAATTGTTGGTCATTTTATTGGCACAGATGCCTTAGCTGCTGTTGGTGCAAGCTATGCCTTAATCATTTTTTTGACCTCAGTATTATTAGGTCTTTGTATGGGTAGCGGAGCTTTATTTTCGATATTTTATGGTGAAAAAGATTATTTTAAATTAAAATCCAGTATTTTTATCTCTTTCATCTTAATATTAATACTTACAATAATAATAAATATTTTTATTTTTATCTACATTGATGAAATCATTTATTTTATGCAAGTCCCTAGCGAAATTTTCAATTTGACTTATACATATCTTTATATTATTTTCATCGGATTTAGTTTTTCTTTTGTTTATAATTATTTCACTTGTCTACTTCGTGCTATTGGCAATTCAAAAACACCACTTATCTTTTTAGCAAGTTCTGCCCTTTTCAATATTATTCTTTCTATTATTTTAGTTGTTAATTTTCAAATGGGTGTGGCAGGCTCTGCACTCGGTACAGTAATAGCTCAAGGTTTTTGTGCCTTAGGTCTAACAATCTACACTATAAAAAAATGCCCTGAATTAATTCCGCAAAAAGAACATTGTAAATTTGATTTAGCCATGATAAAAGATATTTCTAATTCTTCATTATTAACATCAGCACAACAATCTGTAATGAATTTCGGTATTTTACTCGTACAAAATCTTGTAAATAGCTTTGGTGCAACAGTAATGGCAGCCTTTACCGTTGCTGTAAAAATAGACTCACTAGCTTATATGCCTGCACAAGATTTTGGCAATGCTTTCTCTACTTTCATTGGGCAAAACTACGGTGCAAAAAAAACAGATAGAATTCAACAAGGCATTAAATCTGCTATAAAAATCTCATTTCTATTTTGTTTAATTATATCTGTTGGCGTCTTTATCTTTGCTCGCCCTCTAATGACTATTTTCATTGATAGTTCTGAAACGGAAATTATCAATATCGGTGTGGATTATCTCCGCATAGAAGGTAGTTTCTATTTTGGCATTGGCATTTTATTTTTATTATATGGATTTTATCGTGCTATTAACTTCCCTAGCATGTCTGTAATCTTAACCATTATTTCATTAGGCACACGTGTAGGACTTGCCTATTACCTTGCTAGCATACCTTCTATCGGAGTAATCGGTATTTGGTGGTCTATCCCTATCGGTTGGGCGTTAGCAGATATTTTTGGCATCGTCTATTATAAACGAAAAATTAAACAACTCCATTTTTAACTTCTGCTAATTCTATGACTTCTTCTACCTTTGATTTAGCATTCATTGAAAATACTTCTATGACATGTTTTACTAAATTCACTGCTATATCTTTATCAACCGTATCAAAATAAAAGTCGATTTCATACAGATTTTTCTTTTCATTTCTTCTATAGCCCCAATCATTTAAAAAGCCCACTACATTAATTTCTAAAGCTTTTTGTACCATTTCATAAAGGAAATATATCGGCGCTTCATTTTCTTCTTTCCATAAATTTTGTTCATTATCTTCTACAGTGATTTTCATTAATAAAGTCTTTTTCGTGAATTCTCGCCATGAGATATAGCCTAATTTTTCATATCGTCCTACGAAGATATCTAAGTATAATTTATAATCATCAATTGAACAATTTTCATATTTTTTGATATCTCCCTTATCGCCAACTAAACCATAATGTTTAACGATTTTACCATCTTCAAACCAACATTCCACATAAGAAAATTGTTCATCTCTTTTATATAATGTCAAAGCTAAATTTTCTACTTCTTTGTCATTTTTTAAATGTTCATTATGATTTTCTTGAACTTTTTTATTACTATCTTTAGCCAAAACTAAAGATAATTTTTTCTTTTTATTATAATAAGTTAATTTTATTTGATAATCTCTATCTATCTCTATTTCCTGCAATTTATATTCAGCATCATATTTATCATAAGTCAATAAATTATCTTTTATGTCAGTATACTCTTTAATTAACCAATCCATATTTATCTTTGATAACATCGCTCTATTCATGGTAAAAACAATTTTTACTGTTATATCATCTAACTTTACCATACAAGTACAATAAGGATTATTTTCTTGCCACTTATTTCCCTTTAAAAATTCTTTTACCTTCTGCAAAGACTCCTCATGACAAATTACTCCATCTACAGCTTGCATTTTCTCTTTTAAATGCTGTTTATACATTTGTCGATTTTTGAAAAATGCATCATCTTCTGGTTTTATATAATGACATAGCATTTCTTCTAAGCTACAATTTGCTTTTATTTCCTCTTGTAAAACTTTAAATTCATAATCATCTGGCACAAGAGATAAACCCTTTTCTATGGAAGCCATTGCTTTTTCTTTTTCGCCAAAATGATATTGTAATTTTGCTAAATTCAACCAACCCCATGGATAATCAGCTTCTTCTTGTACACCCTTTTGTGCATAGCTATATGCTTTTTCCAAATCACTGCAATAAGCCAAAGCCACTGAATAACGATAATACCATGCACCAGAGCCTTTAGCATTTTTTTCTGAATAAGGCATCCAATTTATCACTTTGTAATAATATTCATATATATCAATATTATTGCCTGCATATGCATACCATAAAGCAATATTTAAATCTTCTTTTGCTTCTTCCAAAGTAAACAATTTTTGCTCTATACCCTTTTTAACAAAATCTTCTAAATAATAAAAAATCTTGTAAAAGTATCCATCAGCCCAAGACTCTAATATATCAATATCCTCTTTAGTCAATAATGATTTTTTCCCCATGTTTACACCTTCTTTATCGGCTACTATATTTATATTTTACCACAAAAAAAGAGTTATAACGAAATAAAAAATCGTTATAACTCTGTTTACTCTATTTTAACGAATGAAATTTGTCATTATTTTTGCTTCTGTTTCTGGGATTTGTACACCATTATTTTTACCTGCTTCAATGCATTTTAAAAGCCATGCCATATTATTACCTAAAACACGCATAATTTGCATACCTTCTGCATCTTTTTTCACTTCATCTGGTGTATTGCCATGTACTACATTCCAATAATTTGCAGAAACTACTGGCATTTGATGATAAGTAAAATATTTAGCAAGTACATCTAAAGTTGCAGTTGTACCAGCACGTCTAGCGGAAGCGATAGCTGCTGCTGGTTTGTGTAATAAATCTTTACCTGCTAAGCTAGATAATCTATCCATAAAAGAAATGATTTCCCCAGATGGAGATGCCCAATATACAGGAGAACCTACTACTAAACCATCTGCAGTTTTTACTTTTTCTGCAACACTTTTAATAATTTCTGTTTCTGGTACTGCATGAATTATTTCTGCTTGGATACCTTGTTTTTCTAAAGTTTGTGCTATTTCACTAAGAGCTGTATATGTACAACCTTTTTCGCGTCTACTGCCATTTAATAATAAAACTTTCATTGAAATTCAACCTTTCTTACTAGAAATAAATCCTATCTAAATTATATGCTTATAATCAAAAATAATCAATAATGCCTCAAAATTGCAATTTCATTTATCAAATTAATATAACTTTATAATTTATAAAAAACAAAAAAGGCTTTACAGAAAATCTGTAAAGCCTATAATTTCAAATGGTGCGGAAGACAGGACTTGAACCTGCACGCCGAAAGACACTAGATCCTAAGTCTAGCGCGTCTGCCAATTCCGCCACTTCCGCATTTGGCACTCGCGTCGAATGCGAGATTTATTATATCACTATAAAATGTTTTTTGTCAACACTTTTTTATAAATTTTTATGATTTAAATATTTTTGCTTCTAAACCTATTTTTCTTAATAAACTATCCATATTATCCACACCTACAGTTCTGCCTGCAACTAAAGGAATTTTTGCACAAACTTTTGCGTCATCTAAAGCATCATGATGTTTAAATTGTATCTGAAAAAATTCTCCCAATGTATTCAATTTATGATTTGGTAACTGTGGCCATACTTTTCTAGCAATTTGAACAGTACATGCTGTTTTAAACTGTGGTTTAGCTAAATTATACTTCCAAATACAACTGCGCAATACGCCCATATCAAAAAAAGCATTATGTGCTATAACTATTCGATTATCTAAATACATACGTAAATCTTTCCATATATCTGCAAAAGTAGGTGCATTTTCTACCATTTGTGGAGTAATGCCATGTATTTTCATATTACCTTCTTCAAAAAACATTTCTGGCGGTCTTATAAGTGAATTATAACTATCCACCATTCTACCGTTTTCAATAACAACTACAGCTACACTACAAGCACTATCCCGATTTTTATTAGCTGTCTCAAAATCTATACTTGTAAAATTCATTAAACTCATTTTATACCTCTAAAAAAATTCTATTCAAATATAAAAGCATTATAACAAAAAATTTTGCTATAAAAAATAGATTGATTTTCGGTCAACATATCTTTACCCTAAAATCAATCTATTTAAATTTATTATTTATTACGTTTTTCTATTAAATATTCATCAATAGCTTTAGCAGCTTTTTTACCTGCACCCATAGCCAAAATAACGGTTGCAGCTCCTGTTACAATATCGCCACCAGCAAAAACACCTTCTTTAGTAGTTTTTCCTGTTTCTTCATCAGCTATGATATTACCTCTCTTATTTGTCTGCATATCTGGAGTAGTTGATTGTATCAATGGATTTGGCCCTTGACCAATAGCGATAACCACAGTATCCACATCAATATCAAATTCTGAATTAGGTATTTCCACAGGACGTCTACGACCTGAAGCATCAGGTTCGCCTAATTCCATTTTTATACAGCGAATGGCTTTTACATATCCTTTTTCATCTCCTAAGATAGCTACAGGATTATTCAATAATTTAAATTCTATGCCTTCTTGTTTGGCATGTTCTACTTCTTCACGTCTTGCTGGTAATTCTTTTTCACTTCTGCGATAAACAATATATACTTTCTCTGCTCCCAAACGCAAAGCAGTTCGTGCAGAATCCATAGCTACATTACCGCCACCTACTACAGCTACTTTTTTCCCTACATTAATAGGCGTAGCATATTCTGGAAAACGATATGCTTTCATTAAATTACATCTCGTCAAAAACTCATTTGAAGAATATACCCCATTTAAATTTTCACCAGGAATATTCATAAAATGAGGTAAACCTGCTCCTGTAGCAATAAATACAGCATCAAAATTAAATTCTTGCATAAGTTCATCAACTGTAAATAATTTACCTACTACAGAATTCACTTCTATTTTTACACCCATCTTACGCAAATTATCAATTTCTGGTTTTACAACCTTATCTTTTGGTAAACGAAATTCTGGAATACCATAAGATAATACTCCACCTGCTGTATGTAAAGCTTCAAAAATTGTTACTTGATAGCCTTTTTTCGCTAAATCACCTGCACAAGCTAATCCTGCTGGTCCCGAACCAATAATAGCGACTTTTTGAGCATCATCTTTTACTGTCTTTTCTATTTTTTCTTCACAATTCTGCATGCAATAATCGGCTACAAATCTTTCCAAACGACCAATTCCCACTGGTTCGCCTTTTATTCCCATTACACAGTATTTTTCACATTGATTTTCTTGAGGACAAACGCGTCCACAAATAGCAGGCAAACTACTAGCTTCTTTGATTTTTGCATTTGCTCCTTCAAAATCGCCTTCTTTTATTTTAGCAATAAAAGCTGGTATATCGATATCTACAGGACAACCTTTTCTACAATGTGGCACTTTACAATGAAGGCAACGATTAGCTTCTGCTAAGGCTAATTCTTCTGTATATCCTAAAGCCACTTCATCAAAATTATTTCTGCGAACATTAGCGTCTTGTTCTGGCATTTCATGTTTTTGCATTACTAAAGGCATATTATTTTTCCTCCATTTCTTCAACCTTTTTAGCTAAACGACAAATATGGTCTTTTTCAATTTCCTCTTTAGGTCTATACATGCGTTGTCTTTCCATCAAATTCACAAAATCTACTAAATGACCATCAAATTCTGGCCCATCTACACAAGCAAATTTTGTTTCATCACCAACTTGTACACGGCAGCCACCACACATTCCTGTACCATCTACCATAATAGGATTTAGACTAACAATCGTTTTAATATTATATGGTCTAGTTGTATCTGCTACAGTTTTCATCATAATAACAGGTCCAATAGCTACTACTTCAGCAATATCAATTCCTTTATCAATTAATTGCTGTAGTGCTGTCGTTACAAATCCTTTTATACCATAAGAGCCATCATCTGTAGTAACAATAACTTCATCAGATATTTTTTCCATTTCATCTTTCAAAATCAAAATATCTTTATTTTTTGCCCCCATAATTGTTATCACATGATTGCCTACTTGTTTCATCTTTCTAGCAATAGGATAAATTGGAGCAACACCTATACCACCACCTATGCAAACTACAGTTCCCATATCAGGTCTAATATCTGTTTTTTTACCCAAAGGGCCAACTAAGTCTAAAATACTATCGCCTTCATTTAATGATGCTAATACAGTAGTTGACGCACCTATTACCATAAAAATAATATCTATAGTTCCTTTTTCTCTATCAAAATCAGCAATAGTTAATGGCACTCGCTCTCCATATTCATTAACTCTTAACACCACAAATTGACCTGGTTCTGCTTTTCTCGCTATCAAAGGAGCTTCTAAAGTAAATTGTAAAATATTTTCATGTAAAACTTTCTTATTTAAAATCTTAAACATAACACTTTCCCCTTTTCCCAAATTCAATATCATAATAAAAATTTATCATACTATAAAAAATTTTTAAGATTTTACTTAATTTTCAGTTTTTTATATGACTATTATAGAATTCAATTGTAAATTTGTAAATAAAAAAAGCTGTGAAAAATTTTATTTCACAGCTTTTAGATTTATTATTTAGCGAAAACACCTTCTAAGTATGGCATTATTTTTGCTTTTATTGGCATTAAATAAACATTATGATTATGTTTGCGAGCAAAATCTATCACTTTACGAGCAAATTCTATATTCCATTCTAATGTTGGTTCAAAGTCCTTTGGAAAAATAACATTGTTTTTATTTCTCCAATAGCTTACAGAGCGTTCGGATAAAACTGGAGAAACGCCCCAATAAATATCTAAACCATCTAAAAGGTCTGCATACATTTCTAAATAACGCATATCAAAAAATGGTTGTGTAAAAAATCCTTTTGCTCCAGCTAATTGCTTACGGCGAATGCGATATTCTTCTTCTTTCATACTACTGCGATATTGGTCAATTCCCGCATATACTGTAATTTCTGGCATTTCTTCACTAAATTTTTTAATAATATCTGTACTTATTGTTGGATATACTTGATAAAGCATACTTTGTGGTGGATCACCTTCTATAACAAGAACTTCTTTTATATTATATTCTCTCAATTTATCTTTTATCGGTAACTCTTTTGTAAAATCAAAATCCATCGCTCTTAGATGTGGTACTACATCATCGAAATAAGCTTTTGCAATATTTGCTCCGTCCCAACTTCTAGTATCACAACTCAACAAATCTGGAATATTAATGAAATCAACATCGCTTAATTTTTCTTTTATTGTTTTTACTTCTTCTTTTAATACTTCAACATCTCTTGGTACTAATTCAACTGAAATTCTTGTCATAAAATCACTTCCTAGATTAACATCATTACATTATAGTTTATTATTATAACACAAATTTATCCATTTTAACGATAAAATCATACATTTTATCATAAAAAAATCGCCAGCTTTTTACACTGACGATTTTAATTCATATTTTTAATTATCCTGCATATACTAAACTCAATTATTGTTATTTTTATTATATAAAGTATTGATATAATCAATAAAAATCTTTATATATTTATATTTTGGATTTGTTTTTTTATACAATAGATGGCATTTTAAAGTAAAATCTGGTTCTATATCATAATAACCATCAAAAAAGCCCATAGCATTTAACAAGCGTTTTGGCAATACAGCCCCCACCTGATTTTGTTGACAATAATGCATAATCGCATATGGAGTAGCAAACCAAGCTTCTACTTGAGGATGACAACCTAATTTACTAAAATAATTCTTTATAGTAGAATTCATTAAATAATATGGAGAATACTGTACCATTGGATATTGAGCGATTTCTTCTACGTTGATGATATTACCTAAATGCTCAATATTTGGCGCATAATAAACCATTTCTTCATCACAGAAAAATATATTTTCATATTCATCATCTTGTAAATCCTTTAAGGAAAATGATGATACTATATCTAATTTATCTGCTTCTAACTGATTTATCAATTCTTTTGCTTCTAAATTATAAACATTAATCTTTATATTAGTGTTGTATTTTTTAAAATAAGTTAAGTGCTGATTGATAAATACATCACCTAAAGACATCAACGCACCTACAGATAAAGAAACTTCTTCCCCAGCTAATTTTTTCATTTCACTTAAAGATTGTTTTAATTCCGATACGATTTTTTCCGCTTTAGCTAAGAAGATTTGACCTTCTTTAGTAAGTTCTATTGTATTTTCTCCGTGAACAACTAATTGAGTACCAACTATTTCTTCCAATTTTTTCATTTGAAAACTAAATGCCGAACGAGTAACATTTGCTTCTCTAGCTGCCGTTGCTATATCTTTTACTTTGCTATAAATAATAAAATTTTCTAATTGTTGAATGCTTGGTAATTCTATCATGCAAATCCCTTTCTATTATTAATGGCGTAATAACTTAATCTTTTATTAGTATATCACAATCAGAGTACACTCACTACTGCAAAATATTTTTTCTCATTCTTGATAAAAAATAATCTATTACTTATCTTACAACTTTCGTGAAAAACCAATACATATATTATATATCAAAATATTTTAGAACTCAAAAAGTTTTCTTATGCTTTAAGGCTTCGAGCATATCTATTGCTTCTTTTATCATCTCTTTTGTGATATTATATGGAGCAAAACTTAAATATTTATCTTGTAAAATTAAATCAATTATTTGCTTTACATCTTTTATCCCTAAATCCATTAAAGAAGTAGGTAAATCTAGTTTCTGATTAAAATCATATACTTTCTCTGCCTGTATTAATTGCTTATCTACAAGTAGCAATAATAATACACCTAAGCTGACAATCTCACCATGCATATGATTTTTACAATCTGGTATTTTCACACTAGCTAAATAAAGTGAATGAGCCAAACTGCTATTATAATTTAAATTTACTAAAACAGAAACTAATCCTGTATTTACAATAATCGTCAATACAGTCTGAATAAATTCATCAGATACAATATTTTTTTGAGCATCATCTACTGCCTTTACTCCATATTGCAGTAATCTTTCTGAGCAATCTTTTGCTATTTGTACCCCTAAATTATTTGTGTGATTTAAAACTCTACCTCTCGTATTAAAACAAACTTCATATTGTTTAGATAAAGCATCACCAATGCCAGCACGCAGATATTTTATAGGTGCATTACTTATGATTTTTGTATCTATAAAACAATGAATAGCTGGTTTTTGTGCATCATAAAATTCTACTTTATCTTTGCCATATAAAATACATAAAGCTGTAACAGGAGCACAATTTGATGCTATTGTCGGAAATGTAAATACTGGCTTTTTCAGCATATCTGCTAAAGCTTTACATGTATCCATACTTTTACCACCGCCAACAGCAAATATCATATCTGCCATTTGCACTGTTTTCATATTTTTTAATCGCTCAATATTTTCTCGTGTAGCATTACCTCCATACCAAATAAAATCTAATAAATTTATATCTGTCCCCTTCATCGCAGTAAGTAATTTATCTTTTACTTTACTTAAACTAATTTCACCGCCAATTACAATCGCCGTTTTGCCATAATTACTGCAGATTTGAGGTACTCTCTTATATACATCTTCACCAATACTATAACTTGGTAAATATACTTGCTGACTCATCTTACTCCCTCTAATCTTAAATATTTTTTTATAAAAAAAGTCTTTCTGCTTAAACAGAAAGACTTTTTAGTTTACTTATTAAATTCTATTTTTATGAATTATTTTCCTTCTAAAATGCTACCTAAAGAATTTAAAAAATCGCCTTCAAAAGTTTCAAAGCTACCTTCATCACATTTTTGGGCTAAACTTGGATTTATCGGAAGTGTAGCTGTATGTTTTATACCATATTTATTAGCTTCTTCTTCAACTTTTGATTTACCAAAAATATAATGTTTTTCATTGCAATTAGGGCAAACAAAATAAGACATATTTTCTACAATACCAATAATTGGCACACTGAGTAAGCCCGCCATATTCACAGCTTTTTCTACAATCATAGATACGAGTTCTTGTGGTGTTGTAACTACGATTATGCCATCAACTGGCAAAGATTGATATACAGTAAGTGGTACATCACCTGTTCCTGGAGGCATATCCACAAACATATAATCTACTTCACCCCAGTTTACATCGCTCCAAAATTGTTTTACTACTCCACCAATAATAGGGCCACGCCAAACAACAGGATCTGTTTCATTATCTAAAATCAAATTTGTAGACATGATTTTTATACCAGTTTTTGTCTGTGCTGGTGTCATACCTTCTTGTGTTCCTGTTACTTTTTCTTTAAGATTGAACACTTTTGGTATAGATGGACCTGTGATATCAGCATCTAAAATTGCTGTTTTATAGCCACGACGTTGCATTGTTACTGCCATCATAGAAGTAACTAAGGATTTACCAACGCCACCTTTACCACTCATTACAGCAATTACTTTTTTAATATTTGAACTTGGATTGTTTGGTGCTAATAAACTTTGAGGAGCTGTACGTTCTCCACAAGTCGTACCGCAACTTGCACAATCATGATTACAATTTTCGCTCATTATAAATAGCCACCTTCTACATAAGATATTAATCTATATTATATCATATCTTTTTTGAGTTTAAAGCTATTATATCTTTCTATATTTTTTATTTACTTTTCTCTGAATTTTGGGCTAAATTTTTTCTTCAAATAACAATTTAATATCAATATCCAAAGCTTTACTTATTTGCATTAATGTAGATATCGGTACTCCTTTACTATAAATGCCTCTTTCAATTCTTGATAAATATGATGTGCTTATTGAAGCTCTAAATGCTAATTCTTCTTGTGTATATCTTTTTAATTTGCGAAAATAAGCTATTCTTGCCCCAATCAATCTATATTGTGCTGAAAAATCTACCATAAAATCACCTTCTGCTATATTCTTTAAATTTATTCTAGCGAAAAATTTATCAATTTAGTTGTACTAGCAGGACAATAAAATGGATTATTTAGTTATTTTTTCAGCTTAATTATCCCAATTTATAAAATAAAAAAATATCATTTATTTATATTTACAAATAAAAAGCAATATCTATAGTTTTAACCTTCAACAACAGATATTGCTTTTTTATGTATATATTATTTTATTTTTATCAGCTATCATCATTTTTCAAAAATGGCACTTAATTCGACTTCCAAAGCTTTAGCAATCTTCATAAGTGTAGATATTGGCAAACCTTTTTTATAAACACCACGTTCTATTCTTGATAAATATGAGGCACTAATTGACGCTCTAAACGCCAATTCTTCTTGTGTGTATTTCTTCATCTTTCGAAAATACATTATCTTAGCTCCAATTTGTCTATATTCAGATTCAAACACAAAAATATTACCCCTCTCATACATACTAATAAAATTATCTCATTATCTAAGATATTTACAATTCATATTCATACCAATAATCACCTTATTAGTATTAGTTATGCCTTAATATGTAAGTTTTTCATAAAGATTGTACCTATATTCATATTTATTAAGTTAATATAAGTACAATCCCTATGATAAATATTTTCTATTTATGGAAGGTCTATATTTCTATTTGTGATATCCACTCTCAAACTATCGCCATGAAGAATTACTAAATTAGCTAAATTAACATTTTGCATTTCATACAAATACTCATCGTATTTTCCTTTGTTATTTCCATAATAAGTCATTATTCCTAAAGGAGATAAAACACCATCTTTTTCTTCACTATAGATTTCTATAGGAATAGTATGTGTAGAACCACTCCAGTATCCAGCTTTTTTATCTTTGCTATTTACATTATCATATTCTACACTCATATCAAAATAAAGCGCTCTATCTGTATTAGCATATTTTTTAGGATTTAATAACTCTTTATCAAAAGGAATAGTAGCTATCATATCATCTTTTTTATCATAAATGATAAATCTCAATCCCTTTCCTGTCATCAAACCAAAGAAACCATTATCATCAATTGTCGATACAGCACTGACTTTATAATTAGTATTTTTATTTTTTAATATATCATTAGCTTTTTTTAGATTTTCATCATCTTGCTTTTGCTGTTGATACGTATCGTCAGTAGCTTTTGCCGTTTCCACCAATGTATTAGTATTTGTATTTATTTGCGTATCCTTTTCATGTTTTTGATAGAGAAAATATCCCAGACCACTGCCTACAACGATAACGACTACAATTGCAATAGCTATTATTATTTTCATTTTATTATTATTACTATTGTTATTGTTTATATTATTACTATTTGTATTTGGCTGTATCTGTGGACTTGTTGATACTCCTAAATTAGTACCACATTTAGGGCAAAATTTTTCACCATCATTAACTGGGGTACCACATTTAAAACAAAATTTACTCATTTCATTTACCTCTCATCAAAATGGGTCTGCTCCATAATTATTAGCACCTACATCGCCCCTAATACATAATAATTTAATGCTAAAATAAAGATTTACAAATGGTACCATAAAAATCAATATCCACCAGCCTGATTTATTAAAATCATGAAATCTTCTAATATTTAAAGATATACCCGCTACAGTTCCCACTAATTGCACTATTAAAGTTAACATCATACCAAAATCAGACATTATACCAAAAATATCTGTTGTCGCTGCATAGATGATAAAATAAAGTACCATTACTACAACTGCAATTATCAAACTGCGTGTTATATAAAATTTTCTATTTATTCTACCTTCAAAACAAAAATATTCATTTTTTATTTTATTTAAAATACCATCAGCACTATTATTATTTACATTAAAATTTGTATTCATATTTTGCTGATATGGCTGATTTACTGGCTGTATTGGTTGATTATTATTTACTACATTAGTATTCATATTATTGACCATTGGTGTCTGATAAAATGCTGGTGTTTTTTCACCACATTTAGGGCAAAATTTATCTGCACTAGTTAAAGCATTTCCACATTTTTGGCAAATAATATTATTTGTTACTTGTACATTTTGTTTTTCTAATTTATTGCCACAACTTGGACAAAAAAGCACGTTATCATCAAATTGTTTTTGACATTGTCTACAAATATTCATATCTATTCCTCATTTCTGTACGTTTCAATTTTAAATTTACTTTGCATGATATTGAGTTAATATCTTCTTCATTACAGCGATAGCATCAGAATCACGCATATTGTCGCCATTTATCTCAATTGTCCAAAGCTGAAATCTTGTATCATTTAAAATGACAAATTGGACTTTAGCTTTTGCTGGTTTATCCTGCCAACGACATGTACCTGTGAACTCTACAACTTTTGAATTATCTGTAGCTACAAAATACTCCCATTTACCATCGCTGAAAAATTGGTCAAAAGCCTTACCTATTTTTACATTAGGAACAATTTCCATTGTACCCTCTTTGACTAAAGTTACATGTTTATCTTCTAATAAACTACAACCAGAAAACATCACACTAGATAAAGTAAGTAACACTATGAATACCATTAAATATCTCTGTTTTAATCTATGCATAAAAACCGCTCCTCATTTTACTATCAACAACTATTAATCAGTACGTATTTTCTAAAGGGTCATTACCATATTGATTAGCACCTTTTGTACCTGGCATCAAAAATAAATATAAATAGAGAAAAGGTGTTATCGCTGGTATAAGTGATAATAAAGCAAAATATCCCGATTTATCCAAATCATGAAATCTTCTCATATCCAGCATAAAATCAGCTACTATACATAAACATAAAAGTATAAAGCTCAATAACATCAAGATTAAACTAAAATCATCTGACCTAGTATCTAATTCATCAATTAGCACAAAAAGTATACATTCTATAACTACTAAAACTAAACTGCGTATAAAATAGATTTTGCGATTTAATCTTCCTGTATAAGAAAAATAATCTCGCTTTATCATTTGTATAAAATCTGAATTCATCAGTTTATCTATATCATCTTGTTTTTTATTATTCCCAGAAATGTTAGTTTGTATTTTAGCTCCACATTTAGGGCAAAATTTTAAATTAGTATTTCCGTTTAAATTTTGACCACATTTGGGACAATATAAATTTTGCATAATGCTCACCTCTCATTTTGACGACTAACAATCAAAAGAAGCTATCTTCATCCTCATCATCAAAATTGCCAAAAGAGTCTTCTTCTGTGTATTCTTCTTCTTCATAATCTGCCGATGTGTCTTCACTATTTGATGTATCATCTTGAGTATTAGTTTCATCATAAGCTTGTATACTATCTACAGGATTTTCTTGTAGCATTTCTTCACTACTTTGCATTTCACTATTATTTTGCATATTATCAGGAATAATATTTTCATCATAAGCTTGGATATTATCCACTACATTACTATTCATGATTTCAGGTGCTACCACATTATTCATATCTGGTACTACTTGTTCACTATAAGCTTGAATATTCTCCACTGGATTTGCGTACATTGGGTCAATATAATCTTGAACTGGCTGAGTTACTTCATTTGGAATGTATTCTGTTGGTGCTGGTTGTTCTGTACTAGATGAAGAACTATGATGACCACTAGAGGCTTCCGCTGTTGCATTATGATAAAGAGAACTAGCCATCGCCCCTACAGCAGCAGCTGCTGCATATTTACCAAAAGTTTTTAAACCACTTTCTTGATTGTTTTGGTTATTATTCATATTATTAGGTATTTGTTGATTAGCCATTGCTTGATTGTTTGGCATATTATTCGCTCTATTATTAAAATTATTTGCCATCATATTACCATTTAATCCATTTGCGAAATTATTACTATAATTTGCATTTTGCATTGGCTGAATATAGTTCATTCCATTTGTATGTTCTGCTATATACATACTATTTTGTTTTAACATATCGATATTTTGATAAAGATGTGCAATCATCAAATAAATAGAAGCTTCTTTCACTCCCATATTCACTGCTTTTTGTAAATAATTTATAGCTTGCGCATAATTTGGCAATGGCATATTCATTTGCAAATAATTTTTACCTATGTTAAATTCGTTCATACCCATTTGATTACTATTCATTGCTTGATTATTTATCATTTGATTATGTTGTTGCATCTGATTTTGCTGATAATTATTTGCACTTGGATAATTATTCTGTGCTCTCATCTGCATATTAGTGTTAACCATTCTATTCGCATTTTGCTGATAATTAGTATTTTGTACTGGAGTATTAAAATTATTTTGTGGATTTACATTATGATTATTCTCTTGATTAAATTTCATGCCACAATTAGTACAAAATAAATTATCCGCTGGCATCTTGCTACCACAATTTGTACAATACTTAAACATAAATATTCGCTCCTTTTATAATATGTATTAATCTTTAATAACAATATAATAAAAATAGAACTTTCTTTGTTGTCCCATAGGGATAATTTAACTGCTTTTTCGTATTAATAGTAACAATTTAAGCCATTTTACATAAAAAAATAGCCTTTAAGATACTAATATCTAAGGCTATTTATCATAATTTATATTTAGTTATATTCTTTTAAAAACGTCATGATTTCATTAGTCTTGGCTTTTAAAGCCTCTTTTAATTCTGGTAAATAATATTTAATCAATACGCCTTCTACATCTTCTTGTAAAAAAGGATTATCTTTAATGATAAAATCAGTGCTTTTCATTAATTCATCAAAAAAACATTGTGCTAAAGTATCAAAATTAAAATGATAGACCTTTTTTTCTTCATTTGTCTCGTCATCAATTATCGTCAATTCTTCTAAATTTATATCTTTTTTTAAGTATTGCGTTACATATATAAAAAATCGCTCAGCATCATAAGCTAATGTTCTATCTTTAAATTCTCTTTTTATCTCTTCTACATAATTTGTTTCTTCTAAATGCTTTAACTGCCAAAGATGATACATCTGTTCATCTTGTTTTCCTGAAAATCTAGTAAAACTAGGCACATAATTAAAATGCTTTAAATACTCCGGCAAATCCAATTTAAATCGCTTTACCATTAAATTTATAATACGCTCTATTTCTTTATTTACCTTAAAATAATAATTCTGCTCATTTTCATAGTACGTATAATATTTCTTTAACTGATAGATTTTATATGTTTCTAATATATCCTTAATATATTCTTTCATCAACGAAAATACATTGTTCTCAAAATCCTCTATCATAGCCTTTTGAGCTTCTTCTACACTTTTATAATCTAAATCATCAACCATGCTGATTGGAGTATAAAAAGGTATCTTATTAAAATCAAAAGGATAATCTTTTTCTTGTACAGGCATAGGTATTTCAAATAAGTTAAATTTATCATTCAACATTATTTCTATTTGCTTTAAAGTCAATTTATTTTGTTTTTGCTCAAATTTATATTCATCTTCAATTTCATTTAAAATTTCCTCTACATATTGATAGCGATTTTCTGGGTCTAATTGTGTTGCTTTTGCTATTATCTTTTGTAATAATTTAGATTTTGGCTGTAATTTTTTTATCGTCATACCTAAAGCATATATATCTGTTCTAGCATCAGTTTGACTAAAACCATATTGTTCTGGCGGTGCAAAACCTTTTGTCCCCAAATATGTCGTGTCAAAATTCTGGTCATACTTAAAAATACGCACCGTATCAAAATCCACTAACTTAACAACACCATCATTTGTAAGCATAATATTATTCAAATTTATATCACGATGAATAATATCCCTTTGATGTAAATTCTTCAATCCCTTACATAATTGTACTAAAATATCTTGTATTTCTTCATCAGATATATATTTTTTTTGCTCTATCAATTCATTTAAAGTTATACCACAGATATATTCTTCCACTAAAATTATTTCTTCATCACCATCAAAAATATAATAAATCCTAGGAAGTATCCTATCATCTATTTTTTTCAATTCCTGATAAGGAACATCTTTATTTTTTAGATATTTTATAACATATACTTGTCTATCTGACTCATCATATGCCAAAACAATCTTACTCTTATCGCTTTCCTTCCATATATCTATTTGTTTATATTTATCATTTATAAACTGCTTGACAAAATCACTCATATATTAACCTTCTATCAAATAAATTTATAAATATATTTTAACAAAAGAAAAATAGACCGCCAATAATATACTGGCGGTCTACATATCACTTTTTCATCATATGCTTAGCAGTTTTTATAACTATATTTCTAGCTGTTGGATTTTTAGCTGTTTTTATAACCATATCTCTAGCTGTTTTATTTTTAGCAAGATAACTTATAACTTTAAATAATGTAGATATTCCTGACATAAAATACCTTCCTTTTTTATATTACATATTGATTTAGTTATTTCTCTTAATAATACTTGAAACTACTCCTACACTCATAAGAAACTCATCAACATAAGATAAAATTAATCCTCAAAAACATACTTTAACATCTATTGACGAAATAAATGTTAATCTTATTATAATAAAATATTCCTATAAATAAAATTTTAATTAAACTATATATCTTCTATCTTATATATTTATTTTAGAAATGATTTCTTTTATTTTTAATTCACTAAAGTATTTTTGGCATATAACCTCCAAAACTAAAATGTACCTAACAGCTCTTCTGTATTGATAAAATCTAATTGATGTTTCTATTATATTTAAAATATTATTTACATATTCTATTATTTTTTTATCTTTTTCTGATAATAAATATATATATATATTTCTCTCACTAAAATACCTTTCTTTTATTTTTATTACTATCTTTTTTAATAAGCTTTGAACTAATTCATCCTCTAAGATCATCTTAATTCACCTAAAATTTTATTTAATAATACATTATCTTCTTTCGTCAAATCACGCGATTGTTTAAGAAATGTATCACAAATATTTTTATATTCTTTTAAAGATGTTTCAATAAACATTTTATTTTCCTTGTTTGATTTTTGTAAAATATTATTTAATTTATCTATATGATTTTTACTAGCCTCTACTATTTTTGCAAAATCTAAATCCTCAATACCCTCTTCTATAGTATTTATTTCTCTATTTATATTTTTTAGTTTTGAAGATACTTCTTTTATTTCAAATTTTAATCCTAATATATTGTTGTTTATATTATCATTTAATAGATTTGATATTTCTTTTATCTCATCTATATTGTCATTTTCTTCTTCTAAACACCTAATTATATTCTTAACATTACTATTAGATTTGTCAATTTTAATATTTAATAGTTCTACTATCTCGTTTATATTTTTTATTTCGTCTATCAATTTATCAAACTCAAATGTTGCTACTATTTTTTTTATTTCTAACAATGTTTTATTTAAATTATTAGTTTCTATATTAAAATCATCCATTTTTTTATTTAAATCTATTAAAGATTTATTAACAGTCTCTATATTTTCCTTTAACTCTAAAGAAATGCGTGTTTCTAAATTTTTTATTAAATTATTATTTTCGATTTTAATACTCTCCAAACATTTTAAATACTTCTCACTCATTATCCTTTTTTCCACAGATATCTTTTTGTATTCCTCAAAAATAACTTTTAATAAATATCCTAATGATATCATACCTATACCTAATACAACTATAGCCGCTATAATACTCATAATACCTAATTGTATTTGTAAACTTAAAATAATTGACAAAATCATACTAAAAAAAGTTAACAAACTACATAAAATATATTTATTCATTTACCTTACCTCCTACTAAATAAAATTTTTTCTAAATTATTATACTTATTATTTAAAAAATCTTCTAATTCACATAAAATCTCTTCATTCACATATCTATCAAATTTTTTTAAAAACTTAATATTTATACCATATAGTAAACTTTTAGAATTTGAAATACATCTCAAATACGCAATTTCATTTTCTAAAAATTTCATACTATTATACTTTTTATAATACATATCATCTAAACTAGCTCTATATCTATAAACTAATCTATTAAATAATATCTCTTGATCTCTTTTTAAATCCCATACAACTAATGGATTTACTTTCATTATATCTTTATATAATGTCAAAACATCATAAATACCACCAATTTTACTACTAGGAAATAATTTATTATATCCTTCTAACATATATATATGCCAGATTGAATTGCGTTTATATTCTTTTATAGTTTCATAAGAACATATCTTCTTTTTATCTCTTAAACAACCATCATCTATATTCCAATCTTCCAAAATCAATTCATAATCATATTTAATATTTTGTATATCTTCTTTTAACTCTTTAAGATACATTTGTGCTCTATTTAAATAATAATCTTTCAAACTATTTTTCCAATGAAAAATAGTTTCTATTTGTTTAATATCTCTTACATTATCAACACAAATTAATTTTATATTTCTCAATAAATAATGTCTTTTAGCAGCCTCAAAATCTTCTCCTTTTTTATTTAAATCAGTACTTGCTACAAACAAATTTGAATTTACTAATACTAAACCTTTATTTGATAAATTTAAATTTTTTATTATTTTTTCTGTTGATACTTTGAGAAATGGAAATTCTTCAAATATTATACATTTACATTCTATATCAATAGGTATTTTTTTTAAATCATAATCATCTTTAGGTATAAATATCGTCATATTAGGAATAATTTTATACGTAGTAACATAATAACATTTATCTTTCAAAGCTATAGAAAAATCTTTTCCATAGCTTATCCAGATTGAATAGTTTTTTAAATTAAAAATATCTCTTCCTATTAAATTTGACAAACATGTATATCTAGAATAATCTCCCAATAAAATATACTCAGGTTTCAAAATTTAATCCTTTCTCTTAACTATTTAATTAATATAATTATCAAATTTTAAAATTAAATTATTTACTCTATTTAATTTTTCGCTTACTTCTGTATCTTCCATAGATATTATATTATTATAATTTATATTTTCTTGTTCAATTTTGTCTTGTATACTAAAAAATCTATCATTTTGATATGATTTTATTCTTTCTTCTAATCCTTTTAAATAATCTTCTATTAAAGATTTTACTTCTTCTTTCATTATTTTTTCATACCATTGAGCATAGTTTTCCTTCCACTTTTTTAAAGCTATTTTTTTTGATGTTTCTTTTATCTCTTCTTCTTTTTCTCCTAATTTTTTTCTTAAAATTTCTTCATTAACTTTTAAACTTTCTCTTTCTTCTCTTTGACGTTCTTGTTCATTTTTAAATGTGTTATATTCACATTTTTTTTGATACATTTGTTGCTGTATTTTCAATATCTTTTGTCTTAATTCTTCTTTTATCTTTTGATGCTCTTTCTCATATTCTTCATCTAATATTAATTTAGGAGGATTTTTAAAACATTCTCCTATTTTTTCTCCCCAGTATTCAGCAGTTAAAAAATTAAAACAATCTAATGTCCCAGTTTTCTTTATTGCTCTATATTTATTAACTGCTTTTAATCCATATTGAGCTGCTCTTTCTACTTTACTTATTTTATTACCAATTCCTAGTATTTTTTTTAGTTTTGCCACCTTAGTAACTTTCCCACCAGATGGAATCGGCGCAAATATTAATGCCCAATCTACTAAACTTCCAATTTGTTTACCTATTTCGACTGCACTATTTTCCTCTTCTATTTCAATCATCTTAGGTTGTTTATTATTTTCTATATTAAATTCATTTTTTATACTTAATAAATGTTCTTCTAACTCTATTAATTCAGCTTTTATATTTTCATCAGGAATACTATTTTCTACTAATTCTCTTTTTTTGCTTTCTAAAGTTAATAATGCCTCTTGTATTTTCTTTACTTCATCATCTTGATAGTTAACCATTTCTTGATAATGCTCTATTGTTGGTATATCTATCATCGGAAATTCAAAATCTATATTTAAATCTGCATTAACACCAGATAATATTGGATCTATTTCCAAATTAATAAGTTTTATTAGATTCTGTAAAAAATATTGTTTTTCTTTCTCAATGAAATCATACATAATATTATCATTAACAATATTATTTTCATCATCTATTATATTTTTAATTGTCTTTTTTATTGCTTTTTCAGAATATTCTTCAACACTTACAAATATATTTTTTTTACAATCATTTAATTTAGAATCTAACTCATTTTGTCTAATACTTATAATATCCTTCAATGCATTTATTTTTTCTTCAATCTTTTTCTTTCTATTTTCTAATTGAATTTGCTCATCATTACTCTTAGCTTCTAAAATTTGTTTTAAATCTTTTAACTTATTAAGAGTTTCTTCAGTAATTGACATTAATTGATTTTTAGTATCTTCTTCCAATGATAAATTTATATCTTCACTAATATCAAAAAGTGTTTTTTCTAAGTTACTTATTTCTTCAAATTGCAAAGACCCTTTAACATTAGAAATAAAATAACAATCCTCTTTATCTAATCCAGCTTCTTTCAAAATATTTAAATCTTTTTCTATTACTTCCTCAATATTTTCTTCTAATAAATTTATTTCATCACAATGAGTTCTTACAAATAAAATATTAAATCCTTGATTTTTAAATAACGTTATTTTCTCTATATCTACTTGTGATGGTGAATGTCCACTTACATATATAATCCTTGATGACATTAATAAACTTTTTGCTACTAATTGTTCATGTCGTTCAATTATTGTATTTACACCTGGAGTATCAAGTAAAATCATACCATTTTTTAAAATCTTTTCATCCAAGTAAACTTCTAAATAATCAATATTATTAATATCCCATGGAAGGTCTTCTTTCTTTTGAATAATATTTTTTACATCTGTTAACGATATTTTTTCTTTAGAACCATCTTGGAAATACAATACAGCACAATTTTCTAATCCTTCTAATATGTCATCATATCGAATATATGTTAATATAGGCGTTGTTTCTACTATTCCTTGTGGTAAAATATCTCTCTTTAATAAATTATTTATCAAATATGATTTACCTGCAGAAAATTGACCCATAAATGAAACAATATATTCTTTTCTATCATATATCTCCTCCATTTGCTCTAATTTTTTTATTTCATCTGATAAATTTAATTCTTTATTAGCTTCTTTTAATAAACTAAACCATTCATTCATCATTCTATTTTCTCCTGTTCTATTTCATCATTTAAATTATTTTCTAAATCACATTGGATCTCAATTGCTTTGTTTTGTAATATATTAATATTTTCAATACTATCTTCTATTGCTTTTAATCGTTCATCTCGTTCTTTTCCTTCTGTATTTATGCTATTTAAAATTTTTTCTAATTTTTCATTATGCTCTTTTAATTTTTCATTAATATTACCTTGAAATATATCTTTCGTCATTTGTATATACTCTCTTTTTTGTGAATTTAAATATAACTCCATTGATGATATATATTTTTCTGAACAATCCTCTACATAATATCTGATATCTTTTGATAATTTTCTACATGCTTTTTCTGCATTTTTCTTCATATTTTCTATAAATTTTTCTTGTTTTTTATTATATTCATCTCTCAGTTCTTTTAACTCTTCTCTATTCCTATTTATTTCATAATCTATAACTTTACTACTTTTTCCAACTTTTATAATGTTATTCTTATACTCTTCTATTTTTTCTATTTGTTCATTTATATTTTTTATTTTTTGATTTTGTTCTTTTTTCGCTTCATCAATAGCAGTAGTATCTTTTACCATTTTTTCTATTTTTTCTTCTTTATCACCAATTAATATACTTGTTATACCACCTAACAATCCACCTCTTTTACGTTTTGTCCATTCTGTTTCTGTTACATATGTTGCACTAGGCAGTATAAAATTATTTATTAATGTTTCTTTATTAATTCTTAAACGTTCTAATTCTTCATTTTGTTTTTCTATTTCATGCTCTTCTGCTTGAGTTTGAATAGATTGCTTTTCTAATTCTATTTGTTTCTTTTTTATCACATCTATTCTATTTTCAATATCATCTAATTCTTCTTCTTTTTGTTCAAAATCACTATTTGTTTCAGTTATCTTATTATTAAACTTATCTATATCTATTTTTGTAATAGATTTATTCCCCATTTCCATTAATTTACTATTTATTTCTGAAAAATATTCTACACATTCTTCTTGAGCTATATATATTATTTCTTTCTCTAAATTATTTTCCGTGCTTCTAATAAATTTTTGATATTTTCTATCTAATTCATCTGTCAACGAATTAGCATATTCATTTATTTCTTCAACATCTGTTATAGATTCTACTTCAGACCTTATAAATTCTTCCAATTTTTCGCAATTAGATTTAAAAGTTTCATTTAAATCTCTAATTAATTTATCTATCTTTGTATTTAATGGATTTTCAATTTTTTTCTTTTCAGCATTTAATTCCTCTATTTTTCTTTCTAAATATTCTCTTTGCTTTACTAACTCTTCACTACTCTCTTTGTTTTTCAATAACTCTTGTTCTTCTTCTAATTTAGATTTTTCTATCGCTATTTCACTCATTGATATTTTTATAGGTTCTAATAATTGTGCTTTTACCTTCTCACCTTCTGTTAAATATTTCCATAATCGTTTTTCAAAATCACCCATACGAGAATTTTTTTCTATTTGTTGTCTTTGCTCATCAGATAATATTTTTTCTATTCCATTAGATTCTGATAAAGAATTTGCATATAAATTATCACGTGCTCTTAATGCTTCATGACCTGACACAGGATAAATATGTGGCATAGTTTCATCCTCTGGGAACTGTTTCTTATAAGATTTTTTTAAATCTTCAACTACACTTTCTACAGTTTGACCTTCATTTTTTCGTATCATATCTATTTTATTTAATATATAAAAAATATTATTTGATTCATTACCATATTGTTTTTTTAATGCTTTAACAAATTCAAAATCCGTCTTAGAACCCGGATGATCGGCACTAAAAACAAATATACTAGCATGAGAAGCTCTAATCTGTTTTTCAGTTATTTCTCGATGATTTGCCTCTACACCATTTAAGCCCGGACTATCTACTAACATAACACCTTTTTTTAAAAAATCGGAGTCTAAAAATAAATCTACATGATTTATTCTAGTTGCAATACGATCATTGCCCTTATCACCACGAGTGCTAACTACATTTTCTATTGTTTTTAATTCTAAATTTGGTAATATTTCTTGATGTCCATCATTATAATAAACTATACCAGCTTCTCCATTTTTTGCTTCATCTTTATGCCTTAAAAAATTTACCGTTGCTGTTGTTTCACTAGTAAAAGATGGCAATATTTTTTTATGCATTAAAGCGTTTAAAAAAGTAGATTTACCAGCACTAAATTCTCCTACTAATACAATACTAAATAAATTATGTTCTACATTTTCTTTTAATTTTTCTAAAGAACTTATTACATCTTTTTTTTCTTGACCTTGATTTTGTAGAAAATTTATAACATCATCTAAATAATTCACTACACTTTTCTTTCTTTCATTATATTGATTTTCGTATTGTACACCATATTGTTCCATTATATGTATGCCTCCAATTCTTTTTTCCATTTATTTATATTTAAAGCTAAATTAAATATATTTTTTACTTGCTTATCCCATGTATAATCTTCTTTACTTGTTTCTAATTTATCTAATTTGATTTTTACAGATTTATCATATAAATTTATTGCTTCTATTGTTAATTGTTTTTGTACATTATCAATATTTTTCTCTATATTTTCTATAAATACATCATACACATTATTTTCTTGCTCAAATAAATATTTTTTTATAGCCATTTTTATTTTCTTTTGATTTTTTTTCAATAATTCTAACTTAGCATATTTTTTCTCTTGAGCTAATAGATTTTCCTTTCGTTCTATTTCTTCATTTAAATATAACAATTCTTGTTCTATCTTTCCTAATCTCTCTTTAGATAAACGTTCATTCTCCTTTAATCTCTTTAATCTACGCTCCTGTGCTTTTTGTCTTGATTGTAAATCTGCTATATTTTCTTTATATCTACTCTCTATCTCATAGATTTTTTTTCTCCAAGCATCTCTATTACTACTGTCTTTTTCTGTATAGTATTCCGTTTTATCTCCTAAAATAATATTTCCCAAAAAACCTAAAACACCTTTCCTTTTTACTTTTCTAGTTTTAGTTATTAATTCTATCTTCGGTTCTGCTCCCAATTCTAGTATCTTTTTTGATTTCCATTTTTCTATATCTTTTTCTCTATTTTTTAAATTTTTAACATCCTTATTAGCTATTATTATTTCCGAACTTATTTCATCATAGATATTTCTAAATTTAATTATATCTTTTTTTCTCTCATCATATTCCTTTCCTAATTCATTAATTTTATTTATGCTATTTGTATACGCCTGTATATTCTCTTTTTGTAAATTTGTTTTAAAATTATCATATTCTATATTTTTATCATTTAATCCTGAATATTCCTCTACTCTCATAATTACCATTTGATATAAATTTGTTATATATAAATTACATTCCTCCTTAAAAACATCCTGTAATTCATCCAATTTCTGTTTTAATATCTTAGATAAATTCTCATGATATTTTTCTAGCTTATCTAAATCATTATATATATCAACATTTCTATAAATATCATTTTCTAATTTACAAAATGACTCACTTATCTTTTTCTTTTCTTTATTCTTCATACCTCTACATTCACTTATAATAAAATTAGTCAATTGTTGTTTTACTTTAGATTTATTCGTTTTTATTTTTTTTATCAATTTTTCTATCTTGTCATAGGAATCTTTTTCTTTACTCAAATCATATAATAATTCAGCATCTTTTTTTCTGATATCAACTATCTCATTTATTCTATCTAACCATTGATAAATAGCCCACGCTGTACTGCCATATTTTATTTTATCAATAGTTTTTTCATTAATTAATTTAGACATACATCTTCTATATTCATCAAAACCAGATTTTTCATGATATATTTTTCTATCATTATTTGTTAATAAATATGAACTATTGTCCTCATACTTCTCTATATTTTTATCCTGTGACACCAATTCTTGCCAAGCTGATACACCACATAAAGAATAAATAAACCCATTTTCCTTAAATATTTTTTCTTTTAGAATTTTCTCCTGTTCTTTCAGCTTATCCTCAACATATTCTCCTTCTATTTTATTAAAAGTATCTATGAAGTTCTGAATAATAATAAAATTATTTTGATATTGTTTAATATAATTTAAAAATTCTATATCTGTATTACTTAAACCTTTTCTTTGTAATAAATATATACAAAAATGTGCATTTTTTATTAACTCAATAGTTTGTTCCCTATGTCCATCAGCAATACCATTTAACCCAGGTGTATCTATCAAAACAATTTGTTCTTTAATATTTAAAATTGAAACATATATATTTACATTTTTTATTTGATTTATTACATCATATGTAGTACTAAATGTTGACGTATATTCCTTCAAATTTCTTAGATTATCTATTTTTTTTATTGTTCCATTTTTAAAAATAACTTCTCCTGTATTACACTCCTTACTACTTTTTTTTACATTTATCAACCTTGTTATAACTGCGGTTGTTTCTTTTGTCGCATGATTCAAAATATCTTTACCAATTAAAGCATTAATGAAAGTAGATTTTCCTGAACTAAATTCTCCTACTACCGCAATTCGTATTTCATCATCATTCAATCTTTCTCTAAATACCTCTGCCTCTTTAGTAAAACCTTCTATGGTCTTTAATTCTTCATTATCTTCAATTTTATTTATTATGCCTAAACAAATATGTTTCAAATTTTGCTCTATATTCATAGACTAACCTCATTTTCTAAACTAAATAAATTTCTCTATATAAATTATTTAATTCTTTCATTTTTTATTAACTTATCTTTTATTTCTATATTACTGCAGATTTATTTAAACTTTTCCTTTCATAACTTTATCTATTGTCACATCTCCAATCCTCAGCATTATTCTATCAAATTACAGCGACATTATTTAGGTTAATATTTTTTACTAATTACTTCTATTAAACTATTATTAATTATAAATATACGTTTTAAATAATTAATTCTAATATTAAATAAGTAATAGTTAAATAAAAAATATAGATAGGTAAATAACAATCCACCTATCTATACTTAACTCCAATTTCTAAAAGAAATTTATTAGACTTATCATTTACCCATTACTTTTTCATTATATGTTTAGTTGTTTTTATGACTATATTTCTAGCTATTGGATTTTTAGCTGTCTTTATAACCATATCTCTAGCTGTTTTATTCTTTACAAAATAACTTATAACTTTAAATAATGTAGATATTCCTGACATAAAACATCTTCTTTCTAAATATAAATTAATAAAACTACATTCTTTATTTACATAATTTACTATTTTTCTAATCTACATTTTTAATTAAACTTAATAATATTTCCATTTTATATTTGTACTTGTAATTTTACTAACTCTATTAACCAAAAAATAATGAAACCAATCACACAACCTACTATTGAACCGTTTAATCTTATCCAAATCAAATCTGTTTCAACTTTACTATAAACTAATTCATTAAGTTTTTCATCTGTTAATCCTTCTAAAAATTTACGTGCAGTTTCTAAAATAATATCTTCACCTTTTAAAGCTGCATTTTGAACAGCATTCATTATAAATATATTTATCTTTTCTTTAAAATCACGATTTGTTTTTAATCTTTCAATACAAGCATCTATTTCTTTTATTAAAGCATCTTGTAACACTTTTTGTAATCGATTATCTTTAATATCACTAGCAAAATGCTCTTGCAAACTTTTTAACGATCTATATATAACTTTTTCTAAAACATTATATTTTATAAATTCAGCTCTTAAAGTATTTAATATAATCATTTTATGTTCATTTTTATTTACTTCATCTAAAGCTTCATAAACTATACTTAATAATTCTTTATATACTTCACTATCTTTATCTAAGCTTTTATCTAATAATTCTATCAATCTAGCATGAATAACTTTCGCTAAATCTTCGCTATTAAAAGCATTTAATGTAGTCGCAAAAAACATTGTTAAATTTGAAGTAAATCCTTCTTTACTATATTTACTTGCAAGTTGATCTACATAAGCTAAAATTCTTTCATATCCCTGTTCGCCATCTAAATAATTTTTTAATTTAATAGTAAGTTTAGATAAATCTATATCTCTTTTTTCTTTAAAATCCTTCAATAAATCATCACATATAGGCTGTAATTCTACATTTTCTATAAAATCATTTGCTATACGACTATAACTGTATGCTAATGATTTCATCTCAATATCACTATAGTCTCTTACATAATTAACTAAATATCTAATAACTTTTTCAACCATCCATCGCTTATTCTTGTCTTTCTTCAAAAAAATTAAACCTTCATCCAATAAATGACTTTTTTCAATCATTTTATATACACTTCGTTTGGACATAAATTCTTTTCGTATCATATCTACACAAGAATTAACAAATATTTTTCTTCTTGCAGGTAAAAGTGCTGTATGAAAAGGAAAGCCTAATGGTTTTTTAAATAATGCTGTTACTGCAAACCAATCTGCTATACCACCAACTAAAGCAGCTTCTGCACAAAATAAACCAAGCTCTATTACTATATTTTTTTCTAAATATAACTTTAGTCCTAAAAAAATTAAAAATATAATAAAAGCTATACATAAAACTTTGTCTGCTTTATTAAATTTATTCATAAATTACACATCCATTCTGCTACAAAAAATATAACGTATAAGCCCATGCCAGCAATAGCTCCTATAACAGAACCATTTATACGTATCATCTGTAAATCATCACCAACTTTGCTTTCTACTAATTCAACAAATTCTTTATCTGAATAAGCCATCAATTTTTCTTTTATAATTTTCATTAGTTTTGGTGAATGTTCTTCTATTAAATTTGTTAATTGTTCTAATAATAATTCGTTAGTATCTTCTTTTTTAGCTTTATTTATTTCTAAATCTTGCATATAATCATCTATAAATTTATCTATATTTTTTAATATATTTCTTTGTTGATCTTGATCATAAATTATATTTTCTAATAAACCTTCAATTTTATCATCAAAACTATAGTTTTTTACAAAAAACCAATGTTCCATTTTCATTATTTTCAATTTATATCCATCTTTACGTTCTAATTTTTCAAGTTGTTCTATTATCCAATCTTTCAAGACTTTTCGTTCATTACTACTATAATCCAATAAATTATTACTATAATTTTTAATTTTTTCTAATGCTGTATTTAACAAAGTTTCACTAGAAAAATCAAACATCTTTAAAGCTGCTTTCCTTTGTATTTTATCTTGTACATACTTTTCTTTAATAACATCTATATTTTTTATAACAAACGAATTCATATATTCTGCTTTAGCTAAATCATACACAATAACTTCTAAAAATCGAATTATATTGTCTAAAAATTTATCTCCTGCTGGACTTTTTACAAAATCTATTAAAAATTTAATAATAGCTCCAGACATATTAAAATTTTTTCTGCGACTTTTTAGAGCTCCTTCTAATGATTTACTAATATCTTTAACATCTATTGTATCAATAACTTGTAACACTATTTCATGTATAGCTTCCTTTAATTTTTTTTGATTTCGTTCACTATTATAATAATATAAAATTAAATCACATAAATTATAATTTTTTACATTCCTAATGATATTATCAACACTTAATAAATCTTTTCCTATAAAATTAACAATTTCATCCATAATACGCTCACGATTACGAGGTAAAATCTCTGTATGATATGAAATTATTCCCAATGGTTTTCTAAATAATGCTGTAACACCAAACCAATCTGCTAAACCACCAATAACAGCAGCTAAAAAACCATGATTTAATAAACTCCCCAAAAATGAATCAAATGGATATGTAATAATATAACCAACTACCATAATTCCTAAAATACTAGTAGCTAATAAACTTCTTGACATAGGTATTTTCCTTCTCTCCTAATTTATTAAATTCAACTAAATATTTTTAATAATTTTTTCTTTATTAATTAGATAATAGTTTTTGTTGTAACAATAACTAATCTAACTACACTAATTTTTGCTAATAATGATATTATTATATATTACGATTTTCTTTAAACTTTTTTATTCTTTCTTTACCTAATTCTTTAGATACAATTTTTTATTTTATTAATATTTCTTAACTATCAAATTTACTAGTTAAAATACCTTCAATCATTTCAAATGTATATTTTTTATCAACCCAAAAATTACATTATACTAGTAGCTTTAATTATTCTAATAAAGCTATTTAGAAATATTTTCACTAGGTTTTTATTTATATTTCAACAAATTCATCAACATCTATATTATTCATTATAGTATTAAGAATATATATTCTTCATAATTTTTGTCTATATCTAAAATCTAATAATTTAAATTTTATATACATTGAAGTGGCAAGTTTTCAATAAAATCAGTAGAAAAATAATAAACTTTTGATAATCATTCATAAATATTACTAAACATATTTAATCTATACTAACATCTATTACTTCAATTATATTAGTAACATATTCACTTAAAATAGCACCAACTAAAAAATAAAATATTGTTCATTTCTTTTGATACCTCAAATACTCTTGTCCTTTTTTATAATCATTATTTATAATTTCTCTACCTACTAATATTAAACTGCCACTTTGTTTAATAGTTAATTTTTATTAACTAACTTATCTAAACTAACATCTAAAATTCTAGATATCTTATACAATACTGGTAAAGATACACAACCTGTTACTAAGCCACTTTCTATTTTTGCCATATAACTTAAACTAATATTTGTTTTTTGCGCTAATTGCATCTGTGTATATTTTTTCAATTTCCTATAATATGCAATATTTATTCCTATCAATCTATTATCTAATTCATCATTCATTATAAACATACCTCCCTAAATAATTATCTTACTTTAAAGCATATTTATCTATAAACTACTAAGGTTAATTTATTCATTAATAGTATACATTTAAGTAAAAAAAATATATTTTTTATCATGATATATGTCATAAATTTTATATTCAGCATCAAACTAATTGACTATATAATACCAATTTTATAATATAAAAATGTATCTTTTAAAGAAACAATTTTATATTATCGATATTATATTATTGATTATGAGGAGATTTTTATGCAAAAAGATTTAATTTATTTAATTAATAATTATGAATATGAAATGAAACACTTCGATATTTCCAATTTATTATCAAATAATATCACATCTTCTAGTGTATCATCTAATGATATCATTGATTTTCTTGATGATTTAAAAAGCATCTTCAGCGATATTAAAGGCTTATCATCTAAAACATCTCATCACTTTGATATTAATGACTTCTTAAATAATTTAAAAGATGAAAAAAACTATTTTTATGATAAAATAATCTATTATTGTCATCAAAAAAATATCGATGAAGTTGATTTATATAAAAAAGCTAATCTAACTAGAAGCATTTTCTCAAAAATTCGCAGCATGAATAAAACTACATACACACCTAGTAAAGCTACAGTTCTTTCTATTTGCTTAGCCTTAAATTTATCATTAAATGAAACACAAGAAATGTTAAATATAGTAGGCTATTCACTTTCAGATAAAATGGTTACTGATAAAATAATATCTTGGTGTATTGTTCACAATGAATATAATATTGATGATATTAATAATTTTATCTATGAAAAAACAAATAAATCTTATTTTATATAAAAAAGAGCCTTTAGGATTGATTTCCTAAAGGCTCTGAATTTTTTAAATTAATGGCGGAGCGAGAGAGATTCGAACTCTCGCACGGCGAAGCCGCCTAACGATTTAGCAAACCGTCCTCTTCAGCCTCTTGAGTATCGCTCCGTAAAATTTATTTTTTATCATTATACAATAAATTACATAATAATTCAATTATCTCATCTTAAATATATCTTTTTAAATCGCCAAATGCTTAAGCTTAATACTATGATTTTGACATACTCCCCATGCCTAAATGCAGGGGATTCTTGGATACAAACGATAC
>ERZ791915.358-NODE-358-length-51992-cov-3.731078_pt1 | contig 51992 bp, 33 predicted proteins | sample MGYA00510139_ERZ791915 | MGnify/ENA primary metagenome ERZ791915 (study PRJEB30046, sample SAMN00792117) | human gut metagenome | study: EMG produced TPA metagenomics assembly of the A metagenome-wide association study of gut microbiota in type 2... | reverse complement strand
TTTTAATAAATTGAATATAAGTATTTATGGTAAAAACTATAATGCGTCAGCCCTGGTATCCCAAGTAACCAGAGAAGTACCACAACATATGGTATTCATTCCAAAAGCATTGTCCCCATACTTCGCCGAACCAACGGTTGAGATAAGGCATGCACGTAGATATGAGGAACAGCCCTATGAAGAAACGTTCTTCTTTTGCCGTAGCTTTGCTCAACCATGGTGATATGATAGGGATGAAAAGGTAAAGACTGATCAGAGGATACATGAACCATAGATGTCCGGCAAGTGATGGGAAGTTCAGGAATATTCGTGAGGTGTCCTTTAAAGACGTTTCTCCGTCTATCTGTCCCCATAGCATAGGTAGAGTACAGTATAGTATCATGAATATGAAAAACGGCGGCAAGATGCGGGTAAAGCGCTGCCGGTAGAACTGCCAGCTGGTTTGTTCTTTCTTCATTGGCACAAGAAGATAGGCGGAGACAATCATAAACAAGGGTACTGCCATACGTGAGAAACCATCATATATGGCTACCCACAGTCGGTCCGCCTCACTTGCAAGATAAGACTGCGGCCCTGCCATATCTGAAGAACCGATGGCGCCGTAAAAGTTTTCACTGGCGTGGACGACTATGACGAGGAAGCATGCGAATACACGTACATAATCTAAAAAAACAATGCGTTTCATTTTTTAAGTTTTTTCTGGTTAGTAATTAAGTCTACAAATGTCTGCATTCTTTTTTAAGATGAAGAATGCTTTTGTGACATAAAAGTATGGATGTGTGTATTTTTATCTTTATAGTCTCGGCTTATTGATGTTTGTATGTGATATTTATGTATTCTTTTGCGACATTATACAATAATGTCATATACTTATAACTTCAAATAGCCATGTACCCCCTAACTTTATTCCCGATTAATAGAATATATTGACTCTAAGAATATGTAATATGAAAAAACAAATAAGTGGTTTGAATCGGTTTTTACTGGTTCTTGTGATGGTGTTGGTATTGGGTGATAATAATATATCCGCTCAATATATTGGAAATGCTTATATAAATATAAATCCTTCTCGCGTCGAGAATAAAATTACCAAGTATCTGTATGGGGCTTGTATGGAAGATGTCAATCATGAAATTTACGGTGGCATTTACAATCAGCGTATTTTTGGGGAAAGCTTTGAAGAACCTGTACCGGGATTTGTTTTTGATGATTTCTCTGCCTACGAGGGAACCTGGACAACTTTACGTGGGGTACTGTGTGTTAAAGGCACTTCCGGTTCTAAGTTCATATATGATCCTATTGAGCTGGGGAGTGGTTCTGTGGAAGTAGAAATCAAATTTGATGGTAAGACAGGTGATAATGCGGGATTAATAACCCGTGTATCCAGGGAAGCTAATGGGGCAGATACTTTTAATGGCTATGAAATCAGTTTGGCGGCTGATGGAAAAAGGGTTATTATAGGGAGGCATGAACATAACTTCGGTCATATCCGTGATATAGCTGTAAATGTTAATCCTGCTGCATGGAACCGATTAAAGGTGACCATGATTGGTGAGAGGATGGAGGTATTTCTGAATGATAAGAGTGTGTTTGTACACAATGAGGATAATCCGGTTCTTGCCAGTGGCAAGATTGGTTTACGTTCCTGGAATTCTAATGTGCAGTTTCGCAATATAAAAATTAGGACGAATAATGTAGAAAAGGTATTGCCTTTTAAAAGTACCCCTCAACCGGCTGTCAGTCTTCACTGGACACCCATCCAGACAGGAAATGCAAGAGCTTTCTTTATGCATGATGATAAAAATGCTTATAATACCATTTGGTCGCAGGTCATCCAGAAAAAAGGGGGAGTGGGAAAAGTCGGTGTCTCTAACAAGGGGCTGAATAAATGGGGTATTGCTGTAAAGAAAGGGCAGAAGTTTGAAGGTCGTGTTTATTTGCGGGGTGATTACAAAGGGATTGTCAGAGTTGCTTTACAAAGTGCCGACGGAACAAGAGAGTATGCTGTGCAGGAACTGAAGAATATAACTGGTGAATGGCAGAAGTTTCCGTTTGAATTGGTATCTGAGGCGACGGATACCAATGCCAGTTTGGCTGTTTACATTGAAGACAATGGTAAATTATGGATTGACCAAGTAGTAATGATGGGGACTGGCGATGATTTATTTCATGGGCTCCCTTTACGTAATGACATAGCTCAGGCTTTCGCTGACCAGAAACTTACTTTTCTGCGCTATGGGGGAGGTATGATTAATGCTAAAGACTATAAATTCAAGAAAATGCTCGGTGACCGTGATAAACGTTCACAGTATAGAGGAACTTTTTATGAATACTCTACTCATGGTTTTGGAATAGAAGATTTCCTGCAATATTGTGAGGTGGTTGGTTTTGAACCTTGTTTTGCCGTTAATGTGGAAGAAACCGCTCAGGATATGGCGGACATGATTGAATATCTGAATGGATCGGTCACTTCCGAGTGGGGAAGAAAGCGTGCAGAAAATGGCCATCCTGAACCTTATAATGTGAAATATATCGAGGTTGGTAATGAAGAAGTAATATGGGGGGATATTCGTGAGGATTACGAGAAATATACCCATGACTTTAATCGTATCTATGAAGCTATTTCTGCAAAGGACCCGAATGTGAAACTTATCTGTGGGGCACAGTGGCGTCATGATTCTCCGGATAATATGAAAATGGTATTCGATGCAATTAATGGCAAAGCGGCCTACTGGGACTATCATCCCTGGGCGGATTTACTAACTAACGGTAAAGAGACAGAAATGCGTTTAAGAGAGATGAAAAGCTTCTTTGTGGAATGGGATCCCAATACGACGATGAAATGCGCTATTTTCGAAGAAAATGGCCGTATTCACAATATGCAGAGAGTACTGGGTCATGTAACTGTACAGAATGCTGTTCGCCGTATGGGGGATTTTGTGTTGGCATCTTGTGCAGCCAATGCTTTGCAGCCTTATAAACAGAATGATAATGGTTGGGATCAGGGACAAGTCTTTTTCACTCCTTCAATGGTATGGGCAATGCCTCCTTACTATGCGCAGAAGATGGCTTCCTGTCATCATAAACCTTTCCGTGTTTTCAGTACAACGAATACTTCTTTGGATATTACCGCAACAACAGATGAGGAAAGAAAAGAGGTGGTATTGCATGTGGCTAATACGGAAGATTGTGTTATAAAGGCTGATATCCGTATGGAGAGTTTTGGGAAAGCCTCACAAGTGAAAGTGATTACTCTGTCCGGCCGTTTGGAAGATGTGAATACGCCGGAACAACCGGAGCGAATTGTGCTGCAAGAGAAGACTCTTTATGCTACTGATAAACTCGTGTATGAGTTTCCGGCATATTCATATACAATCTTGATTTATCGGAAGTAATAATTCTATAAAAGACGAATATACTTCATTCTGACATTATTGCCTATGCTTTCTTTTAGGTTATATTTCTGTGTTCATGCTGTGCCGGTACATGATAGCCGGTACAGCATGAAAAGGATTTTATGTTATTCGCTTTTAACAGAGAAAGAATAAGGAAAGTCAGTAGGTTCGATACCACGGTTATAGTTGGGTTTACAGTTCATTTTGAGTTTTATTTTCGCTCCTTTTATCAGTGAAGAATGATTCAGATAGTTTTTACTGTAATCCTTACCATTGTATTTCATTGAATGTACATAGCGGTTCTCATCACTGTTTTCCGGTGCGGATATCTCGATTGTTTTGCCATTCTCCAGGTGAACCTTTACACTCTTGAAGAGTGGTGCTCCCAACACATATTCGTCCGTACCCGGGCAGACGGAATAAAAGCCCAATGCCGACATGACATACCAGGCTGAAGTTTGTCCGTTATCTTCGTCTCCGCAATATCCGTCAGGGGTTGGCTGGTATAGACGGTTCATTACTTCGCGTACCCAATACTGTGTTTTCCAGGGTTGTCCGGCGTAGTTATAGAGATAAATCATGTGTTGTATGGGCTGGTTGCCATGTGCGTACTGTCCCATATCAATGACTTGCATTTCGCGCATTTCGTGTATCAGGCTTTGCCGGGTATTGGTGTTTGCACCGAATACGGGCGGTGTAGTAAATACAGAGTCGAGCATAGCCACAAAGTTCTTGTCGCCTCCCATCAGGTTTATTAAGCCCCGCATATCATGGAATACGGACCAGGAATAATGCCAGCTGTTTCCTTCAGTGAAAGGACCCCACCATTCCACCGGATCGAAGTGCTGCGGGAAGTTGCCGTTGCGGTCTTTGCCGCTCATCAGGCTGTAAGGAGCATAGAACAGGTTCTTATAGTTCTGGCTGCGCTTCTTGTAGATGTCCAGTTCCGATGCCGGTCTGCCCAGTTTCTTTCCCATCTGATAGATACACCAGTCATTGTAGGCGTATTCAAGGGTACGGGCTGCACTCTGACCGATATCGGAAGGTACATATCCCAATTCATTGTATTCCTTGTAGCCCATGCGGCCGGAAGAAGGAACCGTGGGATGCTGGTTGTTGGCTCCATGCAACAGACCTTCATACATTTTCTCGGCATTCTGTTTGATGTTGCCTTTCACATAGGCATCTGCTACTACCGATGCAGAATTATTGCCTACCATACAGTCGCGATGTCCGGGACTGGCCCATTCCGGGAAGAAACCACTCTCCAGATAGGCATTCAGGAAACCTTCTTCCATTTGTTGGCTCATGGAAGGGTATATCAGGTTAATCATTGGGAGTTCTCCGCGGAAGGAGTCCCAAAAGCCGGTATCTGTAAAGAAGCGTCCGGGCATCACCTTGCCGGTGTGCGGGCTATAAGGCAGGATGTTTCCCGCCGCATCAATCTCATGGAACGTCCGGGGAAATAATACGCTGCGGTATAAGCAGGAGTAGAATGTGCGAAGTTGCTCTTCACTGTCCGATTCAACCTCTATTCGGCCCAGTACCTCATTCCAGCGCTCTTTACCTTTCTGCTTTAGTTCTTCCAGATTCATAGAGCCGAGTTCTTTCAGGTTCTGCTCTGCCTGTTCGGGACTGATGAAAGAAGATGCGATGCGGGTGCATACTTTCTCTCCCTTGCGGGTTGCGAATCCGATAATGGCTCCGGCATGATTTTCCTTAACGTCCGGTTGGCCCATTTTGATTTCACCATTGCTTACGGTTGCCGAGTAAGTGAAGGGCTTGTCGAAAGTAATGGTGAAGTAATTCTTAAAGTTGGCCGGTACACCACCGCTGTTTTTGGTCGTGTAACCGATGATTTTATTCTCGGCCGGAATCACTTTCACATACGAACCATTGTCGAATGCATCGATTACTACATAAGAATCTTTGCTCTCGGGAAAGGTGAAGCGGAATATGGCTGCACGCTCCGTAGGGACAATTTCGGTTGTAATATTATGATCAGAAAGGAATGCGCGGTAGTAATAGGGTGTAGATACCTCAGATTTATGATTGAACCAGCTTGCACGCTTGTCTTGGTCGAATACGGGCTCACCTGTAATGGGCATGATGGCGAACTGTCCGTAGTCGTTTATCCAGGGACTGGGTTGATGTGTTTGTTTGAAACCTCTGATACGGTTAGATGCATAGGTGTAAGTCCAGCCTTCTCCCATCTTTCCGGTTTGTGGGGTCCAGAAGTTCATCCCCCAGGGCATTGCGATGGCAGGATAGGTATTACCATTGGATAATTCGAAACTGGAGTCTGTCCCAACCAGTGGGTTTACATAGTCTACTATATCTTTCTTGCTTTGGGAGAATAAGAGAGAACTGGCTCCCAATAAGAATGATAAGAAAAGAATCTTTTGTTTCATGTTATTGGATTTATTGATATAATATTTTCTGCAAATATGGTGGTTTATAGTGATTTGCGTGTTACACATTTGTGACGTATATGTCTTCTTTCGTGACAATTAAAAAGAACTTTGCAGATAATTCAGTACGCACTGATTATCTGCAAAGTTCTTTCATCTTTCATTGTTGTCTCATTCATTGGCTTTTCCGCTGAAACTGCCGTCTGAAGGATGGGGAAGTGCTTTCAGGAGGATTAAGTCGGCGTAGCGATTGGCTTGTGCAATGGCTTCCTGACGCAGCTCTTCCACGCGGGGTTCGGGGTCTTTGTACTTGGCATAGTTCATCTCTGCTATTGTCATATACCGTTTGTAAGCAATGCTTTCCCCTTCTCTGTAAGATAGTATTTCTGTTTAGGATGCTTGGGCTGGTTAGGATATAAGGGTTCTACCCATCCCGCATAAATGGAGGGGGTCAGATAATTATTCAAGAAATTTTCTCTGTCTTTCAGTTGCATCAGTTGCATCATTTCCTTTACCGAATATAGATTTTCACCAATCAATCTGATGAGCGATTCCACTTGTCGGGTACTTGTCGGGTACTTGTCGGGTGCTTGTCGGGTACTTGTCGGATCAGATTTAGCAAATCGGAATACAAGTACTACAAAGCCATCGCCTAACTTGTATTCGGGTTCGGGCAATCTGGCTTTCTTACATTCTTCTGTCATCAAGCTGATACCTCGTCCCCAATTTTCTAACAGTTTACGCTTGTAGAGGACATTGGCAATGAGCGGATTTTGAGGTTCAGAACAATATTCGGATTTCATCTTTTCCATATCCCAATTGTGCGGAAATGTACCGGGGTTTTCTATCTCTACACGGTCATCGTAAATGGCAATGCCTACTGAACCTCCAGCTGTGCGGTAGTTCCTGTGGCATAAGCTATTGACTACTCCTTCGCGTATTGCTTTATAAGGTATAGTCAGATGTTCTTCTCGCTCCAGTCCTTCTGTTACACCGGATAATGAAGCGTGCTAGTCTCAAAAGGCACTGTGGGTATTCCACCAATTCCCGGTTGGCAAACAGTACAGCTGCCGCATGGTTCAACATACCATTTTTCAACAACCCGAATTTCTCTAGAATCACAGGTATGTTATTACCAGTATTTTCAGGCAAGCGACCGTATTCGATACCTAACCTTACGGTTTTCAGTACCTCGTTCTCGTCTATATCCTGCAATGTGAAGTCTGGATTCCTGAATAGCTCCCAACGATATTTTGCTCCGTCACGTAGTATTAGTAATTCGTTATATACAGCTTGCGGCATCGTAGTGGTCACACTTTCCACTCGGTAATATGGACGTCCTTTATAGCAAAACGGGCGATTCATACTTGATTCTTCAGCATGGAGGACTACTACTTTTTTATTGTTGTCAGGAATAGGTATATATGATATTTGTACAATTGCCGTTGGCTCCAGTCTGTTGATTGCTTCCGCGATGCTTCTTTTGGTACTATCTGCTATTTCTTGTCCGATTATCTTGCCTTTGTCGGAGATTCCAAACAAGACGGTTCCACCTTCCCTGTTAAGGAAAGCGCAAAGTGTTTCCATACCGCGCTCTAGCTGTCCGGTAGTTTCTTTAAATTCCACCTGCTCATTTTCAGTTTGGGCTATCTGCTCCTTTATATCTTCAATGCTATCTATTTTCATTGCGTATACTTTTGATTTACAAAAGTACTCATTATTTATAAAATAGTATGGAGTTCTTTCATCTTTCATCGTTGCCTTATTCATCGGCTTTTCCGCTGAAACTACCGCCTGAAAGACAAGGAAGTGCTTTCAGGCGGATTAGGTCACTTCCTTGCATACCCGCATTTCTATTCCTTTATATACCACTACAATCTTGTGCCGTAATCGCCATTATAGGATAGTTAACTGACTGTAGAAAGGTATAAAGTTGTTCCTGAACCGCTAAGTTAGGGATGGTCAGCCTGATTCTTCCTTGATATTTGCCACTGATGGTAAGCATGCCGAAGTAGTAGAGTAGGTTCACAAAATTATTCGGGTTGGTGATGTTGGTAGGAGAGAATCCTTCCTGTAACTCCCCGATGATGTATCCCTGGTTCATCAGACTTTGGAGAATAGAAGCATTATGGGTGTCCTTACGGATGAGCATGTTCAGTTTCTCGAAGTCAATGCGGATATTGTCTTCTACCATGCTTTCCGGCACTTTGCCGTGGATGATGTAGTTCTTGACAAAGTATAGCACCATATTGGGATTGTACATCGTGGTTTCATCATAGCACTCCTGTGCAAAACAGTAATTGTCGTACCAAGGCTTCATTATTTCTATCAGTTCGTCCACTGTGTGATGGAAAGGGCTGTTTGTTGAATAGTAAGTCAGCATTTCGTGTACTTCCTCCTCTGTGAAGCCCATCATCTGGTTAAAATTCGGTGAGAGGGAGTAGTTGGTGCTAATGTTGAATCCGCTGGTTAGGTCGTTCATGGTCACAGGGCTTACGCCGGTGATGAAGCAACGCTTGATACTGGAGTAAGTTCCAGCCTTCACCTTGCTGAAGAAAGCACGCAGATAGTCTTCGCCATACGTTTCGTTAGTGTGATGATGTGAACCTTCAGGGTTGGCGAGAATGGCGTTGGTGAAGTAGTCGTATTCATCGATAAAGAGGTAGATGTTACGGTTGGCACGTTCGCATACCTGATAGAGGAACTCCAGTTGCGCTACAGCTCCTTTTTTGGTGTGCAGTTCTTCCCATGTCTCCGGGGGAAGGAGGTCGGCATATTTCTTGCAAAAGCTTTCGATGGTGGTGCCGCAGTGTTCATCCAACCCTTTGCGGTAATCATTCAGCTCTCCGCTGATACCGGAGAGGTTAAGATAGAGCACCAAGTAGCTGTTGCGGTTTGGTGTGGGGTGTTGTCCGATATAGAGACCACCAAAGAGTTCATCGAACTTGTCGTGCATACTCACATCGTAGTAGTGTTGCAGTATGTTCAGCGTCAGGCTTTTGCCGAAGCGCCGAGGGCGGATAAAAAAGAAGAAAGGGTCTGCTTGCTCTATCAGGGGGATAAAGCGGGTTTTATCTACGTAATAATAATTGTCGCGGCGAATAACCGCAAAGTTCATCATTCCGTAGGGAAGTCTCTTTCTGTCCGGTACTATATATTCCAATGGATCCATGTTCTACCCTCCTGCTATTGTTTTTAAATCTGTTACTTTGTCACGCAACGATACAAAGATAACAAAAGTTCTTGTAGGGACGATGCGTTTTCTCTTACTTGTTTAGGGAAGTGCTTTCAGATTTATCTTTTGGGTGCTGCATCCCTTGACATTCCGTAATATCCCGGCATAGGCCGATAGATGGGTTGTGCACGTCTTCCCACGTTCATCAGTTTACCTTCTTTTTGCAACCGTTGCAGATGGTTGTTGGCGGTGGTGCGAGCCATGCCGCACAATTCCTGAAAGTCGATGCGAAGCAGCAGGTCATGTTCCGCGAAATACTCTTTCAGGTGCATGTCGATCTCTATTTCGGAGAGTCGCAGGGAGTGGCGCGTGTATTTGCTTTGGGTGGCGGTAACGCCTGTCAGCGCAGCTTTCAGGCGGATGTCCGGGCGGAAGCTGATGCCTTTCAGACGTAGTTTCAAATGCTTGTTCTTGGTTTGGCGGGTTACTTTCTGTGTGGCCTCCAGGGTAGGGGCAAAGTATCCCAATCCTTCGATGTGTACCTCACGACCTTCGCGTAGCTCTTCTCCGCAAAGCTGTGCCAAGGTGCCTATTGCACTTTTTGCGTCACCCACGCTGAGCGAACTACGTTCATGTACCCGATAATACAGTTTCTCCATACTTACCTTGCCGTTGAGCAGTGGGCGGGGGTGCAGTCCTCTTTCTTCCGGTTCCCCTTCTGCGTTGGGGTTCTCGTACCAGTCGTAAACTATTGCCATAATGCTTGTATTTTAATGCTTTAAATGTATATGCTTGTTGACTCGAAGGTGCTGTTTTGAAAGTGAACCACTGGAGTCGGTCGGATGAGTGACTGGAGTTGGTAGAGCGACCTACTGAAGTTGTTCGAGTGAATAACTCCAGTAGGTCGTTTCTAAGTCAGCACACAAAGGTAGTGATATTAGTAAGATTTTCCTATGGAAGTCCTTACTTTCTTTCTAACTGTGTTTTAAGAAAAATAGTTGGTGAAACGCTTGCAAAACGCTTCCACGCTGTAGTAAATTCGTAGCGTCGGTACTGGCAAAACGAAACCTGTTTACTATTTAAATGAAAAGAAGTTATGAAAAAGAAATTAATGACATTGGAACAACGCCGCTTGCTGTGCGAGGCACAACAGTTGCTGGCTTTCTCAGAAAAACGGAAAGCAAAGAAGAAAACACCGGAAGCATCGGAGTCCGGAGACAACACGAATACAACGGTTCGCCTGACGAGGCAGGTCATGGATTTCCTGACGAAACGTTATGATTTCCGTTATAATCTGTTGACGGAGGAGACCGAATTCCGTCCTGCCGGACAGCGTGATTTCGCTTTCCTGCCTGTGGGTAAGCGAAACCTGAATGCTTTCTGCATTGAGGCTCATGCTGAGGGTATCCCTTGCTGGGACAAAGATTTGAGTCGCTATATCTATTCTACTTATATTTCTGACTATCACCCTTTCCACCTCTATATGGAGGAATTGCCGCAATGGGATGGCGTTGACCGCCTGACACAGCTCGCCTTGCGGGTTTCCGGCTGTCCGCATTGGGTGCAGGGATTTCACACCTGGATGCTGGGGCTTGCCGCGCAATGGTCGGGGCTGGCAGGTATACATGCCAACAGTGTGGCGCCTATTCTTGTAAGTCAAGAGCAGGGACGGCAGAAATCCACATTTTGCAAGTCATTGATGCCGATGGTTCTGCGGCGATATTATGTGGATAATCTGAAGCTTGCTTCGCAAGGGCAGGCGGAACGCCTTTTGGCGGAAATGGGCTTGCTGAATATGGACGAGTTCGATAAGTATGCTGAAAACAAAATGCCGTTGCTGAAGAACCTGATGCAAATGTCTGATTTGAATATTCGTAAAGCCTATCAGCAGAGTTTCCGCCAACTGCCTCGTGTCGCCTCATTCATCGGCACCAGCAACCGTTTCGACTTGCTCACCGATCCTACGGGAAGCCGTCGTTTCCTTTGTGTGGAAGTGGAGCGGATGATAGACTGTACCCACATAGAGCATGACCAAATCTATGCGCAACTGAAGGCGGAACTGCTTGCGGGGAGGCGTGATTGGTTCACTAAAGAAGAGGAACAGGTATTGCAGGCGCAGAATGCGGCGTTCTACCGTGTTTGTCCCGCAGAAGATGTTTTTCATAGTTATTTTCGGGCGGCGACTCCCGGTGAGAAAAGCCTTGATCTTACGGCTGCCCAGATTTTCAGGGAGCTTCAGCAAAAGAATTCCGCTGCCATGCGTAGCGTCAATCCCATGCGCTTCGGGCAGGTGCTGCTGAAAGCGGGGGTGGTGCGTCGGCATACGGAGTATGGAAATGTGTATCAGGTGGTGAGGAGGTAATGCGACTGGTAAATGCTGCTGCGGTTATAGTGATGGCTGAAAGCTGAAGGCATCCCTTCAGGGGATACTTTCAGCGTAAAAGCCGATGAAATAGGGGAGAATGTGAAGGCTGAAAGAATTAATTCTTTCAGCCTTTATACAAGAACTTAATAGGTTGGCATCCTTATTATTGAGTCCCTGAGATTGTAATACAGTTTGATTTGTGATTGGCACTTATTCGTTAATTAGTCTTATCGACCAACCATTGGAAACTCTGTTATTCTTAGTGTAGTGCATCCGTATGGGATTAAAGTTATTTCTTGTTGTTCACCTTCGGCAAGTGGACAGAAAGAGAATGGCTGAGGTCCGGCTGAGCCATTGTATATTTGCCATGAGGGGATGCGTCTTGCCTTCATCTTTATTTCAATCGGGGCATTTGTTGTGTTCCATGGATAGTTTGTTTTCTGTTTTTCCTTATCAATAATAACCTCGGCTACTTCATTCGCCCGGTTCCGGTCAAACTCAACCAAACCATAATTCCATGGAGAAGACGAAGTTACTTCATAATAATAATCGCCATAAACTTTATTGTCCATTTCTTTACGCTCCCAGTTTTCTTCCATCTTCAGTGCATATACCAAAGGCCCTCTTTCGATAGCTACGGAGCTTTCGTGCCAGGTAGAGGCTGAAACTTCCATTGGCAAGAATAGTTCAATGGTATCTCCTTTTTTCCAGGTTTGCTTGATAACGGCTATATTGCCTCCTTCTGCGGTGCGTACTTTTTCTCCATTAACTGTGATTTCAGCTTGTTTGCACCATTTGGGTATGCGCAGGTGAAATGGAAACTCCACTTTCTTTTCTTTGTTATCAATGGAGCGGATGATAAATGTAATTTTGTCATCCATAGGATAATGAGTTTTTTCTTCAATAGTCACCGTACAGTTGTCGGCAACTTTAGCTGTAACTTCGGATGGAGAATATATGAATGCTGACAGACCATTATCGGGTGTGGAATACCATAAACTTTGTGCGAACTTAGGCCATCCCTGATGAAGGTTTGAGGTGCAGCATGGATATCCTGTCAGTAAGCCGAAGAGATTGTCTGTGCCTTCGTGTTCCTGATCGAAGTTGCGGCGTTGGCGAGTTACGGCAATCTGATTCACTTGTTGATAGTATTGTCTGCTCATGAAGTCATCAGAAATTTGAGTAGGCAGTGCATTGAAGGCTATTCGTTCTAAATGGTCGGCATAGTCTATATCTCTTGTAATTTCGCCCATCTTCTCCAGAGAAAACATGAATTCTACGGCAGAGCATAATTCTGAACCTTGTGTAGGATTACTTCCATGTAAGGCTTCGTCTCCTCCATACATTCCTTGGGGCTGTCCATGAAATGTACGAATGTCCTTGATGGCTTCTTTGACTTCCTGCAGATATCTTGCGTCATTAGCTTGCTGGTAATAGATGACCGGCTCTTTAATGCCTTGTGCCAAGTTTACGCAATGGATGGTCTTGATACGTTTCAAGTCTCCCCGTTTCCACATGTCAAGGTAACTGAAGGATTGATTATGAATCAACTCACCTAATTCCAGTAAGAAAGCATCTCCTGTAATATTGTATAGCCAGTAGACTGCTTGTAAGTTATCAGCAGATCTGAATTCTGCCCAGAAAGTCCAATGCCCTAATTTCTTTTCGGGCAGTGTTTTCAACTGATAAGCAAAATAATTTCTCATGAAGCTGATAACTCTTTGGTCTTCGGTTGCCGAATAATATTGCTGCAGAATCTTTAGCATTACCATGCGGGGCCACCAGTCGTGCGAATTGTCGCGCTGCAAGCCGTCTTCGCCCGGATAGTCTTTGGCAGGCCCGAAGAAGCCGTCTTCGCGTTGGCTTTGCAATGCCCATTCTACCCAGGGCTGCACCTTCTTTTTCAGTTCTTTGTCATTCAGGATGTAGGCTAACGGCAGTAGTCCGTCTATCCAGTAAGGGGCGCGTTCCCATTGGTCGCCGTCGCCGCCCAGCCATCCGTTACGTTCGCCCATGAGTGGGTACAATTTGTCCATCTGGCCGGTTAATCCGTTCTTCTGTCGGGTCAGCATTTCTTTTAGCCAGCCTTCGGGGCGGATGCTTCCTAAAGGAAGTTGCACATAAGGCTTCTGTCGTAGTGGATACCGGTTGTTGGGGTAGTTTGCTTCTCCGGCTTTTTCAATATTGGTGGCCTTTATGGTTGAAACCAGTGCAGCCATTACAAGAAATAAGATTAAAATGTTTTTTCTCATGGGTACTGTTTTTAATTTAAGTTTGTTTGCAAATATAGGGGCAATGATGAAAAGGTGTTTATTAAAAATGAGACATAATTGTATTCTCGTTCATTATGTCACGTTTTCGTATAAAAATGTCGTGAAAGTAACCTCTTAGTGCACGATGCTGACGCAGGTAACGCTTCCCGGTTTTCCATCTATCAGCGTTTCGGCCTGCACAATTACCGGGTTTGTGTAGGAAGCATTGTGGCACTTTATTGTGGCTTTCCCATTTTCGTCCGTTTCAACAGCCGGGTTCCAGTAAAGTGTACGCCGTTTGTCTTCTGTCAGGCTATCCGGCTTTTTATCTTGATAGACCGGGGTATAAAAGGCCAAAGGACGAGTATATCCCTGAATGAATGTCCGGCGGGTACCTCTGGATGCTTTTTGATTGGTATTGAGAATATTTCTTTTGTCGTAAGGGATGATATAAAATATGGCATACCGTTCTAAAAGGGCAGCGTTTATATTTCTATTGATACCATAATGGAATACCTGTAATACTTCTTCACTCTTTTCTTTCCCGTCTGATAAGTCATATTCTGCTTTTTGAGCATCTGCCAAGGCATAAAATGAGTCGTCAAAAGTCCGTGTCGAATTTACGTCATTATTTTCAATATCTCTGGCTGAATTTAAAATCTCATTGTTAAATGAATTGCTCCCTTCGCAAATGATGATTTGTTTGATGCCATCCACTTCATCCCAAACCATTTCAGCTGTGATTTTGTCTAAAATAGCATTGTTCATAACACAGCAGATTGTTTTGTTTTTGTATGTACAATATTTCTGTCTTCTATCATAGCGGAAGCTTGGATTCAGTTCTTGTAATAAGTCCGGAATTGTGTAAATCAGTTTTCCTTTATCCCTTAACCGGTCTATGCATCTGGGTACATCATAATAGGCGTCCATACTCTTTTCAAAGACCTGGGTAGTCAAATTCTTGTTTTTTTGTTTTGTGGTGATAACCACTTCATCCAGAAGATAAATTCCCTCCGCTCTTCGGAGTGAATCCTGCCATAGAGAATCCGCTTGTTCGGATTGTATCCGCCACTTTGGTTCATCTGTCCATTGTGGGTGCCATTCCTCGTATCCATAGGCACGCAGGGCGGGAGCAAAGTCACGGTTCAACTGAACCAATGCATCTTTTTTAGATTTAGCCCCCTGGCGTCGGGTCTGGAAGAGCGCTTCCACCTCTCCGTTAAAATCGGGCACAGGTATATGAAAGCGTCCGTATTCGTCTGTAATTGTCTTTCCGGCTGTCCATGTTTCCTCGTCTTTTGCCATAACGCTGACTTCTATGTTTTTCATCTCCTTTTTCAGTATGGATGATTTTATCTGTCCATGAAGTAGTAGCTGTGTTTCCGGCATTTGTAATAGCTTCTCCGGTTGGGGAGCGATGAGTTGTGACATATCATATTGACGCCATCCATGCACCATGAGCAGCATATCCAGTTCTTGCAGTTTACCCGGAGTTATATCGCTGAAATAGTATCCGGGCTGGTGTATATATCCTTTCAATCCCGAGGTGAGCAACATGTCTATAAGCAAGTTGTTATCGTATTCTGCATAATCGGATCGTAAAGCATCGCGTACGGAAACAGAAAAAGAACCTTTCAACGGGTTTCCTTTCCCGTCTGTCAGTTGCACTTCACAATCTATGGGCTCATAAGGTTTATAAATCTCTTTGAGTCCTCTCACCTGCATGGTTGTTTTTTCTGTCGGTTGGATAAAGCAAAAGCGTTCACAAAGCGTATTTCCCGCTTTACTTATCAGACTAATCTGATAGATGCCTGCCGGATGTCCTTGTGTTGAGAACACAAAGCTTTTTGAATCTGCCGGATTACCATGCAATACCCGATATGTATATGGGTGTCCTTCATACGCTATAAATACAGCTACATCCTCCGGCAACGTGGCGTTGTTACCCGTAATGGTACATAGTATTCTCTTTCCTGTGACTTCTGTGCCCAGTACATATCCTGCACTTAGTGCTTCCGGTAACTTGAAAGTATAATTTTTATCCTGATAATGCACTTTGGCTACGGCCGGTTTCTTTCCGGGGGTATATCTGAATACTCCCATTCCATCATGCACCGTCTCTATTATGGCCAATTCTTTTCCGTCTTTATCAAGAATAGAGCCTTTAAAGTTTACTTCGCCTTCATAGCGACTTTCGGCTTTGAAGGCTACTTTGCTTTCAACCCCTTCTACCAGCGATCCACTTTCCGGAAAGAATTGAATAGCCAGTTTTTGGTTCTGTGTTTTAGGACGTTGGTCCATTGACGGATTTAAGTTGTAGGTGCTGATTGTACGTTCCTGTTCCTCACCTTTTGCAGGTTGGTAAACGGGTAGCACGCGCGAAAAGCAAGAGGTTTGTTCAAAGGCTTGCATCCATCGGGTGTATGCCCGTATTTCGTAATAACCGGAAAGCGTTGAAGGAGTTAATATGATTTGTCCGGAACCTTCCCCGTTGTTCAGTTTGATAATGTGGCGTTGTGTTATATGGCCGGTTTGATCCAGCATGTCTACATAAAGGGGTTTACTGATGGGACTGAATGTATTTTGTCCTGTCAGTGTAACATAAGCCTTTATCCAAATGGTATCTCCCACATAATAACTTGTGTTATCAAAATGCAGGTATGCCTTTTCACGCGGATAAGCATCGGAAAAAGCAATGGCCTGCTCGTAGTATTGGCGAAAAAGCGTATCGGTAGCTTCTTCCCTCTCCTGAGAGTGGAGAGGGAAGGCTACCGATAATGAGAAGAATAGAAATATAATGTACTTCATTGGTATGAAGAGTTAAGGTTATTCGTTTTTATTTTCCAAATACCCTGATTTCAAAGATACTCCATCCATTTGTTGCATTCTTCAGGTCGGCCCCGTCAGCAGTAACCGGTACGTCGGCATCTGAAATGGTGAGTCGGACGAAACGCGCATTTACTGATGAACCGGTTGACGGGGTATCTTTTACTGGAGATTGCGGTGCACCTTCGACACTTTTGTCTGTAAATAGTTGCCAGTTATTGTCGGCAGCTGCTTCGTCAAGCGTCTGAGCGTCTTTTGAGGACAAGTATTCTGTCTTGTATTTATACGTGCGATTGGTAAACTCAAAGAGGGTCTCCACTTCCGTCACACGGCATTCCTTTTCCAAATCAATGATGATCCAGGGTTTTACGGCTCCCACTCCCGGATCCCAATGAGTACCGTAATTCTCATCTACTGCATAGTTTCCTGAGAAATCGAAATCGATGCCTACAGTACGATAACGGGGTTCAAAGGGGGTGGAATCGTAATGACGGACACTTGAAACCTTGGTAGGCTTGCCCAATGCCAGATTCTCTCCCTTATATCGCTTTGCTCCTGCTACGACTTCTACGCCTTTATGCGTCGGGGTGATGGGCAGTATGCTTCCGTCCGGAGCGAAGAACACTTCATCGATGCAGGTTTGTCTTTTGCTATCAACAAACGGGAAGTGCTGCCGGTGGTAAGCAATGAATGTACGTCCTTTATAGTCGAACATGGAATGGTGGCCGGGGCCAAGTATCTGGTTTTTATCATCACGTTGCAGAATGGCGGTTTCCATCGAGCCATTCAGTTCACGATAGGGCCCCGTTATTTTTTCAGATACGGCATATCTGACATTGTAGTTCTCACTTCCTTCAAATGACCACATCAGGTAGTATAATCCGTTGCGTTTATAGATGAACGAAGCCTCGAACATATTGCGTATCCCTTCGACATTTTTATAGAAGTACTTGCCTATAAATTCATTAGATTCAGTATCGGTGTAATGTGAATCCGAATTATCAATAGAGATTCTTCCCTGGGCATCGAATGTAAGTTTCATGATTTTAAAGAATCCGTTGTCGGTCGTGATGTACATCGTCCGGTCGTCATCTAGAAAGAATTGCCCGTCATATCCTTTATAAAGCATTTTGCCGGGAGCTACCGCATTGGCATCTTCCCAGGGACCTAACGGAGAGTTGGACATGGCCACGAACGTCTTGCAATCAATTCCGTACATCAGGTAATACTTCCGGGTAGAAGGATTATAAATCATGCTTGGAGCCCACAAGGCTGTTGTTCCTGCATAATCGGTCCATGATTGGGGCAGATGTAATGGGCGGTTAATCCAGTTTTTGCAGTCTTTGGAGTATCACATTTGCGTGGGATATACATTTCCACCGCCGGCACCGTCATTTGTTCCATAAGCATAAAACATATCTGTTTTCTGGTCATAAATGATAGTTGCATCAGCCAGATAAGCCGGAATTACCGGGTTGCCGGTCTGCATGGCAAATACATTTATGTCCTTTGCTTCCTGGGTTGTCTGTTGGCCGTAAAGAGCTTGTCCGCTTATAGCGGAACAAGCCAGGCACAGCGCCAAAGATAAGTTTCGAGTTGCTCTTTTCATTGAACAGGTTATTTTTATTAGGTAATTGTTATATGTTATTTTTCCGCTCTGGGGAATGCAGAGATACGTAGACGGGCGGCTCCCATCGGCACCAGAGTGATTTCTTCTTCTTCTCCTTTATAGGCATTTTCCGGAGGAAGTACACCACACAAGTCATATTCGTCAATCTTCCAGGAGGGGATACGGCGTCCTACGGCTTTCACTTCCAAAGGTACATTTTCTAATGTGAATGGGAACTTATCAGCAGAAATAGTTTTACGCACTACTTTCAAGTCTTTCAAGGGGTTCTTTTTATCTAATACCAAGGCGTAGTTCCAAGGTGAGTCAGGATAGATTTCATAAGTGGGCCATGCACTGGCGTCAGCTCCCTTTTGCCATTTGGAATCGCCTATTGCTGTGGCGCGGCTGTCTTTTCTTTCATAACGTTCTTTGATTTTCAGTGATAAGGTCAAAGGACCGTAATTCACACTTACACTATTACGGTTTGCCTGCCATGTGCGCATGCTCAGTTCCATAGGGAAGTTCAGGGATATCTTATCGCCATTCTTCCATATACGTTCCAGACGTACATATTTCCCGGCCTCAGCTTTGACAGATACATTTTTGCCGTTTACTTTGACGGTTGCTCCATCAGCCCATGCAGGAATGCGGAGATAGAAGGGGAAGTTAACATCCTCTCCTGATTCTACGGTGAATGAAACAGCTTCCTCAAAAGGGTAATTGGTCTGTTCGTGCAAACGGATTTCTTTGCCATTACCTACCTTGACAGTTGCCTGGCAAGTAGCATATAGGGCTGTCGCTACTCCGCCGTCAGTAGTTGCGAGTACCAGATGCTCCGCATAATATGGCCAGCCCTGGGCATGATTGTGCTGGCAACAACGGCTACTGAAAGGATTCATTGACAAGAACGGGCCTGAATTGTCGATGCCCGGATGATGGTTCTTTGAGTCGCTGACTACATGATTCGGAGAAGTGATATACCGCAGTGCACGGAAATCGGGAGTAACAGTTGCCGGGAAAGTGTTGAAAGCAACATCTTCGCAATGATCCGCCCACATGGGGTCACCAGTCAGGCAAAGCATGATTTCGTCCGAAGCCATCTGTTCAACGATGCCACAGGTTTCAACTCCCTGGCGAGGGTCGATATAGCCGATACGTGCATTTTCGTCGGCTCCGAACATACCACCGGGTACTTGTCCGAATGTGCGGCGAATCAACTCCTGCACGTTGTAAGAGGCTTGTAGCTGTGTGGAGTCGCCTGTCAGCATGTAATAGGTGGCCGGTTCGCGGAAACATTGTGCAATGTTTACGTTGTGCCAGTTGGGTAATGCTGCCGGGTTAGTCCAGTTAGCTGTGTTACGGTGTATTTTCTCAATAAGCTTTAGTAATTCCTTATCTCCGGTACGGTTGTACAACCAGATGACACTTACCATATTGTCTCCGCCACGGCTGTTCTCCCAATAGTCTTCCAGGAATTTGTCATCGGGAACGGTGAGTTGCCAGTGGAAATAATCGGTCATCAGTTCAATGACCCGTTGGTCGTTTGAATATTCGTAATAAGATTGCAGGCACCATAGCATAATCATGTGTGCCCAGAGTTCACGTTTTCCGTTATGCTCGTTCATTGGTCCGAAGTAGCCGTCTTTTTGGCGACTGGCAAAGGCTCCTTCTATCCATGTTTTGGTTTCGGCTATCATCTTTTCATCTCCCAGGATATAGGCAAGGTTGCCATAACCTTTCAGCCAATAAGGTACTTCCTCCCAACCGTGGTCTCCTCCGTTTACCAGCCATGCGTTGTTGTTTTTCTCCAACCATGCACTGATTTCTCCCAAATGACCGGTGAGACCTTCACGTTGTTGTTCCAGATATTGGCGCAACCATCCTTCGGGTTTGATACTGCCGACAGGTAACTTCACAAAGTTAAGCTGGCGCAGAGGCGCTCTGTTTGCAACGTAATTGCTATAACCATCCTGTGTGAAAGGACGGTCGACCACTGTAGCCTCAGTGGAACGGGGGGCGACAAACGAAACCGTTGCTGCTCCGAGTCCGATAACTAAAGCTCCTGAGAGCAAAGAAAGACATAGTTTATTCTTCATGATTTATATGTTTTATTTGTTTACGAAGAATTTGAAGATGGTATGACTCTTATACTTTTCTCCGGGGCGCAATACGCATGAAGGCCAGTCCGGTTTGTTCGGGGTATCGGGATACTTCTGTGTTTCCAGACATACAGAAGCACGGAAATTATATTTGATTTGCTTTTTGCCGGATAATGTTCCGTCCAGGAAATTACCACAATAAATCTGAATACCCGGTTCGTCGGTATAAACGTCGAGTTTTATGCCGGTCTTGGGTGACTCTAATGAGGCGCATACTTGATTGATGTCACCTTGGGTATTAAGTACCCAGTTATGGTCGATACCATTGCCATTCTTCAATTGCTCAAAGTTCTGGTCGATTTGTAAGCCAATGGCTGTTGGCTTGCGGAAATCCATCGGAGTACCTTCTACCGGAGCGATTTCACCGGTTGTCATGAATGTACTGTCTACCGGGGTATAGTTATCTGCATTCACCATCAGTAAGTATTCTGAATTGTTTAGAGCAGGGTCACCATCCAGATTGAAATAAGAATGATTAGTCATGTTAATGATGGTCGGCTTATCCGTTTCCGCCTCGTAACTTAAATCAATGGCATTGTCATCAGTCAGTTTCATGGTGACTGTACAATTCAGATTGCCGGGAAAGCCTTCTTCCATATCTTTGGCCAGATAAGTGAGTTTTACTTCCTGATCGTTGACTTGTGTTCCGCTGTAAACTACATATTGGAATCCTTTGGGACCTCCATGCAAACAGTGCCCGTAGTTGTTTTGGGGTAACTGATATTCTGTTCCATCCAAAGTGAATTTACCTTGATTGATGCGGTTGGCATATCGTCCGATGCTTGCACCGAAATCAGAAGGGTATTTCACGTAATCCTGGATCGAATCGAAACCAAGTACTACATCGTGTAACACTCCGTCGCGGCCCGGAACCATGACGGACACAATACGTCCACCAAAATTGGTTACGCAGACTTCCATATTGTTTTTATTCTTCAGCACAAAGAGCTGTGTTTGTGCACCATTCACTTCTGTTTTGAAGTTTTCCGGATTTAGACCGGACTGAGTTAATGTTGAGGCTTTTTTTTGTTCTCCGGCACACCCTGCCAATAAAGCTGATGCAACCAACGATGTGATAATTATCTTTTTCATGGTATCTTTCTATAATTTATACAAACCTCTATACAAAACATGAGCATTGTATAGAGGTCGTAAATTTATTTTATATTTTTGGAATTAGTTGCGAAAAAGTCATTTGTTCTGCATTTTATCCATCAATACCTTTATCCAATAGCCACCAATCACGGAGCGCGCTTTAAAACCTACCCAAGTACCTGTGTCGGTATAGTGCCAGTCGTTCATTGGTACACGGGAGATAGTTTCATTAGCATATTTGTATACAGGATCAATGAACTTTTCGAATGTAGCCTGATCGGAGGCCATGGTTGCAGTCCACATAATCCAGTCGGACTTGCTATAAGTCTGGCGGTTATCAAGTGGCAAACCGTAAGTATTCTGCTTGGTCAGATAGTATTTTATTTCTTTCTCAGCTACTCCGGGGAACAGGTTCAGGTTCCACATCTTGTCCCATATCATATTATACTTCTGGCTCCAGGTATTTTCACGATCGAAAGCCAAACGGTAATGGTCACCTTCGCGTGCCATTTCTTCCCATTTTACGGCCATCTTCTTTGCCGTTGCTGCGTATTGATTGGCAACATCATTCATGCCAAGCATACGAGCCATTTCGCTGTAAGCGGCAACACCCATGATAGCTTTGACAGAGAGGTTGGCATTGTGTGCCCAGTGTCCGGCAAAGTCGTCTGTACACAGTTGGTTTTCAGGATCCTGACCGTATTCTACGAGGTAATCGGTCCAGATAGTCAATAAATCCCAGTATCGTTTGGCGTAGTTCGCATTACCTTCGGCTTTGGCGATGGCAGCTGTCAGAATTACCATATTACCGCCTTCCTCAACCGGCATATCGCCACCATAAACCTGGCCGTTTGCTTTGGGATAAGTGCCCAGGTCATGAGCAGGGAACGGTTTATTCCAACGGCCGCTTGCACTGTATTCGAAGATACTGGTCATCATAGCCTTCTGAAGGTCGGGATTGTAAACCAGGAACAAGGGAGCGGAAGGATAAGTCAGGTCGACCGTATTGATACAGCCGTTACTGTTATTTTCCTTAGAGAAGAACAGCAGATTACCCTTTTCGTCTTTGAACAACTTATGGGCAGCGATAACCTGACGGTATGCTAATGCACAGATTTCGGCATATTTGCGGCCACCGGCTTGTTCCGCATCATTCAGAATCATGGCATCGTAGGCACGACAGCGGTTCATTATGCTTTCATAGTTTTCCTTGGCACGTTCGAATGCATCGAAAATAGTGACTTTACCATCGTGTTTCCAGTAAGCCATACGACGCTGATACATATACTCAATAGAGTAAATATCATCATAACCTATCATCATAAAGCCTGACTTTCCCTCGGCGGAAACCTTGCCCAGATTATCAATGTATGACATAGCGGGCATATCGTTTGCATTACGCGTCACTACCTCTGCCTGGCTGGGAAGTAATTTTCCTGCTGAAGCGAATGATGACTTCATTTCATTAAAATCACCTAAACTAACGGCAGTTGTAGCACTGATGTTTCCTGCAATATAGGCATAACCCCAGTCAATGCAAATAAGGTCTCCGGTTTGATTAGTAATAGGCTGGTCGATAGTTCCTGCTTGTACATAATTTAAGCCATTGCGACGAATCACCTTAGAGGTAGTAGGCTGCATCAAATCATTCACTGCCAGTTGCGGAGTGGTCTCGATGTATACTTGCACATCGTGTTGCTTCTTGTCAGTGGCACGTGCTTGATAAGAGATGTAATTGATAGGGGTGGAAACCAAATCCAGGTCATCCAGCATCAATGGAGCGGTAAATACCACATCCAACTCTACCGGTCCGCAAGTAAATGTATAATAAGTCTGGGTCGGTAATACGCAAACAGACTTTTGTATTGCCGGATTTTCGAATGCGGTAGTTTTACTACTGGGTACAAATAATCCAAAGTCAACGTAAGCACCTCCAGTCGTATTATGGCAGTGGGCAGCAATTATATTTTTCCCTTTGCGGAGTTTCTTTTTAGCTTCAGCTGTTAATTCCAGCAGTACTTTGTCTCTCCAGCAGTAATCCGTTGAAACTATGCGTTCACCATTCAGATAGAGTTCGAACACATCATCATGTGAATACTTCAGGTAAAGCGGGCTGTTACTCAAATCTTCGTTCAGATCGAACTCGCGGCGCACCCAGATGTCCGGCTGGCTTGTCCAGGGAGTTCCGACAAGACTTCTGTCGTCACTTCCAAAACCTGCTTTTCCGATTTTCCAGTCGGCTGCATTATATTCGATGTTCGTCCAATTTCCGGTAGGTTTCTGGAAAGTGTAAGAACCCTCCCAGACCTCGTTATCGGCCATTGGAAGCAATACCTCCAGCCCTTGTTTTCCCATGAAGCGGTATACCTTTCCATCTACACGGACTGCTCCGAGAAGTGATTGTTCCGCTCCGCTCCAGTGTTGGGTAATGCCTTCGTTCAGTTTGTCGTAAGGCGACCAGATTGAGAGATAAGGATCTGAAGTAATAAGGGGTACTGACGGAGCACGAAGCTCCGTCTTTTGTACAGGTGTGAATAAATCGGCTGCTTGTGACTGGCAAAACAAACCGATTGCCAATATCGTTGTAAATAAACTTTTCATTGTTTTTGTATATTAAATTTTGAGTATTAATGAATCTTACCATTGCCATGCTTGGTCTTCGTCAGGAACTAATATATTACGTTTGCGCTCCATGATCATGGAGCCTTTTACTGTATATAATATCTTGTTTTCACTATCAATTATGTCGTTGTATTTATACTCCATATTGATAGTAACATAAATATGCTCCAGGTAAGGTGTCACTTCATCCATCATGCGGGTTACTAAATAAGTGCCGTCAGGTGCTTCGAGTTCGATATCGGGATTGGGGGCGGAAAATCTGACAGTACCTTCGTCTCTATTTTCTGCGCTTTGAGGAATGAACTCGGCGATAACCATATAATCTTTTCGGTTTATTAATTCCTCTTGGGTCAATCCGGCATAGAAGAAAATTTTATTTGCATCGATAACCTGTGTCAGACGGGTACCTACGGTCATCGGTTTTCCTGTCCCGTCATCGATAGAAGCGTTGGTAGCACTGTAGGTACCGGAATAATCATTGTAGGGAATCACATTCAGCAAAGCCTTGCGGAAATGTTTACGGTAGTTGGGCTTATAGCCGTTTCCCTCGGCAATGGTAAGTGGCAGGATATAATTGCGTGTCATGTCGATTCCTGTCAGGTTAAAGTTGATATCAAGCAATCCTTCACTTTCGCCAGCCTTGATATTTGCGGTACTTGGTATTTCATAGAACTTTTCTTGTAAGGGTAGGAAATACAAGTCTGTTCGACTGCTGAATCTTCTGACGTTGGCGTCTGCCAAAGTATCGGGGTCAATTGCAATGTTCACCGCCATATCTTTAGTGTTTTGCAATGAGCCACTGACCATTACTGGTAATCGGTAAGTAACTTTTCCATCTTCGTTATAGCGCACACGGATATCGGTGATACCGTTTTTTGCGAATGAAACACTTTGGTCGTACAATTCATCTTCCCATTCATGCTCACAGGAAGTAAAAGAGGATATAGCTAATAATGCTAATATAAAGTTGTGTAATTTTCTCATTGTTCGATTGTTTTAGAATTAATACGGATAAGTCCAGCCCGGATTTTGAGTCAGTTGTTTATTCTTTCTCAGCTCATCGTGTGAAATTGGCCAGAAATAGGTTTTCTCACTAAATACAGTAGGCAGTGAAGACACAACACGAGGCTTATAGAACAAGTCTTTTCTTTCTTTGGATATGTTCATGTTACAACCATAGATAAGTGTCGCTTCTTCACGTGGAGCATCTTTCCAACGGCGAAGGTCGTAGTAACGATGTCCTTCGGCGAATAATTCTATCTGACGCTCACGTTTCAATGATTTCCGGAATAAGTCCTTGCTGTTATAGATTTCGTTGCTATAGTTAGGAACTCCTCCACGCAGGCGGATTGGCAGGATAGCCATCTTCATGGCATCTTCGTCGCGTTTGATGGTATGTGTTTTACTTCCGTCCCATGAAGTGACTTCGTATGTACCATCCAATTCGTTCAATGCTTCAGCATAAATCAGCAAGATTTCTGCATAACGCATGGAGGTATCGGCTTTGGGTATGACACTGCCTCCTTCACGGAAAGAATCTTGTGGATTGACAAACTTCTTGATGCCAATTCCAGTGCGAAGATAGAATGCATTTTCTGTATTGAAACCGTCGGTTTCTCCGCGATACCACCAGATTTGTTCGTAGCGCTGATTTTCATAGCGGGAAGTACTCATATCCCATCTTGTTCCGTTGTAGGCTATGGAAGCATAGAAACGCGGTTCACGGTCGGCATACTGTAGGCAAACGCCTTCTGCCAATGGTTTGTATCTTCCGGCTTCCACATCTTCTCTGGTCACATAGCCTTGTCTGCGTTCCCGTGTATTCCGGTCAGGATAGTCAGGATTCATATAATCGTGCATGCCATCTATGTCTGTACCATTATTTGCATAATAGGCATCGCACTGTTTCTGGGTAACTCCATAAGTTCCCCAACCACCTGTACTGTAGGGCATGGAGTGCTGTACCATTGAATGGATACCTTCTCCACTCTGATTGCGCCCGTGGGTGAAAATCAGTTCAGGATTGGCAGAAGCAACCAGGTCGCCATTAAACATGGCACGGTAGGACTCGTACGGATCAATGTCGCTCCATCCACCTTCTCTGTCAAAACCTTTTCCATCGGGGAAGGGGAGGTCTGAGTACATGGCATTATACGGCGGTTTGATTGTTGCCGGATAAGAGATGCTACCTTGTGCTTCTGTCTTAAATGGTGCTGTATAAATTTTATATTGTCCCAATTCCATGACATCTTTGGCGGCAGCTGCAGCTAACGCCCATTTTTTTTCATCATAGGTTTCCGGAATGAGTTTCTTGCCATTTTTATCCTTCAAATCTCCCATCTCTTCGTTGCCGTTAAACAGTGGGCTAGCTGCATAGAGCAATACTTTGGCACGCAGGCCTAATGCTGCTCCCCGTGTTATTTTGGCTATTTCGCGATTAGTGCGCGACAAAGGCAGGTCTTTTGCTGCCAGCACCAGTTCGCTGGTGATAAAGTCAACGCATTCTTCATACGTATTGCGTGGAAGTTCCAGTTTGTCATAATCGGCTGTGTAGTCCATTCCGTGTTCCGGAACCAGAGGGATAGGTCCCCATCTTCTGAGCATATTCCAATAATAGCATGCACGTAGAAAACGTGCCTGTGCTTTATAATCCAATATTTCATCAGGAGTCAGTTCCTCGTTTATGTCGATGTTGTCTATCAAAGTTGAAGCATCCCGGATGCCCTGATAGTTCCAGCTCCAACCTTCCTGGTGCCAGCCCTCATCGTATTTCCCCATTTTGAACATTACATAACTGTCATTGTGGTCTCCCCAGAACCAGTCGTCCGAATAGTTGAAGGGAAGATTATATTTACCACAAACGGTTTCATTATATGTGGAGAGTTTGGCATATACGTTTGCCAGCCACTTGTCTGTGTAATCCTTCTGCTGGAAAGTACGCTCCAGTGATTGGCGGTCTTTAAAATACTGATCTACGTTCAGGTAGTCGGTACATGAACCTAATGTCAATCCTAAGCTTAGGAAAGCTAAAGATGCGAATATATATTTTGTTTTCATATATTATTTATTTAGAGATTTACTGTTAAACCTAATGTGTAACTCTTACTTAACGGATATTTCATACCATTTTCACTGGTTATTTCAGGATCCCACAGTTTCAAACTATCCCATACGGCGAGGTTGTTGCCCAGGAAATAGATACGGACATCACCGAAATGAATTTTGTTAGTCCATGATTTAGGCAATGTATAACCGATTTCAAGGGTCTTGAAACGGAGGTATGATCCGCTACGCATCCAGAAAGTTGAATTTCTGTTGTTATTCCAATTAGCGCCGTAAGATAAACGCGGATATTTGGCATTTGGGTTTTCGGTAGCGGGATCTCCTGATATTTCACTTGAAATCCAACGGTTACCGGGTTTGGCCATATCGGTCAGTATGTTACCCCACAGTCCATCACTGAATGCCCATACGGCACTACCATTAATCATATAAGAAGATTCGCCGGCTCCTTGGAAGTGCACATTAACGTCAATACCTTTCCAACTTGCAGATAGGCCTACACCATAAATAAGATTCGGCGTACTGGTAGAACCGATAGGTACTTCGTCGTCATCATTGATGACGCCATCACCATTTACATCTTTGTATTTGATATCACCCGGCATTACAGTACCCCACATTTGAGTAGGACTATTGCGGATATCCTCATAATCCTTGAATAATCCTAAAGAGATCAGACCACGTGTCTGATTCCAGCGATATCCTTCTGTCTTTCTATACGGATAGAATACATTTGCTTCGTCATATTCCAGTACCTCATTCTGAGCATAAGTCAGGTTACCACGCAATGTTAAGTCTACTTGACCCAGTTTGTGACGAAACATAAAGTTACCATCAAAACCTCTTGAATGCATTTTACCTACATTTGCCCAAGGCTGGTTGGTGATGCCGACAAGACTATTCAAATGTTGGCGCTGCATATAAATCTGTTCACGGGTATCTTGGAAAATGTCGGCGGTCAGGGTGAACTTACCATTCCATAAAGAGAGGTCGATACCCAAGTCATGCTTTTTGGCAACCTCCCATGTCAGATCGTTGGCTGCGACAATCTGGTAATGTAAACCATCGAAATGATAACTGTTGTTTAAGTCAGCAAAATCATATCCGGAGGCCCCATCGCCGCTGATTGTATACAGATAAGGGAAACGGACCGAATTATGGTCTCTGTCTTGCATCTTGTCGTTGCCCACCTCACCGTAAGAATAGCGAATCTTGAACATTTCCAACCATTTACAATGTTTCTTTACCCATTTTTCCTCCGCTATATTCCAACCGATAGAAGCTGCCGGGAAGAAACCGAACTGATGACCGCGGGCCAGATTTTCTGTTCCGGTGTAACCGAAGTTAAAGTCAAAGAAATATTTATAGTCATAAGAGTAAGTGGCGCGTCCTGCCAATCCTTGATTCCTTTGGGCAATGCCTTTTATCATGTCTTCTTCAATGCCGACAGTGAAATTCTTTTGATTTTGTGAGTATTTCACGGTTCCACTCACTTGATGTTTGTTGTTGAATGTGCGGTCGTAGTGGAACTCTGCTTCAAAGTTTTCAAAACGTTCGCCCTTTGACGCTGAACTCATTTTTAATAGTGATTCGGTGGATATTAATTTCATAACCAGATCACCGTTACTGTCACGATGACGTTCTGCTTTCCATTGCTCCGGCCATTTAACCCGGCTGTTATTGGTTTCGTTGGTTGTATCATAACCGAATCGTCCTACAAAACGTAATCCTTTTGTAATAAAATCCAGTTTTTGCTCCAGCGTAACGTTCGTTTGAATTTTATTTTCCCAGAATTCATTGTATCCGGTTTCTGTAGCCAATACCCAAGGATTTGTCTGATTACCGGCACCATAAGCCGGGACTTTACCGTTAGAATACATAACCGGAGTACTTACAGGCGTATAGCCGACTAATGAAGTCCAGATATCACCGCTCCGTCCAGGGCTATTCTGCTTTCTTAATGAACCGGAAACTCCCACGCGCAACAGTGTTGTTTTTGTAATGTCTATATCCGAATTCATACGGTAATTCCAAAGTTTGTTGTTGGAGTTTGTATTGTAATCTTTGTTTAATGAGCTATCGGTCTTATACATGCCCTCTTCATTTAAGTAACCAGCAGAAATAAAGTAACGGGCAATTGAACCACCACCTGAGATGTCCAGAGTGGCACGTGTATTCATAGCCCCGTCTTTTAATATCAAATCCTGCCAGTCAACATTCGGGAATAGATCAGGATCCAGACCTTTTTCAAGAATCTCCAATTCTGATGGTGTGTAGTAAGGTTCCATGTTGCGGGTAATACGTGCCTCATTCAGCATTTCGGCGTAAGTCACGCCATCTACGAATTCCGGTGTACGTGTGCGGGTATTGTAAGTTGTTTCCACTTTGGCATTTATATTCACCTTGCCGGATTTACCTCTTTTGGTGGTTATTAGGATAACGCCATTGGCGCCTTTACTACCGTATATGGCAGTAGCTGAGGCATCTTTCAGTACGGAGAATGATTCTATATCTTCTATGTTAATTTCGTTCAACGAACGTTCGAATCCGTCTACCAATACCAGGGCTTGATCGTTAGCGCCGAATGTGGAAATACCACGTACCCAAAACTGAGAGGTATTATTTCCGGGCTCTCCCGATTGTTGCATGGCTATGATACCTGCTACATTACCCGCCAGTGCGTTGGCAATACTGGTGGATGCACTACCACTCTTTTTTAAGTCGGCCATATTTACGGTAGTTACTGCACCTGTTAAAGTGGCCTTCTTTTGTGCGCCGGTACCAGTGATTACGACTTCGTCCAGTATGCTGGTTGAAGAAGGTTGCATTTTTACATTGATTACTTTGTTTCCCTTTATGGGGATTTCCTGTTTGTCGTAACCAATATAAGAGAATACCAGAACCTGATAGGATTCAACTTTAATCCGGTAATTACCATCCACATTACTAATGGTTCCAAGACCCGGTTCGTTTTTTACGGTGATATTTACGCCAATCAACGGCTGGTTGAGCTCATCTTTTATATTACCGGTTACGTGTTATCACGTCGTCGGCGAATGCTCCCAATGAACAGCAAAGTAACAGTAATAATATAGTAAATTGTTTTTTCATAAATCAGTTTTTAAAATTTGTTATTCGGCTTTAATTGTACGAATACGATGGTTGATGCAGTCTGCTATATAGAATATCCCCTTTTCCTCATCGTAAACAATGCCTACTGGGAAGCGGAACTGTGCCTGGTTACGCAGATCTCCATCGGAATAGCCCCATTCTCCGGGACGTCCCGCAAAGGTAGTTACTAAGCCATCGGGAGTGATTTTACGGATGCAATGGTTATCTACATCACAGAGGTAGAAATTTTTATCCTTATCGAAGCATCCCTGATTGGGTTGTCTGAATTTTGCGCCGGTACCTACACCGTCTGCATATCCTTCGTTTTGTCTGCTTCCTGCAAATACACTCGGAACTACTAAGGTATGGGCACTCCAATCATAAAAAGCCTTCAACATATAGCCTTTGTTGCGGCACACCATATAGGCAAAGTTCCCTTCCGGTTCAAATTGGACATAATATTCCCAACCAAGGTCACCTACGCGATATAAGAATTCTCCCTCCTGGGTACCTTTTTTCCATTTATAGAGCTGTCCCTGTTGGTAACAGTTGTAGAAAAGTCCTCCGTCTATCGGATGAATATCTGCACCATTGCAATTGGTACCGGTTACCAGACGTGCCCATTTTTTATAACCATCTTTTTTCAGTGCATATGCTACAGCCATACCATTTACATCTTCCCTGTCGTTGGAGATATAAAGCGTATCATATTGTGGACTGAATGCAAGTGTACGTGGGCGGTTCAAGTCTCCACTGTTGGAGAATAAAGTTGTCACTTCTCTCTTTACCAAGTCGATTTTGCGAACTACACCGACTTGCTCAACAACATAAATTTCATCCTTTGTTTCACCGAAGCACAACCATGCCGGTTCTCTGAACTGTGCTTCTTCGAATGAACCATCAAGGGTGGAACTGTTTCCATTTTTATCTACCCAACCAATCAGTGTACTTACGCGCAGTGCCCCCTTGTATTGGAACTCTTTTTCAGAAACAGCCTCTTGTATTCCTATTTTCTCTGAGCCGATTTTCACTTTTACGAGACCGATACCTGCCTTTTCAGGTATCATACAATAGATAGTGGTACCATCAGAACTGATTACAACGGCATCTTTGTCATTGACGGTTACTTGGATGATGGAAGCATCCGTACCAAAGTTCTTTCCATATACAAAGAAGTTTGCTCCTCCGCCTGCGGATTCAGGATTGAACCCGGTAATTTCAACTTTTTGTGAAGGATTAAAGGGTAATCCGGCTTCTTCATTTTTGTCATCCTTGCAACCGGAAAAGGCAAGAGTGAGCGATAGCAGCATAAATACCTGCCACCAAATTTTTCTTTTCTGTTTCATATTTTATGAGATTTAAGTCGGTACTAATCTTTTAGTAGAGTTAATGCGAGTGTGATGAAGGTATCAACTCAAAAATAGCCTTGATACGTTTCATATCCAATTTTGGAGTACGGTTATAATAGTAGACGCCATTCTTTTCCTGTTCCACATCAGTCAATTGTGTGTAGCAGAATCCGGCAACGAGTTTAGATTCTTTCAATGCTTTAATCTGACCTTCCAGACGGGTGTAGAATTCTTCTTCTGTTTGTGGTAGATTTCCATACCCCCAGGAATTCTTGCGTTCTTCCGGAGACATCCAACCGATACCGCCAAACTCATCGACCATGTAAGGTTGGCCTTCGTATACTGCCAGATATTTTCTGTCACGATTATTGCGATAAGGCTCTTTTCCTTCTTCAAACTTCAACTGGTCAAGCAGGCGTTGACCGTCTTGTTCGTAAGTATGTACACTCCATATATCAGTCAGAATGTGATTGTCACCACTGGCATCATTGAAAGGACGTGTAGGATCCATAGCTTTGGTGATGCTGTATAAATCGCGTATCATCCGTGCATAAACCACTTCTCCGCCTCCCCATGTTTCATTAAACGGAGTCCAGGTTACTAAGGATGGGTGATTGCGGTCGCGGACCACGACTTCGCTCCATTCGCTTATAAAGTTGCGTACGGCAAGTTCATTATCGGTATTCATTACCCAACTGGCACTTTCTCCCCAAGTGATGTATCCTAATTTGTCAGCCCAGTAATAATAGCGTTCTTCAAAAACTTTCTGATGAAGACGGGCACCGTTAAATCCGGCTTCTTTGCCAAGTAAGATATCATTCTTTAATGCTTCATCTGAGGGAGCGGTCCAAATTCCATCAGGATAATATCCTTGGTCTAATACCAGACGCTGGAAATAAGGTTCATTATTCAAATAGAACTTACCATTGGCTGTATGTACTTTACGCATTCCGGCATACGATTTTACTTCATCTATTGTGTTGCCGTTCTTGTCTTTTACCTGAAAGATAATATCATATAGGAATGGATTTTCGGGTGACCATAGCTTCATGTTCTTAACCGGAAGAATAACATAAGAACTATTGGTGCAGGCTACTTTTTTTTGCGCTACTGTTTTGTTGCCATCTTTAAGGATGACCTCTAATGTATTGTCGGATTCCTGATAGAATTCCGGAGAAATGATCAATTGCTTTTGGTCAATATCCGGGCGAACGAATGTTGATTTCAAACCTGCGGCTGAAACAGCTTCCATCCATACGGTCTGCCATATACCGGTAGTACGAGTGTAAGAGCAGCCTCCCGAATTGAAATTAGTACATTGTTTGCCTCCGGTTTGTAAGCCGGAACGGAGATCGTCTTTTACCAGAAGAACCAGATTATGGGTTTGTCCCGGCTTCACATAGCGTGTAAGGTCTACTGAGAAAGAAGAAGAGCCACCATAATGACGTTGGATAACCTGTCCGTCAATATAGATTTCGGTATAATAATCTACGGCACCAAAATTGAGGAATATCTTTTTATTATTCCAGTTAGAGGGAATATTGATTTTCCGCTGATACCACATACAGTTGATGAAGTCGGTATATTGTACACCGGATAACTTACTTTCCGGACAGAAGGGGACAGTAATTTGTTTACTGAAGCTTTGGCTATTTTGAAGTTGCTTGTCTTTACCTGACTCTCCAAAGTCAAAATCAAATGTCCATGTACCATTCAGGTTAATCCATTCGGAACGTTCAAACTGTGGTCTTGGGTACTCTGCCCGTGGAAGATTGTCTGCAAAGCAATAAAAGCTTGCCAACATAAATAATAATGTGATTAATTGTTTTTTCATAATATAATATTTGAGTGATTTTAATACAAAATAGATACTGTGACGTTCTGTCTCTTTCTGCAAAGGTACTTGTGTATATGGGTATTTATATATGGATAACTGACATAAAAGTACGCTATTGGTGATATGTCTCAAAAAAAGACAACTGTGTCACAGAATCATATTATGCGATGTATTACATCTTTAGAGGCTGTTCAGCATCTCCACCTTCCCTTCATTCACCAGTTTCAGAATCAGCTCTCCGAACAGTGTATTTTGCCATGCAAACCAGGCGCGGGTAAAGTTTGCCGGATCATCTTTATGGAAAGATTCGTGCATGAATCCGGTTCCTGCATCTGTATCCATCAGCATCTTGATACATTCTTTAATCTCTTGATCATCCTGACTGGTGAAAGCTTTCATCATGATACTCATGGGCCATACCATATCATATCCGATATGTGGGCCGCCTATTCCTTCACCGGCTTTTCCTTTGAAGAAATACGGATTGTCCTGGCTCCATACGAAGCGACGGGTATTCTGGTAGATAGGATCGTTTATATCTATATCCCCCAGATAAGGCATGGCGAGAAGACTCGGTACGTTGGCGTCGTCCATCAGCATGTGGTTGCCGAAACCATCTACCTCGAAAGCATAGATTGTGCCGTATTTCGGGTGATTGTAGGTAGCGTATTTCTGCAAGGCAGTCTCTACCTCGTCAGCCAGGGCTGTGCACTCTTGAGCCAAAGCTCCATTTTGATTTACTGTCGAAAGGATTTCCGCAGCTTTTCTTAAGGAAGATACGGCAAAGAAGTTCGATGGAATCAGGAACTGAAATGTTGTAGCATCGTCTGAAGGGCGGAAACAGGAAACAATCAGTCCGACAGGGTTGACGGGAGCCCCCAAACCATTATTGTTCAGCGTGTCAAGGGCACGTTCCGTCTTGCGTTGGAATTTATAAGGGCCGACACCGGCTTTACGTTGTTGCTCTTTGAATGTCTTCAGTATGTTTGTGATAGCTTGTAGCCATGCTTCATCGAAAACGCTGGCGTCACCGGTTTCCTTCCAATATTGATAAGCCAGTCGGAGAGGATAACAGAGGGAGTCTATCTCCCATTTCCGTTCGTGTAGTTCGGGCTTCATATCTGTATTGTCAGACATCCAGTCGCCGCCTGTGGGACCATCGTTGTATCCGTTGGCATAAGGATCGATGTTGATGCACATGAACTGGCGACGGATGATGCCTTCCAACATTTTTTTCAGTTCAGGGTCTTTGTGTGCCAGTTGCACGTAGGGCCAAACCTGTGCACCGGAATCGCGCAGCCACATGGCATGAATATCACCGGTATAGACAAATGTGTCGGGCTTGCCGTCCAGCAATCGGTAGTGTACGGTTGTATCCAGTGTGTTTGGAAAACAATTCTCGAACATCCATGCCAGTTTCTGGTTGGTCAGCAGTTTCTTTACCCGCAGGATTTCGGCTTCTACGGCTTTCGAAACGTACAGTCTGTTTTTTACGGCAGGGCGGTTGGTCTTGTAAGCGGCAGTCACCTGGGCATGGTTCACAACTTTGGTATTGTCTTGTTTTAAAGTTGGCTCCATTGCTTTGGCATTGTTGTGCATGCAGAATAAGGCTACGGCGCATAGACCGATATTTCTCTTTTTCATGTTTTAAAAGGTATTAGTATATTCTCATTTATTATTTGACGGCCGCAAGGCGGGCATACATTTCAACCATGGCGGCTTGGGTCAGCAACCATTTCCGGTTATCGTGGGTACTGCCGCTGAGGTCGGTGCTGAATAATCCTTTCTCATCCCGTGCATGTTCCCAGGCATAGTCCAGACTTTGGTTGAAGGAATCCAGATAGACTTTGTTCCGGTCTGCCTGGTATAGTTCGATAAAACCTCTGAGCATGACTGCGGTGAACCAGATATCGCCTTTCTTCAGGAGTTTGATGGTTTTACCCTGCTCTGTTGCATAGTCCATGAAGAAATAGTTGTGACATGCCCGGGCGATGTTCTGAGCGTCGGTCAAATAGTTTTTGTCACCGGTCAGTTGGTAAAGTAGGGCGGCCGACTGCATCATCTGGCCACTGTTATAGGCAAATTTGGCTTTACCTATTTTTCCGTCCAGGGCGATATTATCGAAGTACAGGTAATCGGTCGAATCTTGCAGGTTCGCTTTGGTCCATTCATAAAGGTGCTGACCTTTTACGAAATAGGTGCTGTCCTTTGTGGCTTTGAAGAGTTTCAGCGCGAGGACTGAACCGGGAGCATTCGAGCAGGTGTTCTTGGATTCTTTCTTTTGCTCGCACCAGTAGATACCGCCTCCCAGGTTGTTGTCCATACCACTTTCTATGAAATTCCAGATAAGTTGTGCTTTCTGGAGATATTTTGCTTCTTTGGTAAGCGTGTAAACGTCAGTAAAGTCGATTCCCAACCAGACATTATCATCATAGAAACGATCGGATTGCGCTGCGCTGTTGATGTATGAAGCGTAGGCTTCAGGAGTTCTCCGGGTGTCGAAATATTCTTCCAGGCCTATTAATACTTTAGTATCGAGCAATGATTTGTAGTTTGCATCGCTTGTTGTCTCCAGTAAAGCGTTTACGGCCGAGAAGGTTCCGGAATAGGGCCATAGATAGGAATACAGGTTAGGCATATTCTTTTGCTCTTCGGATGCCAGGTAGGTTGCAGTATAATCACCTATGTTGGAAGGATAATTTTCACGCAACAGGCATGTGCCGGAGACTGAATAATTCTGGTACAAGGAATCCAACGTTTGCTTGGCTCGTGTCAGGGCAAGTTCATTACCCACGAGGGCCTGTTTTTGCGTATCACAACCTGTTATTGCCATTACGCATATTAATAGACTGAAAAGCGCTTGTTTTGAATTCATCATTCTTAATTTAGATTGTTATATTGTATGTTTTTCTTTTTCTCTTTTAGAAAAACAGGTAGCAGTTTCAACTACCTGTTTTTGTTTTCCTGTTCTGAAATCTTTCTTACCTATGTTTTTATCTTACCTATTCTTCAATCAAGGATACAAATGAAATTTTTTCTGTTTGCAAAGGTATGCGCAAATGTGGGAAGAGATATATGATTTCGCGACATTAATGTATTGATGCAGGCAATGGCATAAATACAGATAGATATGTCACAAAACCGTAAAAAGAAGAGGAACAGCCCGTTATGTTCCTGTGGGGCTGTTCCTCATGCTATCTGTTTTTTTCTGTTTTTGTTAATTGGAATTGGCGGATAGTATGCTGTCGAGTATCTTTTCTAACATTCCAATATCAGGCTTAAAATACTAAAAGGGGACAAATCGTTCCATGATGTTCTTCCAAAAGTGCTTTTCCCCTTCTTCCTGCGTTTCTGCAAAATGAAATCCTTGCGTTTTTTTCTTCTTCCCTTATCTTCGGGCGGAAAGAAGACATTCTCGCGTGATGGGATTATCAAATTGTCAGATTGACATTATTTCTGAATTACGAAAGCGCGATATACCCCGTTAGTCCAACCAAACCCATCCTGATTAGGGTATTCTCCACCACCAGTATCCTGCAAATTGACTACATCGTATTTTTCCAGTAATTTATGTGTATTATTATAAACAGCCTCAACCATATTCGTCCAGCGTAAGCGTAATGTATCTGCTATTTCTGTCTGACTATAATTCTGAAGAGCTTTATAAGTGACCCATTGCAACGGTGCCCAACCATTGGGGGCATCCCATTGTTGTCCGGTTTGATATAGAGTCGTTACTACTCCACCGGGCTTTAGAAAGTCTTTTGCGACTTTTGCGGCTACGGCGTGTGCTTGTTCATTTGTAGCGATACCAACATATAAAGGGTAAACCCCTGCCAATGAAAAGTTGTTTGTTGGTTGTTGTGCACGCCAGTCATAATCCATGAAATACTTCTCTTGTTCGTTCCAACAGTATTTTAAGATAGCAGTTTTTCTTTTCTCTGATAATATTGCATATTTTTCAGCTTCTATAGTTTTCTCCGTTAACAGGTAGGCTTTAGCTAAGGTTCTTTCCAAATGATATAACAGACAGTTTAAATCAACCGGAATGATATCTATCGTACGAATAGAATATAGATTGTTGTAATCTTTGAGCCAACGACTTGAGAAATCCCAACCAGATTCTGCACCTGAACGTAGATTACGATATAATGGTTTACTGTCCGGATGAAGCTGATTGTTTTTCAGTTGTTCAGCTGTTTCCATATCATTCCGATACATTTCTTCGCGTGGAGTGTCAAAACGGTCGTAATAGCGATTTAGTATTTCCCCCTCCTTCATCCGGATACAGTGAAGTTCTTCTTGTTGATTGGCTGTCAGGTTCTCGTGTCCTTTCATCCAGAAATCATACTCTTTTTGTAATTGAGTAAGATACGTTTTGTATACATGGTCTGATTGTTTATTGTTTGCCAAGGCTTCTATTATGTGTGAGAAGAAGGGAGGTTGTGACCGGCCTGCATAGTAAGTGCGGTTTCCATTGGGAATAAATCCTATTTTATCAATCAGACTGGCGAAGTTCCGGATCATATTTTCTGCTATTTTATCCTCGTTATCAGCAAACAACCCTAACATAGTGAAATAACTATCCCAATAATAAATTTCACGGAAACGTCCTCCGGGTACAATGTAGTCGTAGTCGAGAGGGATTAATGTACCACCGGAATAGGGTTGTGAATCAGCTTTTCGCCGTAACGCTCTCCATAATTTACTGATGTGGATATTTATGTCACTACTATCAGCAAATACTGGCGTTTCGGAAGTGGCAAGGATAAAGTTATCTTGAATGAACTGCTCCAACAAGTTGTATTTTTGTTTTCCGGTGAATGCTTGATAGTCGCTCAGGATTTCTTTCATTGGGCGTTTGGGTGTGCAGTCCAGGAAATCCTTTGAGTCGGCAAATAAGCGGTTGGTTCCAAACAGGGAGTCATTCATGAGTATATCCTGAAATAATGAACCATACAAATCTTGAGGTGGGGTCAAGGCACAATTTTCTTTTATGGCTTGTTGCCCGGATTGGGAACAGGCTCCCATCATGCTGATAATAGCAATGATTATCAGATTTTTTATGATATAGTGTGTTCTCATAGGGCTCATGATTGAAGAGAAAAAAGGAACTGCCGCATCGGGGGATGTTATGGTCAGTTCCTTTTGGTAATTGTTATTGTTTATTCTTTAGTGTATAATAGAAGTCACTCATTATTGCGTCTTTATCGAAGTTCTCCCACAAAATTATTTTTCGGGAATTATCGGGACGTTCTATCCAGACATTATTATCCATGATAGGGCAGGGAATTGTTTGGGGCTGTGCCCATTCAGGGTTCTTGACGATGGCGACGGCTGCCATATCGAATAATGCTCTTGAGGGTGGATTCCCATGACATTCCGCATTGCTGAATAAATTGACGGAATAATCTCCGAAGTTCATAAAACTCTCACCGTGACGACCTGTCACCGGATTCTTTGCTTTGGGTCCCAGTCCGGGCATTGTTTTCTGTATTTCTTCCAGGCTTGCTTTAACGGCATCTGTCCCGCTCGGTTCGTTATAGCGGGCAGGCACCAGTTCAAAGTGTATGCCACTTTCCAGCACATAGTTCATGGAAGGTATGTCATCTTCCAGGTTGTATTCACCGGGACTTGGATAATTTGATCCCAGCCATATCAGACGTATTTTATCCGTAATGCCCGGATTTTTCTTCAATGCCAAGGCAATATTGGTCAGCTTTCCTACGGCTAAAACAGGTAGTTTATTTTCTTTGGAGTATTTATTGGCTTGTTCAATGATGAAGTCTACAGACTGATGCCCGTCATAATCTGGATGACTCAGAGAATCTTTGATTTCATCGAATGAACCTTCTGCCCCTATCAGGAGTTTGATAGATTCTTCACGGTTACAAAGCCTGATGACTCTTTCGGCCTCTTTATAGTGCTCCTCAATGTTTCCACCATTCCGTGTGGCATTGGTAGTGATACCTAAAATATTGAAGACGTCATCGTTCAGCATTAGGTAAGCAAGCGCATGTTGATCGTCCAATTCATTGTTTGCATCCGTATCAAAGATAATGTCAATCTTACGGGAGTCTTCTGTCTTTTTGCATCCTGTACATAGGCAAAGCATGCAAATGAGCATAATCCAGGTAGTTCTCGTTCTCATAATTTCTTTTTTTAAGTTATACTTTATGGGTTCTTTTTGCAAATTAAGTAATCAATCACATGTTGGTATTCCTCCGGTGTGAACAGAGGAGCTATATAATGCAGCCGTCCTTTCTCCATATCTATCGTCACTCCGTTTTGTAATACGATATAGCCGTCCCATTTCTCTTCGAAGAAATCTTCTCCTCTGATTGCGTATAAGACTGCAAATGAATCCCAACTGGCCCGTCCTTCGAACTTATTATCGAACCATCTGTAATAAGCCTCTCTGACGGGTGAATCCGGTTCAGTCTTCAGACAGGCTCCGGTATTTACGTTTCCACCCAATTGGGTAATAATAATAGGGGTAGGCCATTCTTTCAGCACTTTCTCTGTACATGAGACAAGATTGTGCCGTACAAAATTAAAATCATCTTTGATAAGTCCTCCCATTATTACTAACTTTTTTACTTTCCGGCTTACCAAATCTTTATGTTGGCTCAGGAGAAGTTCCAGATTATTCAGAAAACCTACGCTGATAATAACGACAGATTGATCCGGTTGTACGGATAACGCTTCTGTATAGACTTCTAAAGCACTTTTTATCTTGTTATGATCATCTGGTACATTGTGAGGATAAGCTGCAAGATAAGACAGGTATTTGGAATGATCGGGATCAGTAAGTTCCCCTTTATAGATTCCAATAGGAATATCTCCCCGTCCGTACCAGGTATTTATGGCATCGATGGCTGCTGCGCCGTCTTTGTGTGTTTCATTGAAGCATACAGCCAATATCTCAGCACTTTTCTGGTCTGCATAGGTGTGTAGTACGGCTAATGCTCCTACATCATCTACATCGAAGCACATATCAGTATCGAAGATAACCTTCACCGGATCTTTCTTTTCACCTTCGGTTTCTGGAGGTGTATCTGCCGAGCACCTCCAAAAACTCAATAGGCAACATAATAACATGATGTATCTCATAATTTTATAATTTGTTTAGTTCAATACTGGTAATCCTGTTGGTAGTCCATCTGTAACAATCACATAATCTATATTCATTTCATATCTGCCGGAAGCCATATCATTGTTCCAACCATCTCTCGGCCAAATAAGAATGTAGTCGAACTTTGTTTTGAAATTTGGATAGGCGCCTCCCTGTAATCCCCACGACTCTACACCATTCAGCATTTTGGTGAGGTTGTAGGTACGCCATTCCCATTTTTCCTGAGTGTCGTAGTAGAACCCCATGACATTGTTTTGCGCCGTGGCTTCGGGATATATTTCCACGGCACTATTGTTACTTCCGGGATCTGCCCAAGGTTCCGCCTCTTTATTACCTGATGCTGCCTGATAGAACACAAAATCAATAAAACCGCTATGTTTTCCGGTATTTACGGCAAATGTCAGATAGGGTTCTTTCATATCGCTGAAGTTGAAACCTGATCCGTTATTATCGCTTTTAATTGCAAATTTGTAGCTTTTGAAGTTTTCATCGTGATGATTGATCATTGAATAATAATGTTCACCGGAAGGTACAGCCGGGAAATTGGTAAGATCTCTTCCATAACTTGAAAGGAAATCGCTTGCCCAAGAGGTTACTTCGGTAGTAGTATCCGGTTCCCCGTCTTCGAAATCGAAAAGAACAACTTTGCGCGGCAACGCACCGTCAGTGATGACCATCTTTACGATATTCAATTGGAATCCCGGATAGATATCTGCTCCGTAATCCCAGCTATTCCTAATGAACAGGCCTGCAGTTTTTATTGTATTAGGAAGATTTTTGCCCAACATACTCTTCAAAGAAAAAGAGTACCACAGCCATTTGTTATCGGTTTTCATGTAGTGCTTCTTCTCCCCATTGGCAAAGGTGCCGCCTATGGAGTGAGAAGGTTCGAAATCCTTGATTTCATCGTCGATGACCAGACTCATGTAGGCTATGTCGTTTCCGGTATTAATGAGTACGGATACATAAGGATCGGCATACTGGGCGATGTTAAATCCATTTCCGTCATTATCGTAGGTATAGTTACCGTAAGGTATGTTGCCTCCTTGCCCGGCGGGCTCATTGGGAGGAAACAAAGTGGTATCGTTCATTGAGTAGAAATGTTCATAGCCTGTGGGCGGAGCAATCGGGTTCAAATCGTATCCTTGAGATTCGAAGGCCTTGGCTTCGGTCCATGTTGATTGGGTCCATTGCGGTGAGAATTTAGTGTCAGAAAAATCAAGAATGATGATTTCTTTGGGAATCTCTATAATCCCGCTGTTTTCTACAGTGATGTTTGTAGGGTAGGTATACCTCTGTTTATAGATATTTTGTAATACAAGTTTTCCCGATACACATGATTCGGATACCAATAGTCGGGCCGTTTTGTTATCATCGGATATGGAAATGATTTTCATATATCCATCTCCGATTGTGGCGGTGGTCAATTGCTCGAACCAACCTGTCAGGTGCAGGGTGTCGCCTGTCTCTACTTTGGTACGGTCGATTGTTTCTATGGTAGGGACGGGAAAATTGATATCGTAATCATCAGTCCATTTTTGTTCGTCCACACAGCTGGAGCAAAGTAGGACGAGGGCTAAATATATTAATTTACTTTGTTTCATGATTCTGCATTATTTATATAGGTCTATAATCTGAGTCAGGTTCCATTTGATTGCTTCTTCACCGGGTAACGGGAATATGGGGATATCTTTCACTCCTCTGGGACCTGCGATGCATCTTGCGGCACAGTTGGCCCGTAAATCTATATTGGCGAATCGTAGCTCTGTGGCAGTAGGATCTTTAGAGGTTGCTTTTATTACATCCAGACGATCCAAATACCTGCCTGTGCGAACTAAGTCCCAATATCTCATGTCTTCCAGTGCCAGCTCAACACTTCTTTCGTGCCAAATGGCTTCTAACAATTCCTGACCGGTTGCGGTGACCTTGGGTAAGTTATTGGAATAGCCCGTATTTACATATACATTGTCTTTACCTGCCACAAAACCTTTTGCATAAGTACTGTTTCTGGCTCTTTGTCTGACCGTCTCAAGCTTGTCCTGAACTTCGGCTTCCCTGCCCAGATGGTAGGCCGCTTCTGCGTTCATTAATAGTACGTCGGCATAGCGGATTACCCGGACATTCCGAGAACTATTGCTGGTAGCGGTCATCAGAGCTTCGGCTTCGAGTGCGGGGTCGATGGCTAGCCGTCTGTTGTAGTATTCGGACTGCATGTCGGATAAGTCGTAATTGCGTTTCACGCCATATACAATTCCTTCGTTGTAATTAGGTCCGTATACAACACATGTTAATCTCGGGTCTTTGGCTTCATACTCATCAACCAATAATTGGCTGGGTTGATAATAGCCCCATCCTCCGGGTAAACCTTCATTTTGTGCAGACCGTATGCCACACCGGATTTGTGAAGTGGTGCCGATATCTTCGCGGGAATTGCCCGAACCACTATTTAAGATGGAGGAACTTCCGAATTGAATCTCAAAAATAGATTCAATATTGTTTTCTCCTTCAGGTTCATGTATGGTAGCATAGTTACTAACTAAAGCATATTCTCCGGATTTAATAACCAGATCTGTGTACTTGTATACGGAATCCCAGGCTGCAATCTGGCAATCTTTGTCCATACCCTCTTGTAACATATATAAGCGGGCAAGCATGGCTTGGGCAGCTCCTTTTGTTGCTCTACCCAGGTTTTTGCTTTCATATTGATTTTTGGTAGGTAGCCTGTTGATTGCTTCTCCGAAGTGATGGGCAGCTATTTCAAAGCACTCGTGTAAGTTCTTCTGCGGAATTTTTCCGTAAGATTCGGGCTGTATAATTCCTTCTGTAATAGGAATGCTTCCGAACATAGTTGCCAGTCTCAGAATGTTCATGCCTCTCAAAAAGTATGCTTCACCTTCTATTCTTTGTTTTAGAGCTTCTGATATAGGTGCTTCGCCAATGTTCTCGAGAACATAGTCGCAACGGTAAATTCCATCATAACATCTTTTCCAGGTACAGTACAAGATGATCTCATCTGTATACGGGCGCCACTCTATCATTCTTTCCAGATCATCAAAGTCGCCTTTATGCGAGCCCATTTCTGCGTAGTCGGCCATAATTTCACCGATGTAGAAGCTATGGGACTCCAATAGGCCGTCGCTCCATCTTTCATGGGAAGCCAGACTGTTGTATGCGGCATTGATTGCTAATTCTGCATTTGTTTCATCATTCATGAAGTTATCTCCTGTCCGGATAGCTGTAGGCTCTATATCCAGAAAACTGCATGAGGATGCAAATAAGAGTGTGACTAAGGCAATAGATCCTTTGTGCACTGTATGTATAAATTGTTTTTTCATGACCTTCCTATTTTAAAATTTGATATTAGCTCCAAAAGAAATGACTCTGGACAATGGGTAAGTACCATAGTCTACACCACCGTTGAGAGTTCCGAAAGAAACAGGCTCAGGATCCCAACCTGTATAACCTGTTATAGTGAATAGATTATCAGCAGATACATAGAACCTGATATCCGACATCTTCATCTTTTGACATATCTCTTTAGAGAGATTATATCCTATCTGGATGTTTTTCATTCTCAGGTAGCTTCCGTCTTCTACAAATAGGTCGGAGAAGGTACTTGTATTACCGTTTATATCAGCTACGTCCAGACGGGGAACATTTGTTATATTGTCTTTGGTAGACCGGTTCCACATCCTTGCACTCCAGTTGCTTTTTATGTTAGAACCATTGATATACACATACTGGCCATTTACTATTTCATTCCCATAAGAACCTAACAGATAGCAGTTCAGATCGAAATTCTTCCATTTTAGGTAGATGTTGAGACCTGAAGTGAAATCGGGGATGGCACTACCTAAGTATTGACGGTCGTCGTTCTTATCAATGCGGTGGTCGTTGTTGGCATCGACAAACCATACGTCACCAGGTTGTGCAGTAGGTTGATAGCCCGGATATTCGGCATGTAACTTGTCCAAAGTTTCTTGTGTGAAGATACCTTGGGTAGCCAGTCCGTAAAAGGCACCGATCTCAGTACCGACATCAGTATAAGTAGTCGGGTCAAGTCGGGGTAAATTTCCGGCACGGATTGCTGTGGAAGTACCTAAACTCAATACTTTGTTCTTTACAGAAGTGATATTCCAGTTCACATCAAAAAAGAAGTCGCGGATGTGCTGTTTGTATCCTAAAGAGAATTCAATACCTCTGTTTCTCATGGAACCTATATTTGACGGAACGGCATTGTATCCGACATACATTGGTGCCAATGGCGTTGCAATCATGTCTCTGGTGGTGTTTTGGAATATATTCAGAGAGGCATCCACACGATTATTGAACAGGGAGAAATCTAAACCTATATTGAATGTTTCAGTGCTCTCCCATTTGATATCTTTGTTAGCTAGTTCTGCCGGATAGTATCCGTTTACAATGGTGTTGTTCAGCACATAATTGTTGCTTTGCGATGTAATGGTCGAGGCGTATACATAAGGGTTGCTCAATGAGTTCTGGTTACCTACGATTCCCCAACCTGCACGCAGTTTTAATGCAGAAATAATGTCGACATTAGCTAAGAAGTTTTCCTTCTTGATGTCCCAGGCTATTGCTACGGAAGGGAAGAATCCCCATCTGTTGCTGCCTACAAATTTAGAACTGCCATCACTTCGTATGGTAGCTGTCAGTAGGTAACGGTCCAGAAATTTATAGTTGGCACGGGCAAAGAAGGATAACAGGGCTGATTCGGAGTAATTTCCTCTCACACCTTTCCTCTCTTGGTTTCCTGCGAGGTCAAAGTATTGTTGGTTAGGATCATAAGGTACATCATAGGCAATTCCGTATGCATATTTGTTGGTAAACTTCTGCATTTCCATACCGATCATGCCGTCAATGGAATGCTTGTCTGATTTTTTATTGTAAGATAGATAGTTGGACCATAGCCAGGAAGTAGCGCGTTGATAGCTTTCGTACAGGCTGCTCTCTTGGTTATATGTATTCTGGTCTACGTAGTATTCAGGATAGAAACCTTTTCCTTCAGTGACTTGCTTATCGTATCCAAAACGAGAGGTTAATGACAGATCTTTCACAAAGAGATCGGTGAATGACAATGCAAAGTTGGCTACCAAACGGTTACCATCAGACATATTATCATATCTGGAGTTGTCTATCAATAGAGCCGGGTTAGTTGCTTCAATCTGGTTGAAAGTTTTGGAACCATAATTATTGGTGTTTTCATTCCAAGCCGGTGCTATTGGGTCCATATATAAGGCGGATGTCAATACACTACCATTGATGTTATGCTTCTGTGAAGTAGAATACGAAATATCGGCTTCTAGTTTTGCATGTTTTGAGAGCTCATAGTTATTATAGAATCTGACATTGAACCTTGAGTAATCATTATATTGCACAAGTCCTTCATTATGTGTGTAAAGTAATGACAATAGGTAGGAATTCTTGCCACTGGAACCGGATAGGCTTAATTCTGCGTTGTGGACAGGAGTCATTTCCCTGAACACTTTATCTTGCCAATCAGTACCTTTATAATGATTGTCTATGACGTATTGGGTGATGGCATCGTCCGTAGCAGACAGGGAAACATTGGAATTTGCATAAGCTTCCCTATATAGTGTGGCGAACTGCCAGGCGTTAAGCATATCGATTTTTTTGCTTGCCGACTGGAATCCGATACTATAACTACCGTTTATGTGGAGTTGATCTTTTCCGCCTTTCTTGGTAGTGATAAGAATTACCCCGTTTGCGCCTCGTGAACCGTAGATGGACGTGGCAGAGGCATCTTTGAGAACTTCTATATTCTCAATATCATTAACGCCCAGGTAATTGATGTCACTAATCTGAAAACCATCTACAACATAAATCGGATTACTGTTATTGATGGTACCTACACCTCTGATCCGAACGGTGGCACTCTCACCCGGAGCTCCTGAATTCAGAGTGATATTGACACCGGACATTTTGCCCTGAAGTCCGCTGAGTACATCTCTGGAACTGGTTTGAGTCAGTTTGTCACCCTTTACAGAAGATACGGCTCCTGTCAAATCGCTTTTTTTAATGCTACCATAACCGATGGCTACCACTTCTCCAAGCTCTACAATATTGTCTTTCAGGATAACATTGATGACTGTTTTCCCTTTCAGTGCAACTTCTTGTGTGGTCATTCCGACGCAGGTGAAAACTAAAGTTGCTGAGCTCAGATCAAAAATATCATTCATAGTGAAGTTTCCTTCCGAATCTGTGGTAGCATACTTTTCATGACCTTTCAGAGTGATAACGACTCCCGGAAGGGGAATTTTGTCACTATCCGTGACTTTCCCTTTGACGGTGGTTGTGCTTTGATGAATTGAATAATTCTCTGCCAAGCTGTTCTGTGGCATTATTGTGAGAATCAATGAAAAGAGTAGGCATAGACTAATGCCTAATTTGGGTGTTTTCATGAGTCATATTATTAAAGTTAATATTACTGTTTGAATTAGATATATACATGGTTGAAGCTACTTCATTCTTTTTACACTCACTGGAAATAGAAAAAGAAAGTACAGGTTAATAAAGTGAGTGAGAGCCGGATTAATTGGCTCCGGAGATGATAATTGCTCCTAAACCGGATATAAACAGAACGAACATGCAAGCCAGGAGGATATTTACCGTCCGTGAAGAGCCTTTGAACTCCTTCCAGATGAATATGCCCCACAAAGCTGCAATCATAGGCGCTCCCTGTCCCAAAGCATACGAGATAGCCGCGCCGGCTTTCCCTGCTGCAATGTAACTCAGAGCCGTACCTAATCCCCAGATGGCTCCTCCCAGCACTCCGACCATATGTGTGCTGAATTTGCCTTGGAAGTACTCTTTATAGCTTACCGGAGTACCTACAAACGGCTTCTTCATCACGATGGTGTTGATAATGAAATTGCTTATGAAGATACCTATTGCGAATATAAAGAATGCAGAATACGGAGTAGCCATTGTGGGAGTAGGCGACTCAAAGTTATTTAAGTCCATGGCAGCGGCAACGAACCGGTAGAAGAAGGACATCAGTACACCTGCTATGATGGCGATAAGAATTCCTTTCTTATTCGTACTGCTTCCTTTCTTATTCATCTTTCCGGCAGCTATGGCATTGAAAATAATGGCTAGTACCACCAGCGCCACACCACTGAAAAGGATTACCGCATCACCTTTGGGCTCGCCAAAGTAGTTGACGAAAACCCCTAATACCAATGCTATGCCAACTCCCAGAGGGAATGCTACCGTAAGCCCGGCCATCGAGACGGAAGCTGACAGCAGGATATTGGATAGGTTGAATATAACCCCTCCTGCAAAAGCGCTTGCATAGTTCTCCATACTGATCTGTTTCAGATCTTCAACGAAACCGCGTCCGGCATCTCCCGTACTGCCCAGCGTGAATCCTAAAAGGAGGGAGAAGACCAGGATACCGATAACGTAATCCCAGTAGAACAATTCGTAACGCCAGGTCTTCCCGGCAAGTTTCTGTGTATTACCCCACGAACCCCAGCAGAGCATCGTGATAACGCAGAAAATAACGGCTAATGAGTAACTGTCTACAATAAACATGGTATCAGAATTTAAAGTTATTATTTATAAAATATCTATTTCTTTGCGATAGGGCAGGGCGGACTGTGCTCCCATGCGGGTCACTGTGATGGAGGCGCACTTATTGGCAAACTTCACGGCATCCAGCACATTCATGTCTTCGGATAGGGCTACACACAGGGAGCCGCAGAAGGTGTCTCCGGCAGCTGTGGTATCCACCGCTTTCACTTTGGGGACGGAAACCTCGTGGTATTCGTTGTTTTCCTTAATCAGAGCTCCTTTGGAACCCATTGTAATCACGACAATGTCCACTCCTTTGGCACTGATGATATCCGCAGCTTTCCGGGCGCTTTCCCAGTCGGTCACTTTGATTCCCGAAAGGATTTCGGCTTCTGTTTCGTTGGGGATAATCATATACAGGTTTTGCAGCAGCTTGTTGGAGAGCGCGCGGGCGGGTGCCGGGTTCAGGATAACCTTGATGCCCTGTTCGCTTGCTATCTGGGCTGCATATTCCACTGTTTCTATGGGAATTTCCAGTTGCATCAGCAGGATATCTCCTTTCTCGATGACAGGCTGTGCTTTCCGGATATCTTCAGGACTCAGTGAGCCATTGGCTCCGGAGGCGACAGCGATACTGTTTTCTCCGTTCACGTCTACCATAATCAGTGCTACTCCGGAAGGGAGGGTAGGGTCTGAATAGATATTTTCAACGTGAATTCCTTCGTCTTCGTACTGCTCTATGGAACGTTTGCCGAATAGATCGTTGCCGGTCTTGGCTATGAAGTACACATTTCCTTTTAATCGGGCAGCGGCTACAGCCTGGTTGGCTCCTTTACCTCCGGGGTTCATCATGAAACTGCCGCCCATTACTGTTTCTCCGGGAACGGGGAGGCGGTCGGCTTTGATGACCATATCTGTATTACAACTACCTATTACAATGATATTTTTGCTCATGGCTATTAATTAGTTTAAGATTAAGTAATTCGGAACTGTGCTTTCTTTTTCTACGCCAAATGTATGCGATAGATAATTCATAAGCAAACAAAAAGTGCACAAATATAATACTGGTAAATTTATATAATATCGTTAATATAAGTGCTAATTGATTGATATATAATGAATTTTGTGTATGTATATATGCGGTATTCTAATATTTGTAATATAGCTAAAGCTTATATTCTTCTGCGAAAAGATTGTTTCCTTTTGTTTTTTTCTCTACCTTGCTTTCGTTATTTCAAAATCTACTAATGCTATGCTAAAGTCCGAATCGCTTATCCAATTGATAAATAGTCTCACGAAGCAAGAGAAGAAAGAATTCTCTATCTATATATCCAATAAGCCGGAGAAAGACTATATCTTCCTTTTCAGATTGATTGATGACAAGAAGATCAGTGACCCTGAAGAATTGAAACAGTGTTTCCTGAAGGCAAAGCCCACTTCTTCTTTCAATACGGTGGTTATTTACCTGTTCGACCTGCTGATAGAGATATTGACGGAACTGAGAACAGAGCAGGATAGCTATTATCTGTTGTTCAATGAGCTGCTGCATGCCAGGGTGTTGTATGAGAAATCAATGTATCAGGAGTGCTTCCAGGTACTGAAAAAAGTGAAGGAAAAAGCTGTCTACTATGAGAATCATTTTGCACTGCTTGTGGCGCAAAGGCTGGAACTGAATTATCTCTTGACTTTGGATTTCGAAGAGGTGGATGAAAAGAAACTCCTGAACAAGCAATATAAGATGAATAATACCCTAAAGAATATCAGGCAGCTGAATGAACAGTCTTCATTGTATGAGTTATTGAAGTTGAGAATGCTTAATAGGGGAGCTTCACGATCATTGGAGGAAACACAGAAGTTAGATGATCTGGTGACGAGTGAGATCAGTATCGTGGCAAGTGCAGGCGTCGAGAACTTTGAGATAAAGAAGAATCACCAGCTTTTCCAGGCCAATTACTTTGTGACGGTGGGAGATTACAGAGCTGCGTTCAATTCGTTTGTGGAGCTGAACAAGTTGTTCGAAGAGAACACCCATCTTTGGAATAATCCTCCGGTATATTATCTGATGACGGTGGAAGGAATGTTAGAGAGTCTTCGTATCATGCACAATTATGAGGGTATGGATTACTTTATAGGGAAGTTGGAGAAACTGTCTTCGCCGTCATCGAGTTTTCAGTTGAATGTAACTTATGTGATATTCATATACAGGTTATTCTCCTATATCGATAGGGGAGAGTTTGAGCAAGCTGGTTTATGGATTGCTGAACATCAGGCTTCGCTGATTGATAAAATGGCCTTATTAAAAGAACAGCAACAGGCGGAAATGTCCTTGTATGTCGCCTTGATCCATTTGGGGAACGGAGAGTACAGGAAAGCCCGGAAACGGTTGAGTACGACTATCGGGAGAGGACACCTATATTCTCTGCCACTGTTTCGCACCATTAGGATCGTGAATGTGATGATTCATTATGAGTTGGGGGATGTAGACTATATCCAGTCCGAAGTTCGCTCTATTAAGCGGGAAATGTCCAAAAATAAAGGGCATAATCTGAAGGTAGAATCTTTTCTGCTTAAATTCTTGAATTACTCCTTTGTTGATACGGACCGGAAAAAACGAGCGAAAATATGGGAAAGTATGGCGGAGGAAGTTCACGCTTTGTATGCGGATAAATATGAGACTCAGATTTTGCGTAAGTTTGACTTTGTAGCATGGGTTGAGGCCAAGATATTTGAAGTTCCTCTAAGTGATATTCTGAAGCGGGAGCATGCCTCGAAGAGTAAGTGGCAACGTAAATAGTGTGAATGAGGATGCATCAGAATCGTGTCTGATACATCCTCATTCTTCTTTTATTTCTGTGTTTTCTTCTTTCCGTAGAAGAACATGAAATACACTCCTATGATTACAAACGGAACGCTGAGCCATTGTCCCATATTCAGTGACATGCTATTCTCGAAATCTACCTGGTTCTCTTTCAAGAACTCCACGAAGAAGCGGAATACAAAAATTTCTGTCAGACAGAGTCCGAAGAAGAAACCACGATGCAGCTTCTTGCCGTAATTCTTATACAGGAAAATCATCAGCAGGAAGAAAATGAAGTAGGCGATTGCCTCGTAAAGCTGTGCCGGATGCCGGGGAAGCATATCTACCCGTTCGAATACAAATGCCCAAGGCACATCGGTCGCTTTACCGATAATTTCAGAATTCATCAGATTGGCAAGGCGGATGAAGCAGGCGCAGATAGGAGTTGCCACGGCAATCATGTCCAATACGTCCATATAGTGCATTTTCATCTTGCGGCAGTACAGCCATAGGGCTATCATCAGCCCCAGCGTGCCTCCATGACTGGCGAGACCTGCATAGCCGGTCCATTTCCAACCTCCATCGGGCAGGAACTGTATAGGCAATATCATTTCCCAGAAATGATGAAGATAGTATTCCGGCTGATAGAACAGGCAATGTCCCAGGCGTGCTCCGATGAGGATACCGAAGAAGCAATAGAAGAACAGCGGTTCGAACTTGTCATCGCCGATTTTTTTGTCTCTGTACTGGTAGCGGACTACGAAATAGGAACAGGCGATACCGATGACCCATAACAGACCGTAATAACGTACGGGAATATGTCCGAACAGATTGAATAGTTCGGGGTTTGGGTTCCAGTTGATGGTTAATAATGAGAGCATATTTTCAATTATATTGGTTTATAGATAAGTTTATTTACTTTTTTATCGTTTGCTTTCTCCCGTAAAGGAGCATGAAGTATATTCCGATGATAACGAACGGAATACTGAGCCATTGCCCCATGTTGAGAGTCATTGTATTCTCAAAATCCACTTGGTTTTCTTTGAGGAATTCCACGAAGAAGCGGAAGGTGAATATCTCTGTCAGGCAGAGGCCGAAGAAGAAGCCGCGGTGCAGCTTTGTGCCGTGATCTGATTTCTTATATAAGTAAACCATTCCCAGGAAGAAGATGAAGTAGGCGATGGCTTCGTAAAGCTGTGCCGGATGGCGGGGTAGCATATCTACTTGTTCGAATACA
>ERZ791915.354-NODE-354-length-52292-cov-8.141260_pt1 | contig 52292 bp, 40 predicted proteins | sample MGYA00510139_ERZ791915 | MGnify/ENA primary metagenome ERZ791915 (study PRJEB30046, sample SAMN00792117) | human gut metagenome | study: EMG produced TPA metagenomics assembly of the A metagenome-wide association study of gut microbiota in type 2... | reverse complement strand
CAGGAAATGATGAACCAGCTTTTTATCAGCGAAACTATTTAAAAAGACAGCAGAGAAAATTCTCTGCTGTCTTTTATCATTTTTTCTGCATTTTATGTTCATACATCTTCATATCTACACGTTCCAAAAACTCTTCCAAAGTTTCTTTGCCGTCATAGACCGCCACACCGCAGCTGATCTCTATATTGTATTCACTGCACCCTTTTCTGAAACTGTGCCCTGCGATCTCTTCCGTCATCTGCCGGCAAAGCTTCTCCACATATTCACTGTCACTGAAGGGACAGGCCAGCAAAAACTCATCGCCGCCGATCCTTGCCGCCCAGCCGCTGCACTGCTCATTAAGCGCGTTGATTTTTCCGACCACATACAAAATGACCTCATCACCGCACAAATGCCCGAATCTGTCATTGACGTTTTTGAAGTGATCGATATCGATCAGCGCCAGCGTCAGCTGCAAATGCTCTTTTTGTACGGCAAACATTTCCCGCAGCAGATTATTGGCATGTCCCTTGCTGTACAATCCCGTAAAACTGTCACGGGCAGCCAGTTCGCTGTAGCTGCTGATCAGCTCACGCAATTCACTGCTGTCCTCGCTGGTAGCGTCATAAACGCTGAAAGAATTGGTCACGTCGCGCCCTAATTCCAGCACATACCCTTTCCCGTCTTTTTCCCAGGGCGTACTGAGGATCAAAATACTTTTATCACCCAGATATTCCATTTTCATGATCTGCTTCTGCTGCTGGACTGCCCGCTCCGAGGAGCAATTGGGGCAGGGCTTGCTGCGGTTCCACAATTCATAGCATTTACGGCAGCCGGCACGCATTCTGCCGTTATCATAATCGTATACTAAATGCGTCTGCATATCCACAAAACGATAAACGTCAAATAATTTATCTACGGTCAGTTGCTCCAGAAGCCCCTGATCAATTGCATCTATCGGATATATATTTTCTTCTAATTCTATACTATCTATACCCTTTAAAGCCATTTAGTCCACTCTTTCATATTTTTTATTAATTACTTATTGTTTTATAATTATAACAAATATAAATTACATTGACAACGATTACTCACTGCATTTTTACATATGCTATAATAAATGTATACTATTTTTTGAGGTCATCTATTATGGATATAAAAAACCTGATACAAACATTACGGCACAAACAACATCTGCCGCCAGCACAAATGCAGCTATTACTGACTGCTGCTTTCAGCGATGACGCCGCCCGTACGGAGCTCGCTCGCCAGGCACAGCAGACTGCACAGACTGTTTTCGGCAACAAAATCTATATTCGCGGACTGATCGAGTTCACCAACTATTGCAGAAATGACTGTTATTACTGCGGTATCCGCCGCAGTAACGCCGCAGCCAGCCGTTACCGCCTGAGCAAAAAGCAGATACTTTCCTGCTGTGAGCAGGGGTACGCTTTAGGCTTTCGGACCTTTGTCCTCCAGGGCGGCGAAGATCTTACCTACAGCGACGCCGACATGGCGGCTATTATCACCGCTATCAGGCAAGCCCATCCCGACTGTGCCATAACGCTTTCAGTCGGCGAACGCAGCCGCACGACTTATCAGCTGTGGAAGGAAGCAGGCGCTGACCGCTATCTGCTGCGTCATGAAACAGCAAATGACGAACATTATGCCCGCCTGCATCCGGCAGAGCTTAAGCTGAGCAACCGCAAACGCTGCCTTTATGATCTGAAAGAACTGGGTTATCAGGTCGGCACCGGCTTCATGGTCGGCTCGCCCTGGCAAACGCTGGACAACCTGCTGAGCGATCTGGCCTTTATCAGTGAACTGCAGCCGCAGATGATCGGTATCGGCCCCTTTATTCCCCACCATGCAACGCCTTTTAACAATTATCCTGCCGGGACGCTGGCGCAGACCTTAACAATGCTGTCCGTCCTGCGCTTGATGTTTCCCAAAGTATTACTGCCCGCTACAACGGCCCTCGGCACCATCGCTTTCAACGGTCGCGAACTGGGTATTTTGGCAGGCGCCAACGTCGTCATGCCCAACCTTTCTCCGGCAGACGTCCGCCGGAATTATCTTCTTTACGATAATAAACTCTGCAGCGGCGCTGAAGCCGCCGAAGCCAAGAATGACCTCGCCGCACGGCTGCACGCTATCGGCTACGAAATAGCCGAAGGCCGCGGTGATTATAAGGAGTCCTGACAATGCTAGCAAAAGATCAAGTCATCAATACCTACCGCGCACTCAATAACTGGCGCAGCTTCCGCCTGAAGCTGTTTATCGAAGGTATCATCATCGGTATACTTTCAGGGCTGATCATCAGCTTTTTCCGCTGGTCCCTGCATTTGGTAGAAACTAACCGTGAACATATTTACACCTTTCTTAAAACCACCAACTGGTATTGGACCGCATTTTGGTTCATCGCTTTAGCCGTGATCGCCTTCATTTTAGACAGACTGACCAAATATGAACCACTGGCCGCCGGAAGCGGTATCCCCCAGGTCAAAGGCGCTATCTTAGGCTTCATTAAAATGCGCTGGCTGCGCATCCTCTGGGTCAAACTGATCGCAGGTATCATCGGTATCGGCGCCGGCCTTTCCCTAGGCCGGGAAGGACCCTCGATCCAGCTTGGCGCCGTCACAGCGCAGGGGCTCAGCCGCCTGCTGAAACGTACCCGGCTTGAAGAACGTTATCTGCTTACAAGCGGCGCCAGTGCCGGCTTGGCAGCAGCCTTCAACGCTCCGTTAGCGGGCGTTATTTTTGCTTTAGAAGAGCTGCACCGCAATTTCTCCGTCGTCGTACTGCTGCCAGCTATGGCTGCCGCAATGACGGCAACAGTTATTTCCCGTTTTTTCTTTGGCAACAATACTATTTTTGATTTCTTCGGACTGCCTTTTCTGCCGTTGGAATATTACGGTTATGTAGCGCTTTTAAGCCTTGTCGTAGGTCTGGCAGGCGTAGTTTTTAATGCCGGGCTTTTGAATATCCCCCGCTTTTATAATCGCTTTCCTACTCCTTTCAGCAAAATCGCCTTTGCCTTGTTCTGCGCCGGTATTTTAGGTTTCGTTTATCCGCAGGTACTGGGCGGCGGCAACGAATTAATCAATAATATTGCTAAAACGCCTTACCCGCTGCAGGCTTTATTACTGCTGCTGGCAGGTAAATTCATCTTTACGATGCTCAGCTACGGCAGCGGCGTCCCCGGCGGCTTCTTTCTGCCCATGCTTGTCATCGGGGCGCTCACAGGCAGCGTCATCAGCAATATCATGATCACTTTAGGGCTTCTTAACCCTTTCTTTTATTCCAATATCATCGTCATTTCCATGGCCGCTTTCTTTTCCGCCTCGGTACGGGCACCTATCACAGGTATCATCCTGATCATGGAAATGACCGGTTCCTTCCAACATATGCTGGTCCTGTCAATCGCTTCTATCGTAGCCTTCATCGCCGCCGAACTTTGCCGCAGCAAACCGATCTACGAAGAGCTGCTGGCGCGCAGCCTGAAAAACTCCGGCAAAAATGACGACAGCCGCTGCGAAAAACAACGTAACGTCATTGAACTGGCAGTCTGCAGCGGCAGTCCTATCGACGGACATCTGATCAAGGAAATAAAATGGCCTGAGCATACACTGCTCGTGGACGTCAAACGCGGCGAAAGCGATCTGATCCCTATAGGCGACACAAGATTGCGGGCCGGCGATTTCCTCTATGTCCTCACAGACGATACATTAGCCAAAGATCTTCGTAAAATGGCGGAAGGCGAGTAATCTTATTCTTTTGTGTTGCGAATTTTTACTGACAACTTATCAGTTTTCCCTTGTCAAATAGTTATTTTTTCGATATAATGTAAAGCACATTCTGTTTCTTATCAGAATGATAAACTTGTATTTATCTATAATTTGAGGAGGGGTTCCCACATGGACAAAGTTAAGGAAACTTTAAATAAGGTTCCGATGTCCGGATATATTGTTCTGGTAATCGCCATTGCAATTTTCTCCGGTCTGTTTGCAAATGCCGGTCATGGTCTGAACATTTTCGACTTTGACACTTTAAACGGTAAATTCGGTACAATGAAAAGCGCTAAAGCCACTTTCGCCGGTCAAGGCGGCAGCGGTGCCCGCGACGGCTTCCTCTTTGCTTTCAGCCTGGCTCCTGGCGTTATGCTGGCAATGGGCCTCATTGAAGTAGTTGAACATTACGGCGGTCTGAAAGCAGCGCAAAAGCTGATGACTCCTATTTTGCGCCCTATTCTCGGCATTCCCGGTATCTGCGGTATCGCTCTTGTTTCTTCCCTGCAAAGTACCGACGCCGGCGCAGGCATGACCAGACAGCTGCATCTGGAAAAAGAAATCACTGACAACGAACTTCTTGTTTTCAGTGCGTTCCAGTTTACAGCAGGCGGCCTGATCACTAATTATCTTTCTTCCGGTTCCGCTCTGTTCGGATTTTTAACAGTACCTATTTCCGTCCCGCTGGCAGTACTGTTCGTCATGAAAATTTTCGGTGCGAACATGATGCGCGCTTATGTAAAAATGTTCTGCAAGGAGGGTATCTGATCAATGAGTGAAGAAAAAATCAACCACGCACCCGAAGATGCTGCTGCAGCGGCAGAGGCAGAACTTAACGCAAAATTAGCCCAACCTTCCGTTATGGATATTTTTGTCCGCGGCGCCCGCAAAGGCTGGGATATCGCCATTGGCAACATCATTCCTAACGTTTTGATGGCTTATGTCTGCATCAAAATTTTAAATGTTACCGGTCTTCTGACTTTAGCCGGTAAATTCTTTGCTCCGGTCATGGCACTCTGGGGCTTGCCCGGCGAAGCGATCATGGTCATTTTCAGTGCGCTCATGTCCATGGGCGGCGCTGTCGGCGTATGCATGGCGCTTTATAACGACGGCGGTATCGACGAACGTTCTATTACGATCGTTATCCCCGCTATCTATCTTTTAGGTTCCAAAATCCAATATCTGGGTCGTTTGCTGGGTACTGCCGGTGTACCGTCCAGACATTATCCGATACTGATCGCTATTTCTTTTGTTAATGCCGGTATCGCCATGTTCATCATGAAAATTTTGACCATGTAAACAACGCAATTCCTTTAATTTCACAGTCAAAAAAGACACGATTAAAATCGTGTCTTTTTTTATTTAGCTGCGTCAGTTTTTAAATCTTTATACCGCGGCCTTTGATCTTTATTTTCTTATGTTCTTCATCCTTTTGCATAACATCTGTTCTTGCAGATTTTAAGCTCTCTTTCATCTCGCCACTAGCAGTAATATTCACTAAGGCAGCATGATATTGACTATTGCCAGCTATCTTATCAATATCTGTCGGCGGTACATCTGGACCGACAGGAGGCTCAGGTGGTACAACAGCTTTAACTTTTATAGTCAGCTTCCCACCATCGCCCACAGTAATCATATACCCGTCCTGTGTGGAATACAATAAATCGCTTAAATTATACTCTCCTGCCTGATCGATCCCGGCTGCCAGAATTTTATCTGCATCTATCTCTAACCCATGCGCCGCCAGTTTAGCCGCTATCGTCTGCGCCAGTTCCTTGTAACTGCTGCCCTGCTCTATCTCCACCTCGATATCACCGACCTTAATCTCCAGCGGCTGCAGCGGTGCGACAAACTGTGGCGTTGTCTGACCTCCGCTGTAGACCAGCCAGGAATCTTTATCACCGCCGACAGCGATCCCGTCCATAAAGGCCTTATTGAAGTCTTTGGTTGTTGCATATTCTGTACCGTTATAATCATAATAATAACCTGTTGCATGGTTAAAGTAAAAAGCATTCTTGGTAACTGTAGCACTACTACTGACACCTGTCTGGATATAATTTCCTCTAGTTCCAGACGTTACTACTACCGAGCTTGCATTATAAACGTTTTCTATAGTAGCGGTATTAGAACCGCAAATGCCGCCTACATAACCTGCAGCCGCAGCGCCCTTATCGCCGTAAACATCGCCCGTATTATACGCATTAGTCAAAGAACCATACACTTGATAACCAATAATACCGCCAACATCTATTTCACTTCCTGCCGAACCGACTCCGCTTATGGAGCCTGTATTATAAGCATCATTTATTGCGGGTATATAATAAACAAACTTACCACCAATATATGCCATACCTCTTATATTCTGCCCAATAATACCGCCAACATACAGTCCTGCTGTGTTGTCCGTTCCGCTGATCATACCCGTATTACCGATATTACTGAATTTTCCACCCATAGCCTGTCCCACGATACCGCCTACATATTGCGTTCCACTGACAGTTCCCCCGTTAAATAAATCCTTGTTTATAAACCCATTATTTTTACTGCCATCATTAGACCCAATGATACCGCCTGTATACCACTTGCCCTGTACAGCACCTATATTACTGGCCTGTTGCAGTTCACCAAGATTAGTACCGATGATCCCGCCTACATAAGACTGCTTGATATCAACCTTGATCGTACCTTCATTACGTACATTTTCAAGAAGGCCAACTTCATTGACAGAGCTATCCCCGCTTTTGGTATAATAATTATTTCTGCCGGCAATGCCGCCTACATTGGCCTGAGTACAACTGCCAGTCACAGTAATATCCACTTTGCTGGAAGCATTTTTAACAGTGGACCTTGTCAATCCTGCTGCCGCAGTACCGCCACCGATAGTAGCAAACCCATTGGAACCTACTATCCCGCCCACATAAGGACTTTGGGCATCATTATTCACAGCAATTTTCCCGCTGGCCTGTACGTTGCTGATACTACCGCCAAACACGTTCTCGCCTAATACACCGCCTATATATCGTCCTTCTCCTGTATTGCTGTAGTCAATATTTTCCAGATTTACATTTGTTATCTGGCCGGCAGATTTACCGAATAAGCCTACCCATAAATATGCGCTGTTATTGATATACAGATTTTTAACCGTGTAACCGTTGCCATCAAAAGCACCGACAAACCAGTTATAATTTGTTGACTGACTGCTGTTATTACTGCTGAACAAGGGCGTAAAGCCGGCACCATTATGCTAGCTGTCCGTTTTAGTCACGCCGGCCTCAATATTATCCGCCAGCATGTATTTACCGGCTCTGTTTGTTTCCATATTCTGCAGCTCGTACGCATCGTGCACCAGCATATAGTCGTTGATCGTATTATCTGTCGTACCGTTTGCTTTTGTGCCGCTGAAAACAACGCTGCCCTTGCTGCTCCCAGCAGCCACAGTACCGCTGCTATAATTGCTGAGAGCATTGTGAGTCTGACTGTCACCAACGTCCAGCGTCGCTGTCTTTTCCACCTCATAACCAACATTGATCGCACCGTCGCTTTGCAGCAAATAATTGGCCTTGTCACTGCCAGTCACAGCAGTACCATCGTATTTAGTGATCTTGTCAGCGCTGCCCAGAGTGATATTAGCACCCTCCACCGTCAGCTTATCCGCCCTGATCGTCCCCAGATTGATGACATCGGCAGTTATCGCGTTCTTATCCAGTACCGGCGTACCATTGAACCCTACAATATCGCTATCGTTCATAGCCGCTGTTGAAACAAGCAGACTTTGAGCCTTGACTTCAGCACCTTTGCCAAACAGTACGCCGTTAGGATTGATCAGAAAAACATTGACACCGACGGCTTCTAACATCCCAAAAATCTCGCTGCGGGCATTTCCTGTCACGTAGTTCAGAACATTCGTCATATTGCTGAAAGTTACTTTTTCTCCCTGTTTGATCCCAAACTGTTCCCATTTGATAGCCATATTGCCGCTGCCATTAATCTCCATCTGGTTGCCATTGATCTTGATCTCACCGCCGTTGGTCACTATATCATAGCCGCTGGGCATGGCATAAACAGGGCTTCCGATCAGGGTACTGCCAAGTACCAGCGTTGTAGCGATGTGCCTTGATAACATTCTTTTCTGCATGATCTGCAACTCCCTTTTCTTTTATGTATTATCTCTTTCCAGCTATACTTTTAAAACATCTTTACCGCCTGAAACCACAGGCGGCCATTTTTGTCTTCCGCTTCGCTCTGATAAGCCTCACCGTTGATCTTTCTTGCATAATCCAAACGCAGGTAATAATTACCAGACTGGGAATATTGCAATCCTAAGCCCCAGCCGGCCAAGTCTCTGTGCTGATCTGCCGTATTTCCCCGCTGCATTATTTCACCCCAATCTACAAAAGCTGCTAAAGTCAGCTGCGGCAGAGGAGTTATAAAACGCAGCTCGGCAGTAGCCTGATAGCCGCTGTCACCGCCAGCTTCACCCTGAGGATACGCACGCACTCCATTAGCGCCGCCCAAATAGAATTGCTCACTGCTGTCCAGCTCTTTACTTGCCAGCTGACTGTGAAAATTCAGATGCAGGTTGAACTGCTGCCCTAACCGCTGGATATGATTGACGTCAGTTTTCAGTTTCTGGAAACCGCCCTCGTTAGTGCCTGCATAGTCATCATTAATAAGCACACCCCAATAATAAAGCGCACTGTAGCCGGTATAGCTGTTGCTGCCGCCGCTACGCCCCACAATGCCCACATGCATGGCATTGCTGGTTTTAGCATTGCTGTAGCCAAAAAGTCTGTATTCATCCTTCAGCTGACGATGGTCATAACCATAGGATGCTGCCATATAACTGCCGCTCCTGTTCACTAATGGTGTACTGCCATAAAAGCTGAAGGTCCTGGCCGTCCCGACTGCCTCTAACAAGTTGAAGTAGTCTCCAAGAGTGTAATCCATCTGGCTGTAACTGATACCTAAACGGCTGCCTCTGCTGCCCAAAGGTATTTCATAACCTAAATTATAGTTATGCGTATGATCATTAGTAAGCAGACCGCCAATAAAAGCCCTGTCTCCAAGATGCCCCAGGTTGTTAAATGTAGTTTGAAAACCATAGCGGTAACGGCCGCTGTATCTGCCGCCATAGTTATCAGCATACAGCAGTGTTTCCAGAGCGTCCTCGTTCTGCAATGTAACAGTAAGATCAGTTTCACCGGTTTCCTGACCAGCGCTCAGCCCCCCTGCTGCTGCCACGCCCGGCAAATCGTTCAGATTATTGAGTACAGTTTCAGCCTTGTCTATTGTCAGGTAAGTACCTCTGCGTAAAGCAGACATGAATGCTTCAGCTCTCCCTTCACTCAGACGTGACTTATTATCCAGCTTGATTTGTCCCAACTGACCCAAAAGAACACGTATCTCAACATTACCGTCTTTGACATCCTGCGGCGGTAAAAAAGCTACAGCCACAGCATAGCCCTGTTGGCGGCAGTACGCCGTTATTTTATCCGCAGCATTTTGCAGATCGCTGAGTGTTACGGTTTGTCCGATATAAGTTTGTATCAATTCTGCAAAAATAGCTGTATCAATGATCTCCTGCCCGGTAAAAGTAAAGCCCTGCAAAGTAAATTGGTCTTTACCCTGTACTTTGGCAACAGTACCCGTATCTTCAATAACTGCCTGCCGCGCAGTCTGTTCCCGGTTTTGTTCCAGCGCCCGCAGTTCTGAATCGCTCCCTGGCAGCGCCGGCGCCGCATAAGCAGTTGTATAACAGACACAGGCCAGTATCAGCCCTAAACTTTTTCTTTTCATCCTTTCCCACCCCTTTTATGAATTGGCTTAACTATAATTACGCAGTAACAACTGCGGTCATACTGCTTAACGCTGCTGCCAGAACACTTGGTATCTGCAGCAGTTTTATTTAGCATCAAAAAGATGTTCATTTAAGTTATTTTCTCTTAAATTTTCAGTTATTTTTTTGCTTGAAATAAAAAACATTTAAATTTTATATACTCATTTACATTATAGCACTGTTGTACCCCCCCACAAGACACGTTTAATTTTTTGTGAGTTTTACTTTTTCTGCCGCGTTAACCAGTACGCAGTCGGCCAGCAAGCTGTCCGCCCGCTATTTGCTGACCTCAGCACATACAAGTAACAGTATTAAAAAAATTACCACCGTTGGCTAAGCCGGCGGTGGTAATTTTCTAATACTTTCTATAATAGCAAGCAGCAGCGGATTTTTTCTTTAGAAACAACTATTTTGGCACTAAAGAAATCTATTTTCGTTGTAAATACAACTTACTTTAAATGGCAATTATAATATCATAAGCATGAAAGAAGCAATCGTCTGCTCTGCCGTTATATCAACGGCCCAAATAACGGAGAAGAAAATCTCCAGCATTATAAGGAGTGATATTATGGAACCGAAAATGTTTTGTTTTCAATGTCAGGAAACAGCCGGCAATAAAGGTTGTATGTTTGGCGGCGTCTGCGGCAAAAAACCTCAAACTGCCAATCTGCAGGATCTGCTGATCTATGTGACCAAAGGACTTTCTGAAATAACTACCTGCCTGCGGGCAGAAGGCAAAGCAATACCGGCAGCTGTTGACAGTCTGATCACCACTAACCTGTTTATGACAATCACTAATGCCAATTTTGATGATGACCGTTTCATCGACAGAATCAACGAGACTCTGTCCAGCCGTGCCGAACTGCTTGAGCAGCTCCATGATACTACAGAACTGAGCGCTGACGCAGTCTGGCAATATCGTACGGCAGAAGAAAGAACTTTAAAAGCAGCTGCCGTCGGCGTTCTGACTACCGAAGACGAAGACCTGCGCAGTCTGCGTGAGCTGACGCTCTACGGCTTAAAGGGTATGGCTGCTTATAACAAGCACGCTAACGTTCTGGGCTACGCCGATGCAGCTATTGATGCTTTCTTGCAGCAGGCCTTAGCAAAAACCTTAGATGACAGTTTGACTGCCGAGGACCTGACGGACCTGGTCTTGGAAACTGGCAGCTTTGGCGTCAAAGTCATGGCTCTGCTTGATACTGCCAACACTTCAACTTATGGCAATCCTGAAATCACAAAAGTTGAGCTTGGTGTCAGAAGCAATCCCGCGATCCTTATTTCCGGACACGACCTGCGTGATTTGGAAATGCTGCTGGAACAAACTGCAAACACTGGCGTTGATGTTTATACCCATTCTGAAATGCTGCCTGCGCACTATTATCCGGCCTTCAAAAAATATCCTCATTTTGCAGGCAACTACGGCAACGCCTGGTGGAAACAAAAAGAAGAATTCGAAGCCTTCAACGGTCCGATCCTTCTGACTACCAATTGTCTCGTGCCGCCCAAGGACAGCTATAAAGACCGTGTCTATACTACCGGCTCGGCAGGTTTTTCCGGCTGCAAACATATTGCCGGTGAAATTGGAGAAAAGAAAGATTTCTCTGCTCTTATCGAACATGCTAAAAAGTGCCCGCCGCCAACTCAGCTGGAAAGCGGTGAACTTGTAGGCGGGTTTGCACATCAGCAGGTCCTCGCTCTGGCAGATAAAATCGTTGACGCAGTCAAAAGCGGCAGCATTAAAAAATTTGTCGTTATGGCAGGCTGTGACGGACGCAGCCCCTCCCGTAATTACTATACTGATTTCGCCAAAGCCCTGCCGCAGGATACTGTTATCCTGACCGCCGGCTGCGCCAAATACAAATATAATAAGCTGCCGCTCGGAGACATCGGCGGAATCCCCCGTGTTTTAGACGCAGGCCAATGCAACGACTCCTATTCGCTGGCGCTGATCGCGCTCAAGCTGCAAGAAGTTTTTGGCCTGGCTGATATCAACCAGCTGCCTATTGTTTATAATATCGCCTGGTACGAACAAAAAGCCGTTATCGTTCTTCTGGCACTGCTTGCCCTCGGCGTCAAAAATATTCATCTCGGTCCTACTCTGCCAGCCTTTCTCTCGCCTAACATTGCCAAAGTCTTAATTGAAACCTTTGGTATTGCCGGGATCTCTGATGTAGATAGCGATTTGGAAATATTTTTTGGAAAAAACTAAACCATACTTAAAATAAAAGACGAGTCTTATCGACTCGTCTTTTTGCTTATAATTTATCCAGTTCCATAATACAGCTTGCCAAAAGCAGGGCCCTTTCCGTTAAGCTCGCCACCTCGATATACTCGCTGTCACTATGAGCGCCAATACCGCAGGGACCTACGCCGCACAAAGTCGGCGCGCCTGTCAGTGCCGGCCAGCAGGCGTCAGAAGCGCCGCCCACATACTGCTGACCAGGCTTGGGCAGCCCCAGTGCCGCTGCCTGGCTGGCATAGTGTTCATACAGCCGCTGCACTCCGGGCGTAGTTTCAAAGGGCATAAACTTGATCACATTGCCCGTTACCGTAGTTTTGGTATTAGGCACATAATTAGTTTCAACGATCCGCTGTACATCTGCGATAGATTTTTCCGCTTCGGCTATCGTCTTAAAACGTACATCTACCTCGCCGATCGCTTTATCAGCAATGATATTGGCCATAGTGCCGCCGTTAAACACACCCACATTATAGGTCGTGCCCAGTTCAAAATTGTTGAGCGCATGGATAGCCACAGTTTTCCGGGCCAGCTCTAAAATGGCGCTGGCCCCCTTTTCCGGTTCGTTACCGGAGTGCGCGGCAATGCCTTCCACTACCAACGTCGGTCTGGTAGTACCTTTACGTCCTGTAACGACGCTGCCGTCAACACGTCCAAACTCCAGATTAAAAACAGCATCCTTGCCGGCGCCGGCTTTTTTGAACTGCTCCACAGCGTCGGTCAGCGGATGTGACATTTCTTCATCGCCACACAGCAAAACAGTCAGATCTGTATCCTGCCAGCCGTTCTCCAACAGTGCCTTGATCACATACAAAGCCATGACCAGGCCGCCCTTCATATCCAGTACGCCCGGTCCGTAGGCTCTGCCGTTTTCCAGCCTGAACGGACGAGCTGCCGCTGTCCCTTTGTTGAACACCGTATCCATGTGTCCTGAAAACAGCACCTGCTTTTTACCGGGCTGCGGTTTCTTCGCCAGCAGCTGCACAGGCGCACCCTCGGTTTCCAGATATTCTACCGTAAACCCCAGTTCTGCCAAAAAAGCGCCTATTTTCTGTGCTACTGCGTTTATACCCTCCAAAGCGTCGGCACCTGAATCAATATTCACCAATTCTTCCAGTAATTGCAGCATCACCTGCTCTGAACCCCTGATTTGTTTTAAAATATTCTCTTTCATCAAACTTCTCCTCTGCATAAATACAAGTATAATTTTTATATTATTCGCTTTCTATCTGTTTTCTCCTGCTTTTCGCTCATAAAAAATCATAATTTCAGAAAATTTATAAATAGAACCTGAAATAAAAAACAGTATGGGATTTGATCCCATACTGTTTTTTAACAGCTTATTACTGCATTTCTTCCAGATGCATGATACACATTGCCAGGAGCTGGGCCCTTTCCGTCATCGACGGCACGAATAAGTACTCATTATTACTGTGGGCCCCTACAGCCTGCGGACCCATGCCGCATAAAGTCGGCGCACCGACCATAGCCGTCCATGCAGAATCAGCACTGCCGCCTACATACAAGGCTCCCGGCACAGGCAAACCCAGCTTTTCAGCCTGCTTTGCCAAATGACCATACAGCTTTTGTACGCCCGCAGTAGTTTCCAGAGGCATAAACTCGATTCGGTTTTCTGTTACAGTAGTCGTTGTCTTGTCCACATAAGTTTTGGCTGCGACCGCTTCTACATTTTTTATTGCTTTTTCAGCTTCTTCAGCTGTCTTGAATCTGATATCAACACGTGCTTCCGCGTGGTCGGCAACAATATTTGCCAGACTGCCGCCATTAAAAACGCCTACGTTATAAGTCGTGCCAACTTCTAAATCAGTCAGCGCGTGTAAAGCAATAGTTTTATGGCACAGCTCTAAAACAGCACTGGCGCCTTTTTCAGGTTCGTTGCCGGCATGGGCGGCAATCCCCCGGACAGTCAATACCGGACGGATAACGCCTTTGCGCCCAATAACGACGCTGCCATCTTCACGACCGGGTTCCATATTGAAAACGGCATCTTTGCCCAAGCCTTCTTTTTTGAACCATTCTACAGCGTCAGTCAGCGGATGCGCCAGTTCCTCATCGCCGCAGAAAAACAAAGTAAGGTCAGTATCATCCCAGCCGTTATCCAGCAAGGCTTTTACTGTATAGAGCGAGAGCACGATACCTGCCTTCATATCCATAACGCCGGGGCCATAGGCTTTGCCGTCTGCCACTTTGAAAGGACGCGCTGCTGCTGTACCCTTAGCGAAAACCGTATCCATATGTCCCATCAACATAACCTTCTTCTTGCCGGGACGCGGACGTTTAGCCAGCACATGCGTAGGCGCGTTCGGTGTTTCAAGATACTGTACTTCAAAGCCATACGGCGTCAAGAAATCGCCTACGATATGGGCTATTTCAGCAGTCCCCTCTATGGCATCGTACCCGGAATCAATATTGACCAGCTTTTCTAAAGTAGCCAGCATGTCAGCTTCTGAATTTTTGATTTGCTCTAAAATTTTATTTTCCATTTTTTTGCTCCTGTTTTCAATGTTATCTTTACTTTATTCGCTTTGCAGCCGTTTTTTCCTGCCAGTAAAAATACTTATATAATACAGCGCAGCGGCTGCGGCTTCCCTGTCAGCGATTTTGCGCCGCCTGCCGTTACAAGATACGTATTCTCTGTACCGACCATCCCGATACCGTCCAAGGCTATCTTAGGCTCGACTGCGAAAACCATACCGGCTTCCAGCTCACATTTGAAACCCTTGGCCAGTGCCGGGGATTCGTCCATTACCAATCCGATACTGTGTCCTAAAAACTTACCGCCGTTCATAAAACCATCTGCATATTGCGGGTCAAACTGCTCCATTACCTGCCGGTAAATATCTTCGATCACCATTCCCGGACGCAGCAGCGAAGCTGTCAATTCCTCCAGAAAAACACAATGCTCATAAGCAGCTTTGATTTTATCCCTGAAAGGATCTTCATCTAGATCCCCATAATAATAAACTACGGTTTTATCCGTATGATAACCGTCCACGCCGCAGGGAATATCCAGATACACCAAACGCCCTGCCTGCAGCTTGCGAAAAGCAGAGCCGATCGACTGCACAGCGACACAAGTGCCGCCGGTACCGCCAGGTCCGTCAAAAGCTGTTTTTACCAACCCGCTTTTACCAAAAGACGCCAGTCCTACAACGTCCTCACCTAAAGGCAAATTAAAACGTGCTACTCCATGCGAGCCACGGCGCAGCATTTCTGCATACAGATTGACTGCCAGCTCTGCTTCGCTCACACCCTGTACGATAAAACGCGGCGCCAGTTCATCTAAAACAGTCCGGTGGATAGAACCGGATTTTTTCATCAGCGCCAGTTCATAGGGGCTTTTCAGCAGGCGCAGTTCACTGATCACACTGTCCATACCTGCCACAGCGGCAAAAGGCAAATATTTGTACAACAGCTGCTGCCATTCCAGCGTCGCCGTCCTGGCTTCCAAATATACCTTAGCCGGCAGTGGCTGATAAAACTCCGCCAAAGTGCGAAAACTTTTCATCGGCCGGATATCCTTCAGCAGTGATTCGTTACAGGCGCGTTCATAGCTGCGTCGCACCCACAAGATCTCATCCTGCGGCCTGATGACCAGCACACCGTCCTGCATCGTACCGGCAAAATAATACATATTGACTTTATGGTTGACGATGGCTATTTCCCAGCCGGGGAACTCTCTGTCCATGACCGTACGGAATTTGTGCAGACGTGCCTGCAGCTCATCAGCAGGCACACGCCGCAGCTGTTCTGTCATCATGATCTCATGCTCTAAAATAGTCATTGTTTCACTCCTTTAAAAAAAGTATCTTCTATATATCTTACCATAAATAATGAAACAGGGCCGATATTAAATATCAGCCCTGTTTCCCCTCATTCAGCCTATATATTTTTAAATAATCCTGTAAAATCAAAAGTTGCAAAATAATCTGCCGGAGTCTCCGCACGACGGATCAGTTCCGTACTGCCATCTTCCTTCAACAGCACTTCCGCGCTGCGCAGCTTGCCGTTATAATTGTACCCCATGGCAAATCCATGTGCCCCTGCGTCATGAATAAAGAGCAAGTCGCCGATATTGATTTCCGGCAGCATCCTGTCGATAGCAAATTTGTCGTTATTCTCGCACAAACCGCCGGTAATATCATATTTATGATCACAGGGCGCGTCTTCCTTGCCCATGACGGTAATATGATGATAAGACCCGTACATGGCAGGACGCATCAGATTGGCCGCACAGGCGTCCAGTCCGATATATTCTTTATAGGTATGCTTAACGTGGATCGCTTTAGCAACCAACGCCCCATAGGGAGCCAGCATATAACGTCCCATCTCTGTAAAAATTTTTACATCTCCCATGCCGGCCGGCACCAGAATATCCTCAAAAGCCTGGCGTACGCCTGCGCCGATAGCCATGATATCATTGCCTTCCTGATCGGGACGATAGGGAATACCGACACCACCGGACAGATTGATAAATTCGATATGCGCGCCGGTCTCTTCCTTCAATTCAACAGCGACCTGGAACAAGATCCGTGCCAGTTCCGGATAATAATCATTAGTCACGGTATTGCTGGCCAGAAAAGCGTGCATGCCAAAATGTTTGACACCTTTACTCAAAAGGATCTTATAAGCTTCTGTCATTTGCTCTCTGGTCATGCCATATTTGGCATCACCGGGATTATCCATAATATTGTTGGCAATAGCAAAATGCCCGCCAGGATTATAGCGGCAGCTGACCGTATCAGGTATATCAGCCACTTTTTCCAGAAAATCAATATGGGTGATATCATCCAGATTGATAGTTACATTCAATTGCCGGGCCAGCTGAAAATCCTCTGCTGGCGTAGCATTGGAGGAAAACATAATTTCGTCGCCTTTGAAGCCGACCGCATCCGCCATCAACAGCTCCGTATACGAAGAACAATCTGCACCGCAGCCTTCTTCATGCAATATTTTCAATATTGCCGGGTTAGGAGTAGCCTTGACGGCAAAATATTCTTTGAACCCCTGATTCCAGGCAAAGGCTTTATTTACTCGGCGTGCCGTTTCGCGAATAGCCGCTTCATCGTATAAATAAAACGGTGTGGCGTACTGTGCAGCGATCTCATCCAATTTTTCTTTAGTTACAAAGGGTTTTTTACTCATTCTTTCTCACCTTTCTCCACTTCGGGAAGCAATTCTATCAATTTTATTTCATTTTTCAGGGCATCCTTAAATAAATCTACCAGATTCTGTTTACTGGAATATAAACAGGTCGAACTGTTGCCATCAGCCAGATCTCCCGTCAAAACTTCCTGTGAATCGGCGATCAGGCGAATCTGGCTATTAGGCTTATGCGCATAATAAATGATCGCACCCTCTAAAACAAACGGTCTGCCAGTGATAACGACCACTTTTAATCCGCGTCCTACCGCCTCAGTCAATTCACCGCGCAAAGCTTCGATAGCAGAACCTGTTGCCGAAACATAAATGCGGGCTTTTGCCTTGACAATAGTATTTTTCAGCTTATTGATGATCTCAGTCGCGCCCTTGATCGTAATATAACCATCAACACTTTGCGACGTACTGGGAAGCTCCTGCAGCAGTTCCTCTTTCAGTTCCTGCAGCCGTCTTACCCTGTTTTCACAGAACTCGTCCAATGGCACCGGCGTATATCTTGTAGCCTTATCCTCCAGCACATAAGCAGCGCCTTTTTCTACCAGACCTGCCAGCGCCGTATAAGTATTAGACCGGGAAATACCCGTCAGCTTTGTTGCTTCGTAGCCAGTCAGACGTCCTTCCGCCAGCAGAGTCAAATACAGCGTAGCTTCCTGCCTGGTCAGATTAAAATACGTAAGTTTTTCAATAATATCCATATTCCACCTTCATTGTTCCTATACAAGAACACTATAAGCGATTTTTATAAGTTTGTCAAGGCTAACTTATATTTTTCTCAAAGAAAAATTCATTTACATATCTCCATTTTATAATACAGTATCGCCATCAACCAAAAATTATTTTCCATATTTAAGTTTTATTATCTTGTATTTTAACTTTAGATATTATAATATTATATAAATGACATTTGAATTTATAATTATTTGAATTTTCGAAATTATTTCCGGAGTTGATTCCCTTGAAAAAATTAGGAAAAATAAGCGTTCTGGTTTTATTTCTGCTTTCGATATTTGTCGGCAGTTTTACAGTTTATTCGATCAGCAAAGTCCAATCCTACGGCACGCTCATCAATTATCTTGGTATCGTCCGGGGTGCGACCCAGCGTCTGGTCAAGCTTGAATTGCAGCATCACCACAACGACGAGCTTATTGCCTATCTGGATGACATTATTTATGACCTTAATAACAATGATGGTAAATATCAGCTGGTAAAAATAACTGACGCCGAATATAAAAGCCAGTTTGCTTCCCTCAAACTGCTCTGGCATCGGGTAAAAAACGACATTTATGCCATCCGGCTCAATCCTGCTGCTTCGCCGGCGCTGCTGCAGGACAGCGAATTTCATTTTGAAGTCGCCAATAATACCGTTTTCGCCGCCGACAATTACACTACCGCCAAAAGCCATCAGCTGACGCTCCTGTCAGCTTTGATGCTGGCAGGCATCATCATCATGTGGATCGCACTATTCATGGTGTATCTGAGAAAATTATATTCACTGGAAAGCAGCAACAAAACACTTTACGATATAACTACAAAAGATCCGCTTACCGGCGCTTATAATTTTGAAACCTTTAAGAAAAAAGCTCAAAAAATACTTAACAGCAGCGATAAAAACTATGCGCTGACTTATGTTGATTTTGCTGATTTCAAATATATCAATGATGTCTTTGGCTACAAATATGGCGACGATATTCTCATCAATTACGCCGCCATCATCAGCAGCGAATTGCGCCCAGAAGAATTGTTGGGGCGTGTTTCCGCCGATAACTTTGTTATTCTGCGTTACTATAATGAGAAAAACGACATCATGCTCAGACAGCAGCAGGTAGACATCAAAATAACGGAATTCATGCATGATATGCATGGGGGCCAGGCAGTTTCCGTACAATGCGGCATTTGTTATCTCAATGATCTGGAAGAAGACCTGCAGATAGAAGGAATTTTAGACCGTGCCAATTATGCGCGTCAAACTGTTAAAACAGGCCTCCACAGGAAATATGCCATTTATGACGAAAGTATCCGGAAACAGCTGCGGTACGAAAAATCTATCGAAAACAGAATGCTGAAAGCACTGGAAAACGAGGAATTTCTTGTATATTATCAGCCCAAGGTAGACTTAAAAACAGGTCTGGCAACACAGGCAGAAGCACTGGTACGCTGGCAGACCGATGACAATCTGATCATCCCGCCCGATAAATTTATTCCTGTTTTTGAAAAGAAATACCTGATCTCCTCTCTTGATCAATACGTCTTAAAAAAAGTCTGTGCGTTTATCCGCCGGCGCCTCGATGCCGATCTGCCGGTCAATACTATTTCTGTCAATGTTTCCCGCCTGCAGTTTTATAACTCGGATTTCGTCAAGACCTATGAAGATATCAAAAACAAATTCCGTATCCCGGATAACCTTTTAGAAATAGAAATAACTGAATCCATCGCTTTTGATAATGTGTTCTTTCTTGAAAAAATAGTTACTGAACTGAAAAGCAAAGGCTTTTTGATTTCTATCGACGACTTTGGTACCGGTTTTTCTTCTTTAAGCCTTTTGAAAAATATTCCTATCGATGTGCTGAAGATCGATCAGAGCTTTTTCAAAGAAAGCGTCCATAAGGAAAAAGACAATATCGTCATCAAAGGTATTATCGATCTCGTCAATAAACTGGGCATCAGGACCGTGGCCGAGGGCATTGAAACTGCAGAACAGGTAGACTTCCTGAAAGCCGTTAACTGTAATATGATCCAGGGCTATTTTTTCTACAGACCGCTTCCTGAAGATAATTTTGAAGAAGTTTTAAACAAACAATTTTATATTTACTGATCCTTGATCGTCATTATAAATTATCTATAAAACAAACAGCTGTTATGGCCTGGGCCATAACAGCTGTTTGTTTTTACTGTATTAAAATCACTTTATATCCGTTTCATCTACGGCATAATGCAGTCTTTTATCCTCATACATCCGCTCGTCCGCAACCTTAAGCAGGCTGTCGTAGCTGCTGCCGTCCTGTGGGAATTGCGCCCAACCGATACTTACTGAATAGTTTAAAACAATATCATTGGTTACTAATGCCGACTTCAAATTATCCGCCAGCTGCTGCTTATAAAAAGCGACCTGCTGCAAATAATCTTCACCCAAGTCTGCGAGAACACCAAACTCATCACCGCCGATGCGTATCAAAAAGGCCGACTCGCCAAAAACACTGCGCAGCCTTACTGCAAAATCCCTTAAAAGCGCATCGCCCAAAAAGTGTCCGTATTCATCATTTACCTGTTTAAATCGGTTCAAATCAAAATAGAAAATAACAAAAGGCACCTTCACTGAGGCGTTTAAACGGTTTTCTATCTGCTCATTCAGCCACCTGCGGTTAAACAGCCCCGTAAGCTCATCCGTATATGCAAACCGATATAAAACCCGTGCCTGCTCCGCTTTTTGCTTAAAAATTACCGCCAACAAAAAACTTATCAATAAACCAAAAAGAGCTTCTTCCGCAATTTTTTTCCATTCAAACCAGCCGTTAGCAGGAAACAGGTCCAGCGTCCAGACATGATTGGGGACCTGGATGCTGCTGGAAACAGGCTTGACGGCATTGACGATATCCGACTGCACGATAGTCAGATCTTTGCCATTTTCATCCTGACAATAAAGCCTGTAATTATAACCATACTCAGGCAGTTCCTTCAGCATTATCGGATCCAGGGCTGCGGGCAAGTCAAGAATTATGACCGAAAATCCCAAAAACTTCTCTTGACCGCCGGGTTCTGTGAAAAAAATGGGATTACGGGCTACAAGCCCAAATCCCCCCCTGCGTCAGGGAATAAGGCCCTGAAAGCGCCGTTGATTTGGTATTAAACGCCAAAAGCGCATCATAGCGGCGTTTAGGATTTTTAAAAATATTATCACCAAGAACCGCCTCATTACCCTTAATCGGATAACAATATTTAACAACACCCTCCGGTAAATATTGGATCGCCCTTATACCGCTGCCATCAAATAAAGATTTGGCCACGTTATTAAAACCGGCTTCTGATATCTTGCCGCCGTTGGATAAAACTATTGCCTCTAAAATATCTGTCTTATGAAAAAGGTCACTGAGCAGTCCTTCCGTACGGGCACTGTAGACCTCAGCTATATGTTCGGCATCTCTTTTAAGAGCTTCTGTTGAAAGATAAGCAGAATAGGCAACTAATAAAATAGTAACTGCCAGCCCTATCACAAAAACATGGCCGTCAAAAATTTTATTTTTACTTGTACGCATGGCAACATCACCACTTCTCACAGCTCTTAAAACCGCTTATTTTTCCAGCTTATTCCTTCTAAAAATACGATGTAGAGTAATGCAGAAAAACAACCAGGTCGCCCCGGCCGCATAACCGGCTAAAACATCTGTTGGATAATGCACCCCCAGATAAACACGGCTCAAACCAATAAGCAGGATATAAAGTCCTGCCGCAGTCATCAATCCCCAGCGCAGCGGTTTACTGCGCAGTCCCAAACCTGCAAAATAGGCCAGGATACCATAAAAACAAATTGCCCCCATGGCATGCCCACTGGGAAAGCTATAACCGCTTTCCGCAATCACAGGAAAAATATCGGGCCGGACACGTTCAAAAATGCGCTTCAATACCTGATTTAAAATACCGCCGCCGCATAAGCAAACTATGTAAAGATAAAACCTGTCTCTCTGTCTGCTGTACAAATACCAACAACAGACAAGGGCGCTGGCCAGAAGATAAAAGGTACTGGACCCGCTGGCCGTAATGAGCATCACCTCTACGGTCAGCGCCGGTGTAACAAACTGCTGTACATAAGCAATAAACTGCAGCTCCAGCTGCTGTAATTCCGGCTTGATAAAAGTATGCTCAGCTATTTCTACCAGCACTTCCATCAGTAAGATACTGATGACCAAAGTAACCAGCAAATACAGATAAGGGCGCCGTAAAGCCATACGTACAATGGCGTCCCGCAGATTACTCATCACTGCCTCACTTTCCTAACCCTTCAGTTATGTATATTTCAGACTTCCGCTAAAGTCTTTAAAGTTTTTTCCAATACCTGCACTGCCTGAGTAACAGCCTGAAAATCGCTGCGTTCTTCCCTGGCATGACTGATACCATTGATACTCGGCACGAAAATCATCCCCGTCGGCACACCGCCCGCTGCAAAGATCTGCGCGTCATGACCGGCCCAGCTGGGCATAAGCTGACAGTCTACACCGCATTCAGCCGCAGACCGCTCAATAATTTTTACGACTTGCTCTGATAACGGCACTGCAGCCACATGAAAATCGTTGTCCTGTGTGATCACAATACCGCTTTTAGCCGCAATCTGCTTCAATAAGCCTGTCAGCTTTTGGCGGACCTCTGCTAAAACCCTGTCGTCAGCTGCTCTGGTTTCAATAGACAGCTGCACCTTCCCCGGCACGATATTCACTGCATTGGGTTCGACACTGAGCTGCCCTACAGTCGCCACGAACCTGTCATCAGCTTCCGCAAACGCCTTCACTCCCAGGACTACCTCCGCAGCAGCAGCCAAAGCATCTTTACGGCGTCTCATGCTTGTAGTACCGGCATGATTGGCTTCGCCCTGTAAAGTCAGAAATAATCTATCGTACCCTACGATACCGGTCACCACTCCGCAGGCCAGACCACGTTCAGCCAAATCAGCTCCCTGCTCGATATGCAGTTCCACAAAAGCCGCCAGCTTCTGAAACCCAACTGCTGCATCCTGCAGCGCACTTTGCGGCAGTTTAGCCGCCTGCAGGCATTCGGCCAAAGATCCGCCTGATAAATGCGTGATAGACTCAGGCCGCTGCTGTTTAAATTCACCGCTGCGCACACGCACGCCAAAGCAGGCCATGCCAAAAGCCGTACATTCTTCTTCCACCGTAGCGATGACCTGCACGGTTCGTTTCGGCCGGTAACCCTCTTCCTGCCAGCTGCGTACACATTCCAGAGCCGCCGCTATACCCAGCGCCCCGTCAAAATTACCCCCGCCAGGTACGGTATCAAGATGTGAACCGCTCATAACTGCCGGCAGTTCAGGACTGCTGCCTACATAGGAACCAATCAGATTGCCGATCGGGTCTATCTCTGTCAGCATACCTGCCGCCAGCATTTCCTGCTTTAAAAACTCCTGCGCCGCCAGATATTCCGACGTATAGGAAAGACGCGTCGTCCCGCCATCGGGCAACGCTCCGTAAGCTGCCAAAGCAGCTATCGTCTTCTTGATCCGTTCACATTGTATCGCCATAAAAATCTCTCACTTTAAAAATAATCCGCTATTTCAGACGCATGCTCCAAAATAATATCCGGCTTGATGCTGCCGCTTTCTACATCAGCCATAGTTGCCTCACCGGTCAGAACCAGTACCGATAAAACATCGTTATTGAGCCCAAAGGCAATATCTGTCGATAAGCGGTCGCCGACCATGGCCAGTTCTTCCCGTTTATAGCCTGTCCTGGCTGTAATAACATCGATCATATAATGATACGGCTTGCCTAAAATCTGCTGCGGCGCCTTGCCGGTAGCAGTTTTGATCAGCTCGATCATAGCGCCGCAGTCAGGAATGAATTCCCCGCCTTCAATCGGGCAGCGTACATCAGGATGCGTCGCCACATAAGGCACGCCCCTGTCAATAAGCCGGCAGGCAATAGTCAGCGTTTCGTAATTCAAAGACATATCAAACCCCACAACAACGAAATCAGCACCTTCTTCCAGCGTCGTCGTCAATGTAAAGCCTGCCTCACGAATAGTTTTTTTCAGCTGTTCCGTCCCTAAAACAAATAACCTGGCCTCTGGCCGGAGCTGCTGCATATAATAAACAAAAGCATCCGAGGATATCAAAACATTATCACGAGTGACCTGTATCCCCATCCGCCCCATTTTTTCCACATAATGCTCATGCCCTTTAGAGGAATTGTTCGTTACCAGATAAAAATCGCGCTTTGCGGCGCGCAGTTTTTGAAAAAACACATCCATCCCGGGGATCAGAGTATTGCCCAAATTGATCGTGCCATCCATATCAAACAGAAAACACCTGATATTTTTAAGTTTCGCACATTGCTTTTGATCAGTCATTTCAAGCTCCTATAATTCATAATCATATGTTTATTATATAGTATTTTACTGTAGAGGTAAAACTTTTCCTGTTTTATTTACACTTTATTTTATAAAGTTACTTGTTTTTTTATTCTTTCAGTGATAAACTAAAAACAGAACAGCAAAGGAGCGTGTTTCAACTATGAAAAAATATGACGCATTGATCATCGGCTTTGGTAAAGGCGGTAAAACTTTAGCTACAGCTATGGGCAAGAAAGGCCTGAAAGTAGCCCTTATTGAAAAATCTCCGCTCATGTACGGCGGTACCTGCATCAATATTGGCTGTATCCCTACCAAAAAGCTTATCCATACAGCCGCAGACGCCAAAAAGAACCCGCAGGCTGACTACGCAGAAAAAAACAGCTTTTACTCTGCTGCCATCCACGAAAAAAATGCTTTGACTGCGCTTTTACGTCAGAAAAATTATGATAACGTCGCAGCGGCAGCCGATATTTATACAGGGCCAGCCCGTTTTCTTTCTGACCATACCGTCGAAGTGCAGCTGCCCGAAGAAACTGTTTCCTTATACGGAGAAAAGATTTTTATCAACACCGGCTCCGAAACAGTTATCCCCCCGATCACCGGACTGCAGGCCAGTTCCCGCGTCTATACCAGCACAACCTTAATGGAGCTTGACACTTTGCCCCAACGGCTTATTATTGTCGGCGGCGGCTATATCGGTCTGGAATTTGCCGCCATGTATGCTAACTACGGCTCTATGGTCACAGTACTGGAATACGGGGCCGACTTTTTACCCCGCGAAGACCGCGATATGGCTAACGTGATCCAGACTCGCTTAGAAGCTTTGGGCATACGTCTTGTTTTTAATTCACAAGTTAAAGAAATAACAGATGAAAACGATCAGACTACTGTTGGTTATCTTGACCGCAGCAGCGGCGACCACGTAACACTGCCGGCAGATGCTGTCCTGATCGCGACAGGCCGCAAAGCCAGTACCGCTGAGCTTGATCTGGAAGCAGCCGGCGTCAAAATGAACGAACGCGGCGAAATCATCGTCAATGAACTTTTACAAACCAGCGTTCCCCACATTTGGGCATTAGGCGACGTTAAAGGCGGTCTGCAGTTCACTTACATCTCTCTGGACGACTCCCGCATCATCAAAGACCAGCTTTGGGGCGACGGTAAACGTACTGCCATCAATCGCGGCCCAATCCCCTATTCGATGTTTCTGGACCCGGTTTTTGCCCGTGTAGGTCTGAATGAGACAGAAGCGCTGCAGGCAGGACACAAGATCAAAGTAGCCAAAATCGCCGAAGCAGCCAGTCCCAGAGCCCGTTTATTCGGCAGCACTTCCGGTTATCTGAAGGCCATTGTGGACGCTGACAGCAACAAGATCCTGGGCGCTGCCTTTTTCTGCAATAACGCTTACGAAATCATCAATATCGTCCAAATGGCAATGAAAGCCGATCTGGACTACACTTTTTTGCGGGATAATATCTATATCCATCCCTCGATGAGCGAATTTCTGAACGATCTTTTCGTTACTATAAATTGAAGGAGCACTTTATGAGCCAGCAATATCCTTTCCACTGTAATATCGCCCAGGCCCTCAACATTATCGGCGACAAATGGTCCCTGCTCATTCTGCATGGCATCATGAGCGGACACCAGACCTATAAGGAAATATCTGACAGTCTGGAAGGACAGATCGCCAGCAATCTGCTTTCCAGCCGCCTGAAAGCGCTGGAAGCCGACGGACTGATCAACAGCGAATTATATCAGAAACACCCGCCACGCTACCGCTATACGCTGACGCCAGCCGGCGAAGATCTGAATATCGTTTTCAACAGCCTGGTACTGTGGGGCGAAAAGCACCTTACCACCTGTTACAAGCGCCTGGTCCACAAAAACTGTAACCATACTGTAAAAACGCAGTATTACTGCCCGCATTGCCGGCAAACTGTTGCCGACGACCAGCTGGCAGTAGTAGCTGCTGAAGAAAAGGAGCATCAAGATGAGTAAACTGTCTGTTTTTCTACTTTGTATCCTCGCTGCCATCGGCTTCTGGTTCTACAGCAAGGGGGCCTGCCCTCTGCAGGCTTTGGGGCGAAACAGCGCCGCGGCAGCAGGCGAAAATTATCAGAATATCACTGCCGCCCAGCTCAAAGCACGTCTGGATAAGGGCGATATGCTCACTGTTATCGACGTACGCACTAAAGAAGAATATGCCTCCGGCCATGTTCCCGGCAGTATCCTGATCCCTTTTGACGAGATCAAAGCCAAAGCCGGCCAGTTACCGCAGGATAAAAATACCGAAATAGTTGTTTACTGCCGCAGCGGCAGACGCAGCGCCATTGCAGCCGATACCCTGATCGCATTAGGTTATAACAGGATTTATGATATGGGTGCAATCAGCAGCTGGACCTATGGTTTGGAAAAATAAAAATGCAAAAATAAAAAGACGAGCTCAAATGAACTCGTCTTTTTTATTTCCATTAACTGAGCAGCAGCCTGTCGCTGTCCAGCATATCACCGCTGGCCTGCTCAAACATTTTCAAAAGATCGGGGATCGTCAGATGCGCCTTTTCTTCGCCTTCCACATCGACGATGACCCGCCCGTTATGCAGCATGATCAGCCTGTTGCCGCAGCGCAGTGCGTCACGCATATTATGCGTGATCATCAGGGTCGTCAGCTGATCCCTGTTAACGATCCGTTCCGTCAGCGCCAGCACTTTAGCAGCTGTTTTCGGGTCCAGAGCCGCTGTATGCTCGTCCAGCAGCAGCAGCTTTGGTTTGATCAGCGTTGCCATCAACAGCGTCAGCGCCTGACGCTGACCACCGGAAAGCAAGCCGACTTTAGCAGTCATTCTGTTTTCCAGTCCCAGATCCAGCTCCTGCAGCAATTCACTGAACCAGGCCTGATTATCACTGTCCAGTCCCCATTTTAATCCCGGCGTTTTCCCGCGCCGGGCGGCAATAGCCAGATTTTCTTCGATCATCATCCCGGCAGCAGTCCCCATCATCGGGTCCTGAAAAACACGACCGATATATTTGGCCCGTTTATGCTCAGGAGTTTTAGTAATATCATGGCCGTCGATGACGATCCTGCCGCTGTCGATGGGAAATACTCCGGCAATGGAATTCATCAAAGTCGACTTACCAGCACCGTTGCCGCCGATAACGGTCACAAAATCGCCCGGCTTCAAATGCAGTGATAAACCCTGCAGAGCCTTCTTCTCGTTGATCGTCCCGGCAAAAAATGTCTTACAGATATTTTCAACACGCAGCATTTACTTCACCGCCTTTCGCAGACCAAGCTTGCTTTTAATAAGCGGCAGCGACAAAGCAAACGCTACCAGGATCGCCGTAAAAAGCTTCAGATCGTTTGGCGGCATACCCATTTGCAGTACGGCGGCAATAACCAGACGGTAAACGATAGAGCCAAGCACAACGCTGATGATGCAGTTTTTAAAACTGCGGGTGCCGAACAGCACCTCGCCGATAATGACCGAAGCCAGACCAATTACGATCGTGCCCGTACCCATGCCAACATCGGCAAAACCATTGTTCTGCGCTACTAAAGCGCCGCTCAAAGCGACCAGGGCATTGCTGATCAGCAGGCCCAGAATGATCGTAAAATTAGTATCCACGCCCTGCGCTCTGATCATCTGCGGATTGAAGCCTGTAGCACGGATCGCCGCACCGATTTCCGTACCAAAAAACCAGTAGATCAAAAAACCGATCAAAAGCGAACTGACGATACCGACGCACAGCACTGCCTGCGCATTGCTGAAACCACCGATGTCGCGCATGAGGGAAAACACCGTGTCTACACGCAGCAGCGACAAGTTGGCCTTGCCCATCACACGCAGATTAACGGAATATAAAGCTATCATCGTCAAAATACCGGCCAGCAGGGCAGGTATTTTCAGCTTGGTATGTAAAAGCCCGGTCGCAACACCGGCCAGCATCCCGGCCAGCATCGCCGCGCCAAAAGCCAGCCACGGAGAACAACCGCCTGCCAATAAAGAGGCAGCCACGGCAGCGCCCAACGGAAAACTGCCCTCCACAGTCAAATCAGCAATATCCAAAACCCTGTAAGTTATATATACGCCCAGTGCCATGATCGCCCATAAAAGTCCCTGTGCGATCGTCGGCATCAATAAGTCTATCATCTATCTTCCTCCTAATATATCCATAAAAAACGGGCCTCTCCCCTAAAACAAGGAGAAACCCGCGCCTGTTTACTTAGAGCTTGCTGCTGCCTTCAGCAGATCTTCGGGAATCTTGATACCGATTTTTTCAGCATTTTCCTTGTTGATAATAACTTTAAATGACTTTTGCAGCTGGATCGGCATCGTCTGAGGTTTTGCCTTGCCGCTCAGTATATCGCCGGCCATTTCGCCGGTCTGTTCGCCCAGCTGATAATAATCTATCGCCAGCGTAGCCACGCCGCCAGCCATGACCATACCGCCCTCGCCGCAGACTACGGCCAGTTTGGCAGGTTCAGTGACCTGGGCCAGAGTCGGCATCGCCGAAGCCAGTACATTATCTGTCGGCACATAGATAGCGTCGACCTTACCCACCAGGCTTTGAGCCGCCTGCTGAATGTCATTGACATTGGATACAGTCGCTTCTGCTACCTGCACGCCTTTTTCTGCCGCATATTTTTTCAGCAGCTCTACCTGCAGCTGTGAATTTACTTCACTGGAACAATAAATAGTACCGATAGTTTTGGCGCCGGGCACCAATTTGAGCAGCAGTTCCAGCTGCTCTTTGATCGGGTTCATATCGCTTGTACCGGTAACATTACCTTTAGGCTCACTGTTGGACGCGACCAGCCGGGCCGCTTCATAATCAGTCACCGCCGTTGCTACGATGGGGATATCTTTGGTAGCATTGGCCATAGTCTGCGCCGCCGGCGTAGCGATAGCGCAGATCAGATCCACTTTATTGCTGACAAAACGCTGCGCGATATTCTGCAGATTAGACTGGTCTGCCTGCGCGTTCTGCCGGTCATATTTTACATTTTCATTCTCTTTAAAGCCTTTAGCCGCCATTCCTGCAACAAAGCCTTTATTAGCTGCATCCAAAGCATCATGTTCAACTAACTGAACGATACCTACGTTTACTACCTTCTTACTGTTGTCGGCAGCCTTTTTTTCGCCGCCGCAGCCCGCTAAAAGTCCTAAAGACAAAGTCAGGGCAATGCCTGCTGCCAAAGCACGCATTTTTTTGTTCATAATGACCATCCTTCCACTCTACAATATAGCTTTTGATCCTTGACGAACATATATAAGGATAAAATAATTTTATCATTTATTATCACAAAACACAAACAAAACAATAAAAACAGGGCTGTTTCGTAACGAAACAACCCTGTTGTGTATTTTATTTTACGACCTCGGCCTTAGCCAGAATATCCTGCGGGATAGTAATACCATTGCGTTTAGCTGTAGTTTCGTTAACAACGATTTTAAACTCTTTCTGAGTCTGGATCGGCATGGTCTGCGGCTTGCCCTTACCGCTCAGGATCTCGGCAGCCATCACGCCAGTCTGTTCACCCAGTTTATAATAGTCGATACCTAAGGTCGCCAGACCGCCGGCACGTACCGGATCACTCTCGCCGCAGATCACGGGCAGCTTGGCTTCATCTGTTACAGCTACCAACGTCGGCATCGAAGAAGCCATCACGTTATCAGTCGGCACATAAACAGCGTCTACTTTGCCGATCAGGCTGTGCGCAGCCTGCTGGATATCGTTGACTGTGGAAACCGTAGCCTCAATGACGTTGATCCCCTTAGCTGCCGCCAGCTTTTTCAGAACGTCGACCTGCAGCTGTGAATTGACTTCACTGGAACTGTAAATGGTCCCGATAGTTTTTGTCTGCGGTGCGATCTGCAAAAGCAGCTCCAGCTGCTGATCGATCGGATTCATATCGCTGGTACCGGTAACATTCCCCTTTGGCTCGCTGTTAGAAGCCGCCAGCTTCGCCACTTCATAATCAGTCACCGCCGTTGCCACGATGGGGATATCTTTAGTAGCATTAGCCATCGTCTGCGCCGTCGGCGTGGCAATAGCGCAGATCAGATCTACTTTATTGCTGACAAAACGCTGGGCGATATTCTGCAGGTTAGACTGGTCCGCCTGCGCGTTCTGCCGGTCATATTTTACATTTTCGTTTTCTTTGAAGCCCTGGGAGGCCATACCGGCCACAAAACCCTTATTAGCCGCGTCCAAAGCGCCATGCTCTACCAGCTGGGCAATGCCGACAGTCACCATTTTCTTCCCGTCGTCAGCCTTCTTTTCGCCGCCGCAGCCTGCCAAAACGCCTACTGCCAGCAGCAGGGCCGCACCTGCAGCCAAACTGCGTAAATTCTTTCTGTTCATTACTACCATCCTTCCATTCTACAAAAATTTGCTTACAGCCTGACAACTCCAAGCTGTGATTATCGCTATTCTAACACTAATTGTCAGAAAAATCAAAGTTTTTATAACGGGAAAAGGCTTTAGCTATGGAGCTTTCTTGAAAGAAAGCTCCGCAAAGAACTCCCAGCGCTGTTAAGATTTGGATTGCGCTTCAGTCGTTGCCCGAGCTCCGAAAAACTCGGCATCACAGGGAAAGATTATAATGCTATGCTGCGCATAGCATCTGCCAATGCCTCAAACAGTTTCTCCGCTTGCTTGCAACTCCTGTCGCTCATCTGCCAAATCTTCCCAATGCGCTTTAACCCCCTCTGTATCGTACAAATCATTACTAACAAAAGTTTGCAGTTTATCGTAAGTTATCAAACCTATTGCTAACTTACTACAACAGTAAAACGTACGGATTAGAGGGTTTTAGCGCACATTGTGGCTAGTCCGTTGTGTGCGATGCGAATAAGGCGAAAGCGCAGTGACATGTTTGAGGCATTGTTGCACAGATGATTTATCTTCGGCAACAATGCCGAGTTTCGCGGAGCCGCCGTTGAGCGAAGCAAAACAGGACTCGTCACAGTGCGCAAGCTTCTTTGCGCAGCTTGCTTCTGGAAGAAAGCTGCATGATATTTCAAGAAAGTCTAAAACGATTTTTACCCTCAAAAGAAATGAATATCTTACAAAATCAAACAATAAAGAAAACCACGCCGCAACAAAAGACGGCTACATTGTTCCACGTGAAACTATTGTTAGAAACGCAGGCGCACGCCGGCGTTCAGTTGCCAGGTGCTGCCCATGTCGCCCCCAAAGAGCCGTTCGGCGCTGGCATAGCCGTCCCAGCGTTTGTCGATCGGCGCAGTAACGCCCAGTACAAATTCGCCCCAGGTGCCGCCATAATCCTGTTCGCAGCCCATTCCATCGCCGCGCAGGCTTACTTTACCGTCAAATTCGTGCACACCCGACAGGGTAGCATAGTAATGAGTGCCGTTAGCCAGCTTGCGGCCAACGCCGATACCCAGGCGCCCCTGTAAACTGGTGGCGCTGTCCTGTGCTACCTGCATGCCGCTGCTGGCGGTGTAGTCGGCGCTGCCCAGCCTGAACCAGCTTACTTCGGCCTGCGGCTGGCAGTACCAGCCACTGCGCAGGTTTTTACGATAGCCGTATTCCGCCGTCAGCCCCAGTGTGTGCGCGTCAAAGCTGGCGGTGCTGTAGTGCCGGCTTAAATCGGTAGTATGGTAATCTGTATCTACCTTGCCGTAATGCAGTACCAGGTCGTAGTAGTGGCCTTTGGCTCCCTGCCAGGTTTTATACAGGGCAAAGTCCCAGGCTTTGTTATCGCCGCCGCCCCGCGGCAGTTCAAGGTCGCCGCTGGCGTAGCTGAAGGCGCCGCCGATGCGGCCTGTGCCGCCGTTCTCGTCATAGGCCTGGTCGTAACCGCCCTGAATACCTTTGTAGCGGGTTTTCATATGGCCATTGGCGTTGTTTTTCAGGTCGCCGCCGTAAACACGTGCCCAAACGCCGTCCTCATAGCCGTCGCGCAGCTCGCCCAGCCATTTATTCAGGTGGTTGCCGGCGGCAGCGCCCAGCTGCAAGCCGCCATAGGCGGCGCTGCCTGCTGCTTTGATGTTGCTGCTGGGTTTTATTTTTACAGCGACCATCTTAACGCCGTCCATGGTAGGGGTGTAGGCTCTGGCGCGGTTTTCACCTGTCACGCCATAGGTAGCGATGCTCTGTGCATCTGTGCCTGTCAGCACGGTATGCTCACCTGTATAAGTGCCATATACCTTTTCGATTACAGGGTCGTAGCCTATCTGTACGCCTAAAGAAGCATCAGCGTTGACATTAGTAATCTCAAATACGTCGCCTGTACCGCCAATAATATCGCTGTTGATGCGGATAACGCCGGCGTTGGTAGTCAATTCATTGATCTTCATGGTACGCCAGCTGCCGACCCGCAGCGGGGTGTCCCAACCCAGGTCGACAACACCGCCGTTTTGCAGAGTGATCTTGTCTATATCATTGACTGTAGTCTGGTAGCCGTTGCTGTCAACATTCTGATAGTCAGGTTCTCTGCCAAAAAAGCTGCCGTTGCGGTTGTCGTACACCGGCTGCCAGACAGCGCCGTTGACGACGGTGAGATCGACAGCACCTGTACTATCAGTCAGCACATTGCCCTGCAGGAAGGAGTCAGCATTGGTCAGCGGCACAGATACCTGGCCGTCACTCTTAGCTTCCACGTCGCCAATCAGCTGTACAGTGCGGGTGCCAGCAGCATTAAGGGTGATAGTGCCGTCAATAGCATAAAGCGACCGGGCCCAGTCCTTATCCTGCTTGCCGTTGGCTGTACCGCCGGTAGCCTGCGCTGTAATGACTGCATCGCCACCGACGGTGATACTGCCGCCATCAGCATAAAGCCCGTTCGCTTTCGCATAAGCATCCGTAGACCCACTCTCGCTCGTCGCTGTGCCGCCGGTAGCCTGTGACATAATCACTGCATCACCGCCGATATTGATCGTGCCGCCATAAATATGAAACCCGTACGCTTCCGCAGACGCATTCGCACTAACAGCAGCACCAGTAGACTTCGCTGTGCCGCCCGTAGCCTGCGATGTGATTACAGCATCACCGTCGACTGTGATCGTACTCATTTCAGTATAAAGCCCGTCCGCATGTGCAGTCGCAACAAACTCTGAATACGTAGCATAATCAGCCTCAATCCTTGCTTCACCACCCCAGGCCTGCGACGTAATCACAGCAGAGCCATTGACTGTGATCGTACTCATTCTATAAGAAAAAAGCCCATATGCATTCGCATTTGCACTCGCCTCCACTCTCGCATCGCCAGCCGCTGTCGCATAATTAGCCTTACTTGTAGCTTCACCACCCCAGGCCTGCAACTTAATTACAGCATCACCGTTGATAGTGATTCTACTTATATCAGAGGTTAGAAGGCCATACGCAGTCGCAGTTGCCTTCGTCGCTGTACCCGTATCCGTAGCAGTATCCGCATAATTAGCCTCACTTCTAGCTTTACCGCCCCGGGCCTGCAACGTAATTACAGCATCACCATTGACATTGGTATTGGCATTAAGACCACACGCCTCCACATACGCATACGCAACTGCGTTCGTAGACGCACCCATAGCAGTAGTAGTAGCCATGCCGCCCTCGGCCGCAGCTGTAATTACAGCTGCGCCAGTGGTCGTGCTATCAACACCAATAGCCATCCCGTGCGCGTTCGCAATCGCGTCCGCCCTCACTTGCCCATTCTTATCCACATTTGCCTCATCCGCATACGCCGTGCCGCCCCACGCCTGCACTGTGATGGGGATCTGGCTGCCCTGGATAGTCGCACTGCCACTATCCAATTGCACACCAATGGCAGTGGCGCTGTTATTCTTCTCTACCAAAGCCTGGCGGTTATCGGCGCTGGCGCTTATGGTTTCCCCTTGTTTAACAACATAAGTCTGTCCGTCGGTTAAATCTACGCCAACTTTTGTCAATTTCTGCGCCTGTATGGGCGTTGCCCACAGCAGAGCGCCGCCGCAGCAGGCCAAAGCCAGTGCCAGCCGCAGCTGTTTTTGTTTATCCCGGGACTGTTGTCCCCCCCAGATGTACCTCTTGGTTTTGTTCTGCTTCCCCATAATTACCCCTCCTGATTTACACTTATTTTTTTACGCCCAGCCTTGCAGATAATCCCTACTGTTTTAAACAGTTTTTTATATTTTCTGCAAAAATCATTGCTGATTATACATAAATATAATATTTTATAATACAATCTTATCACAACTATGCTTATTTGCAAATACAGGCGGTGTCTTTTTATGGTCAGTGCAATAACTTTTTCTTTAAGCAGAATTTTAAGAAGGCTATTTTACCGGCTCCCACAGGAAAGCTGCCTAAAAAAGCCAAAATGCCAAAGCACCTCTGACAAAAAGTCAGAGGTGCTTTGGCATTGCTTACTGCTCCAAAAGCCGCAGGGCTGCGGCTTCTGTTACCAGCAGGTGTGTAAACAGGCCTGTCTGCAAAGCGCCTGCTATGGCAGCAGGCGCAGCGCCCAGAGCCAGACCAATGATCTTAGGACAGCGGCGCAGAGTACCCAGCGGTATCCTGACTGCAAAATCATGCTCGCCGCTGATAAATTCACCCCGGTCGTTGTAATAGTAGGACAAAAAGCTGCCAACGGCGTGCTGCCGTTTCAGGCTGTCGCCAAAACGGGTGGCTGTCGCTTCGTCAGGCACACTGGGAAAATCCCTTATCTCTACCAGTGCAGCGTCCATTTTGCGCCACATGGCAGCCAGCTCCGCATAAGCGGGTGTCGCCTCCAGCTGCTGCCGTTCTTCCATGCTGCCCGGAAACGCCGGCGCTGCCAGACGCCAGGCCTGCCTGCCGCAAGCGGCAGCCAGCATTTCTGCCAGTTCGTCCACCCGATAGCCTTTATTGGGAATATGCGCCCGGCCAATAAGCGGCAGCACAGCGCCTAGCTGCCGGCGTACGCATTGCTGCGCCAGCAGGGCTACGCTTTCACCCAGCAGATAGCCCCAACCCAGACCGATGCTGCGCTCATATAAAAGCTCGCCGGCCAGATAAGCAGCGGCAGCCTGGACAAACTGCTCTGCAGCTGTCTGCTGCGGCAGTACCAAACCGCCCGCCAGAGCATATTTGGCCTGCAAAGCTGTCAGCAACGCAGCGTCGCCTTCGTCCGCAGCGCGGATCTCGATATGGACGATGCCTGCCTCACGGGCCCGCGCCAGCATTTTACTGACCAGGGGACGGGACACGCCGATGCGCCTGGCGACCTGATCCTGCGTCAGACCCTGTTCATAATACAGCCGGGCAACATTGACAAGATCAGTCCGTTCTTTGCCGCTCAGCAATTTATTTCACTTCCATCAGTTCCATTAAAATACCGTCTTTCATAATAAAAGCCAGGCGGGTATGCTCATCGGCAAACCAGGGCTCAACGACAACTGTATTGGCTTTGACCTGTTCATCCATATCATCTACCTTATAAGCGACATGGACCATAGTCTGCAGCTCTTTGGGCAGCGGGGTATCTTTTTCAAAACGCAGGTATTCGATATTGAATTCGTTGGTTTCAGGAGCCACGATATGGGTTTTGATAGCCTCGGCGTAAACCGCGCCCTCCATAACTTTATCAGTGGGTACGCCCACGTGCATAAACTGTTTCATTATTTCACGTCCTTCATCAAAATTTGATAAGCCTTATAGGCAGCTTCCGGTTTGGCATTTTCATGCACTACCATGCGGATCGCCTGCAGCATGGCGCCAGGGCACTCTGCCTGCAGTACGTTGCGGCCCATATCAACACCGGCAGCGCCTTCATTGACGGCACGGTAAGCCATGTCCAGAGCTTCTGCTTCGGGCACTTTTTTGCCGCCGGCTATAACGATCGGTACCGGGCAGGCAGCTGTGATCTGTTCAAAGTTTTCACAGTAATAGGTTTTGATGATATGCGCTCCCTGTTCTGCCAAAAGACGTGTCGCCAAAGCAAAATAGCGGGTAGTACGTTCCATTTCTTTGCCTACGGCGACTACGCCTAGTACGGGGATGCCGTAGCGTTCGCCTTTATTGACATAGTAGGACAGATTATGCAGGGAAGCGATCTCGCCGGCTGAACCGATAAAGCATTGTACGGCCATACAGGAAGCATTCATCCGCAGGGCATCCTCGATATCGCTGCCAACAACGCCCATGCTCATATCGTCTTTCAAAACAGAGCTGTCCGCAGTGCAGCGCAGGGCGATCGCCCGGCGGTTATCGGCGGGGATACAGGTCCTCAGCGCGCCGCGGGTCGCCATCAGGCAGTCCGCATATTCCATCAGCGGCGGGATCACCAGATCCAGTCTTTCCAGGCCGGCTGTGCTGCCCATGATATAGCCGTGGTCAAAAGCCAGCATGATCGTGCGTCCGTCAGCCGCAAAAATCTGTGACAGACGGGCCTTCATGCCCCAGCCGGCGTTATCATGCCCTTTGACATGAAAGTGCTGGTGAGGTGGTTTGATCCCGATACCATAATCTTTCGCAATAATATTACCGTCTTTATCAGCCATTTTTATCTCCTCAAAAATATCACTTAGTTTTTATAATACGGAGTGCGGCAGGGAGCGTTCCAATACTCGAGCAGTTCGTCGTCCATACGGGCGATAAAGAGCTGGAAGCCAGCCATTTCCTGTACTGTCAGTACTTCGCCGACGATATTGGCAACAACTTCGATGCCTTTTTCGGCCAGATAGTTATAGCATTTACGGAACACGATCAGCTGTTCCATCAGGGTAGTAGCGCCAACGCCATTAACGATGACCAAAAGCTTTTCGCCTTTTTTGATCTCCAGATCTTTCAGCAGCGCGTCGATCATGATAACGGCGGTTTCATCAGCCGTTTTCATTTCAGTCAGCCCGCCGCCGCCTTCGCCGTGCTGGCCCATGCCGATCTCCATCTTACCTTCTTCGATCTGGGCAATGACCATATCCGTAGCGGGATGGGTCGCGCCCTTTGCCGCAACAGCGATCGTCGCCATATTATCGGCAAATTTCTGGGCAATGGCCGCGACTTCTTCCAAAGATTTACCGGCAGCAGCTGCAGCACCGGCGATCTTATACAGCGGCACACAGCCGACCAGACCACGGCGGTCATCGGCATTGCTGCGAGGTGCATTGGCAATATCTTCCTGTGTAACGACTTTCATTACATTCAAGCCCAGTTTCTTGACTTGTTTCATGGTCAGGTTGCCTGTCAGCATATCGCCGGCATGATTCAGAACAACAAATAAAACACCATGACCCTTATCAGCCATTTTAATGGCCTCTACGCAGGCCTGCGGGCCGGGAGCGGCAAAAACATTACCGGCTACGGAAATATCCACCATGCCTTCACCGACAAAGCCGCTGATAGCCGGCTCATGTCCGGTGCCGCCCAAAGTGACGATCGTAACGCGGTTGGCGTCTTTCAATTTATTATTGACGACCAGATTGCCGTCTTCCAGATGGATAATATCCTTATTGGCAAGCGCCAGGCCTTCCAATAATTCACTGGTCAGATTTTCGGGATCGTTGACAAATTTTTTCATGCTTTTCAACCTCCAAAATTTTATTTGCTTCCGCACCTGCGAAAGTTTAAAGACTTATAACGCCTTGGCCATACCGTCGAATAAAAGGGCTATAGACACAGCTCCCGGGTCTTTCGTGCCGATGCTGCGCTCGCCCATATTTTTAGCGCGTCCGAATCTGGCTACCATCTGGCTGGTAGCTTCGGCACCGGCTTTAGCAGCTGCTGCCGCCGCATCCATGATCTCCTTCAGGCTGCCCTGCGTTTCGATAATAGCGTCGATAGCCGGATACAAGGCATCGACCATAGTTTTATCGCCGGGTTTAGCTTTGGAAATATCTATAAAATCCAGCTTCGCCTGCGTAAACATTTTCCGCAGTTCCAGATCAGTCAGTTCAGCCTGATCGTCGATACCTTCAGCCATACCTGTAAAAACCGTGCCCCACAACGGGCCGGCGCTGCCGCCGTTGATACCCATAAAGGCATCACCCAGAGCATCCAAAAGCGAGCGCATCGTATTGAGAGTAGTTACGTCAAGCAGTTCCTGCATCACATCGGCCATTCTGCCGATAGTGATCCCGTGGTCGCCGTCACCTGCCACACCATCAAGCTCACACAGATATTTACTGTTGGCTTTCAGCTCCGTTGCGGCGCTGTGCAGCATTTTTCTGAGGATAGGTAAAGTCAGCATTTCCAATCACCTCTTAAATGTTTATTTACCGTCATTTTAACATTTGTCAGAACATTTGTAAATTAATTTTCAGATAATTTGCGGTATTTTTACATTCTGGGCGACGGCTGAATTTGTAATTTTAGAAAGCTTTTAGCAGGCATTATTGTAAATGATTAAACAAGCAGAGTTATCTGCGGCGCCGGCTTGAAAAGCGTAGACTAAAAGTACCAATATCTTACTCCTGAAAATTTTCGTAAGGGGACTTTTTTATGTCTGTTGAACCTGCTAAACAAAAAGCTGCTGCTAAAACGCTGACGCTCTGGAATTTTTTTACGATCGGCTTTGGGGCCATCATCGGTACCGGCTGGATCTTTCTTGTCGGCGAATGGCTGATCATCAGCGGCGGGCCCATCCCGGCCATGCTGGCCTTTTTGCTGGGTGCGCTGCTTCTGCTGCCGGTCGGCGCCGTTTTCGGTGAGCTTACAAGCGCCCTGCCCATCGACGGCGGCGTGATCGAGTATGTAGACCGCAGCTATGGTAAAACAGCTGCTTTTATTACCGGCTGGTTCCTGCTGCTGAGCAATATCATCATGTGCCCCTGGGAAACGATCGCTATTTCTACCCTTTTGGGCATCCTGTTCGGCGACTTGTTTCCCTGGCTGCGTTCCGTCAGGCTCTACAGTATTTTAGGCGCAGACGTCTACCTTTTTCCGGCCCTGATCGCGCTCTGCCTCTCCGGTTTCATCATCAGGCAAAATCTGCACGGCTCAAAAGCTGCCGCCAAAGCGCAGTCCTTCCTGACCAAAGCCTTACTGGCAGGGCTGCTGCTGGCACTTCTCAGCGCTTTTGATAAAGGCCGGCTCGCAAACTGGCAGCCGCTTTTTCTTGCTGTCAATGCAGCAACCGCGCAGACCCAGGCTGCTTCTTTTGGTACGGGTGTTTTGGCCCTGCTTACAGTAACGCCCTTTTTCTATACCGGCTTTGATACCATCCCCCAGCAGGCAGAAGAAGCTGCTCAGGGTCTGGACTGGCATAAATTCGGCAGGATCATCAGTCTTGCGCTTTTATCAGCAGGCAGCTTTTATATCATCTGTATAGCGGCTTTCAGCAGCCTTATGCCCTGGACAAATTTTATCAAACAGCCTTTGGCCGCCCTTGCCTGCCTAAAACACATCAATTTCACTTTATATTTTCTGATGCTTTGCATCACTGTTTTAGGCGCTTTGGGACCAATGAACTCTTTCTATGCCTCTTCCTCCAGGATTTTACTGGCCATGGCCCGCAAAAAACAACTGCCGGCAGCGTTTATCCCTGCCGATGCTGCCCAGCCCATAGCCGGACCAACGCATCTCCTGCTCAGCTCCGGCATCATGCTTGCTCCTTTTCTGGGAGGTAATATGCTGCTGCCTTTAACAAATGTTGCAGCTTTGACCTTCATGTTTTCCTGCCTGATGGTCTGTCTGGCCTGTTATAGAATGCGCAGCAGCGAGCCGGATCTGCACCGTCCCTACAAAGTACCGGGCGGTAAAACAGGTATCTTCTGCGCCTGCTGCATCAGCTTTCTGATCATCGCTTCCATGCTGCTGCCCGGTACTGCCGCTTCACTAAGTAAAACAGAATACCTCCTGCTGTCCGGCTGGGCCGCTTTGGGATTACTCGTTAAAAGTCTGCTGCTTTACAAAAACAAGAAGGACTGCCGTTAAACGGCAGTCCTTCTATAACGTCAAGGTCAAACAGTACCATCTTCCAAAATTCCCAGCTTCCGCCGCCAGTAACGCGAATAAACCGCGCCCGCCGGATTGTTGGCTAAAACCCGGTCTTTGGTAATAATACTGGAGACAGGGGCTTTGGATTCCATAGTAAAAAGCATATCATGCCCTACGCAAAGGCCTACGATAAAGTTCAATTCCGTGCCGCCTTCGTTCAGCAGACGGGCCTGTACTTTAGGGTTGCACATGGCTTCACGCTGGCCCGGTTTTATTTTTTCCAGCTCCAGCAGATCCTTATCGACAGAACAGACCTTACAGCAGACAGATTGCACGTCCAGGCCTTCATTTTTGAAATATTGGGCACAAAAATGCGCTTCATTGGCCAAGCCGATGCAAAAAGCAACGCCGACTTTTTGAATGCCCATTTCTTTAGCGAAAAATACGCTTTCCTCCAGACGCGTCATTTTCAAATAATTACGGCTCTCAGTCGCAGACGATGCGCGCATCATTTTTTTATCTTCGTCGGTATAATACTCGTTGATTTCTTCATGCGTCAGACGAGTACAATTCTGACCGCTGGTGTAGCATTTGTGATGAGGGCAAAAAGCACAGTTCATAAGTCATTCCTCCTACCGCAGGTTGTTGTTTATCTATAAGTATTCGCTGCCGGAACAGCAAATCCTTTTTATTGCCGCAATTAATCTTCAGCCCTGATTTTACACCGCTAGAACACTCTTTTAACTGGAAATAAATCCTATTTTATGATATTATAGTTGTTGTATTTTTATCATTAATACTTCTGTAAACTTTATTTTTATAAGCAGGTAATCATGCAGCAGAATTCTTTTGCTTATCCGGCAATGCTGGACTTAAAAAATAAAAAATGCGTCATCATCGGCGGCGGTAAAGTAGCAGTGCGTAAAGCCCTGCCCTTGATCGAAGCCGGCGCCGACCTGACGGTGATCGCACCGGCAGTAGACCCGCAGCTGGCGACCCTGGCGAAAACAGGGCTGCTGCAGGTAAAATTGCGCGCCTATGCAGATGATGATCTCAGCGATGCTTTTATCACCGTAGCCGCAACTGATGATTTTGCCGTCAATCGAAAGATCGCTGCCGCCGCACCCTGTCTCTGCAACGTAGTGACAGAACCGGCACTGGGTAATTTCAGCGTGCCCTCAACCGTCAAAAACGGCGCTTTGACCTTTACCCTGTCTACCAGAGGCATGCCTGCCCTGACCCGGGTGCTGGCACAGGATCTGAAAAAATATTACGGTCCTGATTTTGCTGAATTCAACGAATTTTTACAGCAGCTCCGCCAGGAGCTGCAAACTCTTGAGATAACGCCTGAAAAGCGTACTGCTTTCTGGCGTCAGACTTTAACACAATCCGTCATCGACCTGCTTCATGCAGGGCAGCTTGACCAGGCAAAGGAGAGCATCACTGATGCAGTTAATCGTTTTAGGCTTGAATCACAAAACAGCCCCCGTTGAGATCCGCGAGCGGTTCAATTTCCCGCAGGACAAAACAGTCCGTGTGCTGCGCCGGCTACGCAATAACGACAATCTCAACGAAGCAGTTTTACTTTCTACCTGCAACCGTACCGAACTTTATATGGTGCTGGAAGACCCTGCCTCCGGGCTGCATTTTATCCGTACTTTGCTGCGCCATCTGGCAGGCGAACAGTATAAACCCGACTACTTCTATAATCTGACCGGCATCAATTGTGTCCGGCATCTGTTCAAGGTCGCTTCCAGCCTTGACTCACTCGTCATCGGCGAAGGCCAGATCCTGAGCCAGATCAAGAACGCCTACCACCTGTCCCGCAGCTGCAGCATGACAGACACTTTATTCAATACGCTGTTTAACCGTGCTATCGCCGTCGGTAAGCGGGTGCGCACAGAAACCAAGATCGCCTACAGTTCGGTATCAGTTTCTTCGGCTGCTGTCGATCTGGCTATCGACGTCGTCGGTGATCTGACAAAAGCCAATATTTTAGTACTCGGCGCCGGCAGAATGAGCGAACTGACCGCCCGGCATCTGATCGATAAAGGTGCCAAAACTATTTTTGTCAGCAACCGTAATCTGAGCCACGCCCAGGAGTTGGCAGAAAAATTCAACGGTACGGCGATCCCGTATAACGAATTTATGCACCAGGCCATAACCTCTGACATCATTATCACCTCTACCGGGGCGCCTCATTATGTGATCACCGAACAGGGTGTACGCGACATTATCCCCAAGCGCGGCGGTAAACCGCTTATTCTGGTAGATATTGCCGTACCGCGCGATGTTGACCCGCTTGTAGGCGGCATCGAAGGTGTAACACTGTATAATATCGACGACCTTGAAGGCGTTGTCGATATGAATAAAAATTTCCGTTCTTCGGAAGCCAAGGTAGCCGAAGCCATTATTGACGAAGAAATTGCCGCACTGAAAGAACGGCTGCGCTATCTGACAATGCGGCCTGTAATGGTGCAGCTGCATGAAAAAATGAACTTTCTGCGGCAAAAAGTCCTAAAACGTGCTTTTGCCAAGCTGCCCGACCTTACTGATAAGGAACGCCGCATCATCGACATCATGACCCAGCGTCTGGAGCATAAATTTCTGCGCGAGCCGATGACGGCGATGAACAATGCTGCCGGTACGGCAGATGAAGAACGCTACAGAGACATGATCTGCGAGCTGTTTTTACTCAACGATTCGGGAGAGGACTATATAGGTGATGAAAACAAATTTGATTATTGGGACTAGGCAAAGCCTGCTGGCCCTGTGGCAAAGCAATCACATTGCCGGGCTTCTGCGCCGGCAATATCCGGAATGTACTGTAACTTTAAAAAAGATCATTACCAAGGGCGACCGCATCCTTGACGTACCGCTGGCCAAGATCGGCGGCAAGGGCCTTTTTACCAAAGAACTGGAAACAGCTCTTTTAGAAGGTGAGATCGATCTCGCCGTCCACAGCCTGAAGGACATGCCGACCGTGCTGCCGGAAGGCCTGTGCCTGACAGCGATCACCGAACGGGCCAACGCAGGCGACGCTTTTGTCAGCAATAAATACGCTTCTATCGAAACACTGCCGCAGGGAGCAGTGCTGGGCACCTCCAGCCTGCGCCGCAAAGCCCAGCTTCTGGCTGCACGGCCCGACCTGAAAATCGTGGATCTGCGCGGCAATGTTGATACACGTCTGCGCAAGCTGGACGAAGGGCAAATGGACGCCATCATTCTCGCGGCGGCTGGTTTGACCCGCCTGGGTTATACCGACCGGATCAAAGAGATCATCCCCCACAGCTTCTGCCTGCCGGCAGTTGGACAGGGTGCTTTGGCGATCGAGTGCTCCAGCGGCAATGCAGAAGTAAGAGCTATGCTTGATTTTTTAAATGATCTGCCTACCCAACAGGCCACCGATGCTGAACGCGCCTTTTTGGGACTTATAGAGGGCGGCTGTCAGGTACCGATCGGAGTACATGCCGTTACTGCAGGTGATACTGTTTCTATTGAAGCCATCATTGCTTCGCTGGACGGCAGCACCGTTTTACGCGATAAGATCCAGGGCCGGGCGGCAGATGCTGCAGCGCTCGGCAAAGAGCTTGGCAATAAAATGTTAGATCAGGGCGGCCGGGCAATCCTCGCCGAGATCATGTAAGGAGAGAAATTAATGACAAAACAGGGAAAAGTTTACTTGATCGGCGCAGGCCCCGGAGATCCCGGTCTGCTTTCTATCAAGGCCATGGAATGTTTACAGGCTGCCGACGCCGTTGTTTACGACCGTCTGGCAGATCCGAGAATTTTAGCCTATGCTAAAGACGACGCAGAAATGGTTTATGTCGGCAAAGCTTCCGCCAATCACACCATGCGTCAGCCCGACATCAACAAACTGCTGGTAAAACTGGCGGCAGAAGGCAAAACAGTCGCCCGTCTTAAGGGCGGCGATCCTTTTGTTTTTGGACGCGGCGGCGAAGAGGCTATTGAGCTTTTGGAAGCCGGACTGCCTTTTGAATTCGTTCCCGGCGTTACCTCTGCGATCGCAGTTGCCGAATATGCCGGTATCCCCGTTACCCACCGCCATGTAGCAACTTCCTTTGCCGTCATTACCGGCCACGAAGATCCTACTAAAGGCGAATCGACGATCAACTGGAGCGGTCTTGCTACCGCTGTCGATACGCTGGTCTTTCTGATGGGTGTCGAAAATCTTACCAATATAACTAAAAATCTCATCGCCAACGGGCGCAGTGCTGATACTCCGGCAGCAGTCATCCGCTGGGGCACAAAACCGGAACAGCGCACTCTAATCACGACCGTCGGCACTGCTGCCGCCGATGTTGCAGCCGCAGGGCTGAAACCGCCGGCCATATTCATTGTCGGCAATGTAGTGAAGCTGCGCGAACAGCTGCAATGGTTCGATAACAAACCGCTCTTTGGTAAAACGATCGTTGTGACCAGAGCCCGGGCGCAGGCCAGCGCTTTAACAAAGCAGCTGGAAGCTGCCGGAGCGCGCGTGATCGAAGCACCGGCAATCAAGATCGTTCCCCCGGAAGATTATACGCCGTTGGACAAGGCGATCGAAAATATCAAGACCTATAAGTGGCTGGTACTCACCAGCGCCAACGGCGTTACTGCTTTCTTTGACCGTCTGGATAACGCCGGGCTGGATTCCCGTTCCCTGTCCGAACTCAAAATAGCGGCTATTGGCAGCGAAACTGCCAAAGCTTTAAAAAACTATGGTATCACCGCCGATATAGTACCGCCTGCTTTCAAGGCCGAAGAACTGGCGGAATCTCTGGCTTCCGAGCTGTCTGTAGGCGATAAGGTCCTGCTGGCGCGCGCCCGTGTCGCCCGCGAAGTATTACCGGAGAGTCTGCGTGCCTTAGGCGCCAGCGTCGATGTGGTAACCGCTTATGAAACCATTGCCGCCCTGGAGAACAGGGAAGAACTGCTGGCTGCCCTGCAAAACGGCGAAGTCGATCTGGTGACTTTTACCAGCTCCTCGACCGTTACCAATCTTTTGGAATCGCTGGGCGAGCATAAAGAACTTATCAATAAGATCCCCGCCGCAGCTATTGGCCCTGTTACTGCCGATACCTGCCGCCAGAATAATATTGAACCTGCCATCATAGCCGAAAAGTTTACTATCGCAGGTTTAACAGACGCTATCCAAAGCTATTATAAGGAGTGATCAGTATGGGCTTTCCTATTTACCGTCCCCGCCGTCTGCGCGCTACAGAAAATCTGCGCAGTATGATCCGCGAGACTGAACTTTCCGTTAAAGATCTCATTTATCCCTTATTCGTCGTGCCCGGCTCCGGTATCAAAAATGAAATCGAATCGCTGCCCGGCAATTATCACTGGTCCTTAGACCGACTGCCGGAAGTTTTACAGGAGATCAGCGAGCTTGGTATCCCGGCCGTGATCCTGTTCGGTATCCCTTCATATAAAAATGCTGTCGGCAGCAGCGCCTGGGATGCAGATGAACCTGTACAGCAGGCCTGCCGCCTGATTAAAGAAACCTATCCGGAGCTGGTAGTAGTTACCGACGCCTGCCTGTGCGAATACACAGAGCACGGTCATTGCGGTGTTTTAGAAAACGGCTGCACGGTCAACAACGATGAAACACTGCCGCTGCTGGCTAAAATTGCCGTTTCCCACGCGCAGGCCGGCGCTGACATCGTCGCTCCTTCCAACATGATGGACGGCTATGTCAAAGTCATGCGCGAAGCGCTGGACGAAGCCGGTTTCAGCAATGTTGCCCTGATGGCCTATTCCGCCAAATATGCTTCCGCTTATTACGGTCCTTTCCGTGCCGCTGCCGATTCTACTCCTTCTGCCGGCGACCGTAAAGGCTACCAGATGGACCCCGGCAACAGTGACGAAGCGCTGCGCGAGGTGGCCCTCGATATCGAAGAAGGCGCTGATATAGTTATGGTCAAGCCTGCTTTGGCTTTTATGGATATCATCAGCCGCGTGAAAGAAACCTTTAACCGCCCTTTATGCGTTTATAATGTCAGCGGCGAATACGCCATGGTCAAAGCCGCAGCAGCCAAAGGCTGGATCGACGAACAGCGGATCGTTATGGAGACCATGCTGGGCTTCAAACGCGCCGGCGCTAAAATGATCATCACCTATCATGCCCTCGACGTAGCCAGATGGCTGCAGGGCAAATAAGGAGGCCGCAGATGGAGCACAGTAAATCTCAGGCAGCCTTTGCCGAAGCCAAACAATACATTCCCGGCGGCGTCAACAGCCCCGTGCGCTCTTTCCGCAGCGTCGGCGGCATTCCGCCTGTCATTGCCAAAGGCAGCGGCAGCAGACTGACTGACATCGACGGCAACGAATATATCGATTATGTACTTTCCTACGGCCCTTTGCTTTTAGGGCACGCTCATCCTCAGGTCACCACCGCCATTCAAGAGGCGGCTGCCAGAGGTTCTTCCTACGGTGCGCCGACGCTGGCAGAAACAGAGCTTGCCAAGCTGCTCTGTCAGCTTGTGCCTTCTATGGAAATGGTCCGCATGGTCAACAGCGGCACCGAAGCTACTATGAGCGCGCTGCGTTTGGCCCGCGCTTATACCGGCCGTGAGAACATCGTCAAATTTATCGGCTGCTATCATGGTCATCATGACAGCTTGCTGGTCAAAGCCGGCAGCGGCGCGGCTACCTTAGGCGTTCCCGACAGTCCCGGCGTCCCCAAAGGCGTTGCGGCCAATACCATTACCGTTCCTTTTAACGATCAGGCAGCCCTGGAAGCTGTTTTTGCGGCTCAAGGCGATACTATTGCCGCCGTTATCATGGAACCGACTCCAGGCAACATGGGACTGGTCTTACCGCATGACGGTTATCTGGAATTCATTCGCAGCATCACTGAAAAACATGGCGCTTTGCTGATCTGTGATGAAGTCATGTCCGGCTTCCGCAGCAGCGAAAAATCTTCGCAGGGACTCTACGGTATCGATCCCGATATCACCTGCCTGGGCAAAGTTATCGGCGGCGGGCTGCCGGTAGCTGCTTACGGCGGCAAACGTAAGATCATGGAGCAGGTCGCTCCGGTCGGGCCCATGTATCAGGCCGGTACTTTGAGCGGCAATCCGCTGGCGATGGCTGCCGGTATCGCCAACCTTACTTATATGCGTGAACAGCATGTCTGCAGCCAGCTGGAAAGTATGACTGCTATCCTGGCAGGCGGGCTCGTTAAAGCTGCTGCCCAGGCCGGCGTACCCGTACAGGTGCATCGTCTCGGTTCCATGTTCACCGTGTTCTTTACAGCTGCAGAAGTTTACGACTATGACAGCGCCTGCACAAGTGATCTGGAAGCATTCCGTATCTATTTCCACAGTATGCTGGAGCAGGGCATTTACCTGCCCCCCTCTCAATTTGAAACTAATTTCTTATCGCTGGCACATACGCCGGAGGATATTGAAAAAACCTTACAGGCAGCTGCCAAAGCTTTTGCAGCAGTCGCCGCTGCTAGAAACTAAACTCCGTACTGAAACAAAAAACGTCATAACCATAAGGTTATGACGTTTTTTTACTGTTGATTATTTTTCTGCCTGTTTTTGAACTTCCATCGGTGCAAAAATAAACTCTGTCAGCTTGCTTTCCTTGTTGAAGCCATAAATCACACGTACCATCTGCTGCTTGCTGTAGCTGCCCAGATAAGTGAGACGGTCAGCCTGACCTAAACGCTCATAAGCGACAAATTTCATGTCCTTCATTGTTCCCAGCGTATCCTTGACCTGTTTCTGCAGCGCTGCAAAAGCTTTTTCATCTAACTTCTGTTTCAATTCCGGGCTGAAACCAGCTGCGGCACCGGCATAACCGCTGTCATCGGGCACATTGAGCGCCGCCACGAATTTATCGACTATTTTCTGCTGTTTATTCAAATCATTACCGTCACCAGCTGCAAAACAGACAGCAGCCATTGCCATTGTTAGAACCACAGTTACCAGCATTACTAATTTCTTCATCTACATCATCCTCTCATAGTCACAATCAGCAAATCTTACTGATATACTCTTATTATAACGTATCCATTGATACCGTCAATATTTTTCTCTTACTGCGCGTTCAACCACTGCTGGATGATCACGCTTTTCTGTCCCGCAGTCCAGCTCAGATCATCAACAGCCAGCAGCAGATCACCGATCATCATTTTTCGCCCGTCGTCATGCGCGTAATCACTGACACGCCATAAAAGCGGATAACCTTTGGAGGCCAGTAAATCTTTCGAACGTTCGGACAGCAGATAGTCCATAAAAGACTGCGCCTCTGCCAAATTGGCTCCCTGCAGAACAGCGGCGCCGGTAATGCAGTTTTTATTACCGTCCTTGACCAGGGTCGCAAATAAATCACGGTTCTGCCGCTCCAACTGTAAAGCTACGGAAAGTGAAACGACAGCAACGGTTTTTCTGCCGCTGCGGACTTCTTCAATAGCCTCCCATTCACTGGCAGTATATAAGGGCAGCTGGCTGTTGAAAGAAGCCGCATATTCCATCGCCTCAGCTTCACCACGCAGCTGCCAGATAGAAGTTATCATACCATAGCTGCGCCCGCCGTTTTTAAAATCGGCCAGTACTGTTTCTTCCCACAGCTCCGGCTTCAGCAATTCTTCCCAGGTATCAGGCGCATACAAGCCCAGTTCGCGCAGCCGCGCGCGATTGGTCAAAAAACCTATGTAGTCAACATAAAGTCCTGTCCAGCGCCATTGATTCTCACGCATCTCGGCAGGCACCTTATATGCTTCCTGCGGCCGGTAACTGCGCAGCATCTTCTGCTCTCCCGCCAGATAATATTCTTCAGGCGTACCGCCCAGCCAGACGTCAAAATTTCCTTCCCGCAGAAATTTCAACCGCTCATCCAGATTACCTATCGGTAAATACCTGACTTCAACTTTGATATTTTGCTGTTTGGCAAAATCTTCTACTAAAATATCTGTCATTGTTTCATTTAAGCTGCTGCAGATCTTGATACTTTTCTGTACCTCTTTAGTATCGCTGCCGCAGCCGCTGCAGCAAAGTACGACCGACAGCAATGCCACCAGGATTACTTTCATAGTTCGCCCGCCTCGTCCTTCTCATGATAAATCAATTATACCATATTTAAGCATTATTTCTGCGTACTTTCCTTAAATATGCCCCCTGGCACGTCTCTAACATCAACTTAACGGCCTTTTAAATTTCAGCCCGATATTGACAGCCCTTCTTTTTTCAAATATAATTTATACGTTAGCTTAAGTTAACTGTTTGTAGTTGCCCACTTCCAAACTTTTATACTTATCAACTTAAAGCTCACTCGATACTGTGCCAACAGCTCTCACGCACAGTTTTTTATTTTTGTCGAGTTAGTTTAAGCTAACTTTTATCAAAGCCTTGAATACAATCTGCAGGATCGTGTCAACTCACTTTCTTTTCTTAAAACAACTCCTGCTGTTTTGGGCGAATATGTTATAATTAACTATAATTTATTTTTACTGTCACTATTATATCTGTGAGGTCTGTCATATGCCGGAACGTCTACTGAAATACTATCGTCCTTACCGTAAAACATTATTTTTTGCTTTGCTCGGCTCCGTTATCACGTCCGCCCTTGACCTGTGTTTTCCGCTCTTCATGCGGTATATCCTGGGTGACGTGCTGCCCGGCGGTAATCTTCTGCTTTTAGGACAGGCTACAGCTGTCCTGCTTTTTTTGTACCTGCTCAATTTTGTTATCAGCTATCAGGTCTCCCGGCATGGACGCCTGATGGGAGCAAAAATCGAACAGGATATGCGCGGCGATCTTTTCCGGCACGTCCAGTCGATGTCTTTTCGTTATTTTGATAACGTCCGCATCGGACAGCTGATCTCACGCATCGTCAGCGACATTGCCGAAATTCGCGAGCTTGTTTTTCTCGGCCCCAATTATCTGCTGGTCTGCACCATTACCATGGTCGGTACGCTGGGGATACTTATTTATCTGAACTGGCCTTTGGCGCTGCTGGTCAATCTGCTGCTTTTAGGCAAAGCGTATGAGTCGCTGGCTACCAACAAAGCACTAAAACAGTCGGGACGGATCATTCGCGAACAAGTGGGCAACCTTACGGCCCAGACCAACGAAAGCCTGAACGCCATCCGTCTTGTCAAGTCCTTCAACAATGAAACCTGGGAAGAAAAACGCATGGACACAAACGGACAGGCCCTGCTGCAGGCACGCAAAACCTCTTTCGATCTTTTATCACGGCTCAACAGTAACGCCGTGCTGTTCTCCAATGTTACCAATCTTGTCATCATCGTCGTGGGCGGCGCCATGATCTCCTACGGCAAAATGCAGATCAGCGATCTGGTCGCCTTTTTACTGTATGTATCAATTTTTATCCGCCCTATCCTGCGTCTGGCGGCACTAGCTGAATCTTACCAGAAAGGTATGGCCGGTTATCAGCGTTTCTGCCAGCTGATGGATACTCCCTCTGAAAACACCGACTTGCCCGGCGCCGTTGACTGCGGTACTTTAAAAGGTGCGATCTCCTTTAAGAACATCAGCTTTGGCTATGACCCCGGAAAACCAGTCATCCAAAATTTTGATCTGGATATCGCTGCCGGTGAAGTTATCGCTTTTGTAGGCACTACGGGAGTCGGCAAAAGTACGCTCTGTAATCTGCTGCCGCGCTTTTATGAGCTGCAGCAGGGTTTAATCACGATCGACGGACTGGACATTCGCAGCATGACGCTCAAATCACTGCGGCGCAACATCGGTATCGTTCAGCAGGATATTTTCCTTTTCTCCGACTCTGTACGCGAAAACATCGCTTACGGCAAACCTCAGGCCAGTATGGAAGAAATCATCACCGCAGCCAGATTAGCTGAAGCTGATACCTTCATCAATCAGCTGCCCGAAGGTTATGACAGCCAGCTGGGTGAACGCGGCGTCAAGCTGTCAGGCGGGCAGAAGCAGCGCATCGCGATCGCCCGCGTTTTTCTCAAAAATCCCCCCATTTTGATTTTAGACGAAGCAACTTCTTCTCTGGATAACGAAACAGAAAACCTGATCCAGGGATCACTGATGCAGCTGTCACGCAACCGGACCACGCTGATCGTCGCCCATCGTCTGGCTACGATCCGTCATGCCGACCGCATCGTCGTCCTCACACCTGACGGTATCGGCGAACAGGGTTCTCACGATGAGCTGATGGCCCTGCAGGGAGAATATTACCGGCTGTACATGGCGCAATTCAGTAAAAACCAGTTAAATTAAAAATACGCAAAGCCCTCAGACGCAAGGCATCTGAGGGCTTTTTCTTTTCCATAAACAGCTTTGTGATTATTCGCGGTCAAAAATCATTACTTTTTCAAAATCCAGATATACTTTTTCGCCGTCGGTAAATTCCTTTAAATCTGCGCCCTTGACGATAACGCGTACAGCATGATCGCCCACGGTAACGCGATAGTCAACAGCATCACCCAGATAGAAGCGGTGCGTCAGGGTTCCTTCCAGCATACCGCCGCCGCGGCTCATTGTAATATTCTCAGGCCGTACGGCGATCGTGGCACTGCCGGAAACACCCGAGGTATTGGGGAAGGAAGCCGTAGTACCCTGCAGGTATACCCTGTCATCAGATACTTCGCCCTGCATGAAGTTGACCAGACCAATGAAGTCGGCAACCATTTTATTGGCAGGATTAGTATAAATTTCATGCGGTGCGCCGATCTGCTGTACAACACCCTTACTCATAACGACGACGCGATCGCTCATAGCCATTGCTTCGCCCTGATCATGGGTTACATAAACAACGGTAATGCCAAGTGCTTTCTGGATCGACAATATCTCAAAACGCATGCTTTCACGCAATTTGGCGTCCAGATTGGATAAAGGTTCGTCGAGCAGCAATAACCCCGGCTGCGCAACCAAAGCGCGGGCCAAAGCAACACGCTGCTGCTGTCCACCGGACAGCTGATGCGGGTAACGGTGCCCGTATTCGCCCAGATGCACAAGCTCCAGCATCTCATTTACTCTTTTTAAACGCTCCTCTTTGGGAACTTTCTGGATTTTCAGCGGGTAAGCCACATTATCAATAACCGTCATATGCGGCCACACTGCATATGACTGGAAAACCATGCCGATGTCGCGGTTTTCCGGCGGAACAAATCTATTCTGCGCCGAAGAACTGACACAATGGTCACCAATATAGATCTCGCCTTCAGTAGCTTTTTCAAAGCCTGCGATCATTCTCAGGGAAGTAGTTTTACCGCACCCGGAAGGGCCGAGGATCGAAACGAATTCGCCGTCTTCGACCGTCAGGTTAAAATCGTTAACAGCCGTTACCGGGCCGAAACGTTTAAATACATGTTCAATACGTACTTGTGCCAATTTATTCCACTCCT
>ERZ791915.348-NODE-348-length-52770-cov-8.113914_pt1 | contig 52770 bp, 37 predicted proteins | sample MGYA00510139_ERZ791915 | MGnify/ENA primary metagenome ERZ791915 (study PRJEB30046, sample SAMN00792117) | human gut metagenome | study: EMG produced TPA metagenomics assembly of the A metagenome-wide association study of gut microbiota in type 2... | reverse complement strand
AATAATACGGGTAAAACCTCAGTCTGTTCGTAACGACTCCGCTATTGTCCACCAACTTAACATGTAGGCACTGCAATGGTTTGCAGTGCTTTTTTTATTGCGTGGAAGTTTCCTTTCAATGAGTCATGGGAGGAGTGCGGGGTGAACGATATAAAAACGAAGTCTATTTTTGAGCTGCTAATAATATAATTTTGAGAAATTACGGCTAACTTTTTGCCGGCATCTTTTTTTGGGTGCGCATATTTTAGTGCTTTGAGCTTGACTAAAAAAGGAAAACGTATTACACTGTATTACAAAGGAGGGGTTATCATGGCATTATCATTAAGACTGTCTGAAGAAGAAACTAATTTAATAAAAAACTACGCCAAGCATAAGAATACGACTGTATCGCAGCTCATACGTGATTCTGTTATCCAAAGGATAGAAGACGAATACGATTTGAATGCTTACAAGAAAGCGATGGCTGCCCATAAGAAAAATCCTGTTACGTACTCTCATCAAGAAGTAGCTAAGATGCTGGATCTTGAATAATGGAATACAAAGTAGAATACACTGCTGCCGCAGTAAAAACCTTAAAAAAGATAGATAAACCTATCAGAGCGTTGATTTATGGGTGGATAGAAAAAAATCTCGTTGGCTGTATAAATCCACGGCAGCACGGTAAAGCGCTTGTGGCCAATCACCAGGGTGAATGGCGCTATCGTGTTGGTGATTATCGGATTCTTGCTGAGATTCAGGATACCAAGGTGACTATTCTTATTGTAACGATAGGGCATCGTAGGGAAATATATAAATAAAATGTAGTTGGTATAAGGTGAATATTATCTGATACTTACACAAAGAAAGAAGAAAAATTTTCCCAAAAAATGCTCTGGTTTTATTAGTAAAAGTACAAATCAGGTAAAAAAGAAAAGTGCCACAGAAGCCCTTAAATAAAGGCTTTACGGCACTTTTTGTTTTTTAGAAGCGTGTTCTTGATTTAGCTAAAGAGGAATATAGATTTATCGCAGCAAAGGCAGATTGCCAGTCAATTTACTAACTTTTTTCTTTGGGCCGCAGATCGCAAGACCGAAATACCTTAAAGTGCTTTCGGGTGTTTGCGTCATCTTTTGTGTAAAATCTTCGTATGTTTTACACCCCTGCGCTAAATCTGAGAAATCTACAACAAGCAGCTCCTGAAATTCAGTTTGATAAAGTTTTTCACGAAGATCTTTGATATTTTCCGCAGTACTTTTTAAAACAGGAACAGGGAATGTAATAATACCGAGATGCTTTTTTGCTGTCTGGTCTGTTACATCAGGGCCAACTGCTTCAGGTTTTGATTTCCCTAATGTTATTCCCAGAATCACAGCAGTGTTTGCAATAATCCCAAGCGGTAAATTTTCGTCGACGATAATAACACATTTTTCATTTTGCAGATCCATAAAGAGCCTCTTTTCTATACAATATTTTATAAATGAAGCAATATTATAAAAGCATTGTAACGATAAAATAAAGAGGTGTCTTGTAAAATATTGGCAATAACAAAAAATATTATTTTTATATTGTTCACTATCAGGCGTACTGGAAAGCTTTGTGATGTTTAAACCTTCTGATAGCCGTCTGCCAGAAGATCAAGCTTACCGCTGTGCGGATCGATGATCAGACCGTGAATAGAGATATCACCGGGAATAAAAGGATTAGCCCTAAGTTTTTTTACAACAGCCAGTACATTTTGGGCAGGATCGGTGTAAGTATCAAGCCAGGCTTTAAAATCGTCCTCTATCAGCGCTATTTGCTGGTCGGCTATGCCGCGGTTGTGCATTTTTTGCAAGATAGCTGCCGAACTGGTTTGCGCAACACCGCAGTCATAATGGCCAACTATCAGTATTTCTTTGATATCAAAAATATAAATAGTGAGAAGCAGGCTTTTAACTGTTTCTCCCATATCTTCGATCAAAGAAGTACCGGCATTTTGAATTATTTTGGCATCGCCCCTGTGAATACCCAGTGCTTTGTTAATAAGCTCTGCCAGCCTTGTATCCATACAGGTAAGCAGGGCAAATTTTTTGCCCGGATACTTGGATATTTCTTTGGGAAAGGTATTTTTTTCTAAAAAGGTACGGTTATGGGCAAGGATTTCCTGTAGTAAGGTTGTCATTTTTAGCGCTCCCAAGTGAGTTTTTAATGTTATGGCGGGACGGACAGGTATTTTCGTTACTTACTATAATCTTGTATCGAGCACCAAAAGTCAAGCGTTATATTGTAAGGTAAGTATAATAAAATAAATAGTACTGATTTTGTTTATAATGAATCATCTTTAAAACATTTACAACTACAACCCCGGTTTGTCAAATAATAAACAGGGATTTTGACATAATACTTTCTTTATACGTAAGGTATCTTATATTAAAAAAAGATAATTCCAGGCAACTTTTTGAGCTGGTAATGCTCAAAGACCGCTGCAGCAAGTATTTAAACTTGCTGCAGCGGTCTTTTTTAGTGATGATATTTTGAAAATGATAATAAAGAAAAGCTGTTAGTTTGTGAATTTAAATATAAATTCAATCTTAGAACTGCTGGTTATAAAGTAAGTGCCCTACGAAAAGGCTAAATTCCCGTCAGCATCTGCCAATACAGTTCCTTCAAGGGCGTTGCCACCCCTTATTCGTCCAAAACCGTCAACGATACAAATTTTGTTGGTAGTGAATCTGCCTTCCAGAAAAGTAAGCGCCTGACTGTAACTGCTGCCGGGAGCAGTATCGAGTTGAGGTGTTGCATAAATAATTTTTTCTACATTATTATTATCCAGGGTCTGCCTGCAGGTCCTGAAGAAATTTTGATCGATATAACCAGCGGGGGCATGGTAGGCATAAAGATTGTTGTCATCTAAATAAAAAAGTACAGCGGCGCAAACACTTAACCTGTTGATGTAAGCGTAATTACCATGCGTAATAAGATTCCCTTCATTTTCGGAAAGTACTGTTGCCCTGCCGCTGAAACTGCAGGGAGTATGCAATATTGTAATTGGGGCGGCAATGCTGGCAGCAAAATTAACATTAAGCTCCCAGGGCAAAATAGAATCCATTAGCTCTGTTGCTGTGGAATAATTTGTTGCGGCGGCATTGTTATTGATATGACGATAAAACATAATAGACCTCCAGAATATAAAAGTAAGGTGATATATCAGTCCTTCTGAATATAATATAATAGAGAACCAGGCCGCTATGGTGGAATTGTAACGATTATGCTGAGCGGGACTGCTACAGTATAATCTTTTTCATCTGAAAGGTGATCACTTACCGTCTATTTTTATAGGCGGTATTTTTTTATGCCTGGCACCATTGATCGATGAGCTTTTAGCTGTATGAAAAAGTTTTGCCAACAAATTACAGACAGAAGTATGGTAAAAGTTTTTTGCGCAGACGCCGACAGTGGTAAAGCCGCCGGCGTAAAGCGCTAGCAAGACCGGCAAGCGTTGTACTCATAGCAAAAGTGAATGTCTTGCCGGGGGGGGAAGTCTATGCTATAATTTAAATAAATAACATTATTTTATATAAAAATCAGTGCTATTGTTTAAAAATATAAATTATGCAAAACGGGGAGGGGAAATGATGAAAAAGCGGGAAAGCATTTTAACAAAAAGGATTTTAGCAGGTTTAATGCTGGGTCTGCTGCTGGGCAGTACTTTTTACGCGCAGCCGGCAGCGGCAGGCGAAGTGATCAATGTGGTGACACAGGAAGATTATGAGAAGGTTAAAGACAGTCATGGCGATGTAAAACCGCAGCATTCTCTGACTGATAACAGCGTTACTATTGGCACCGATGGCGGCGGGAACAGTCCCAGTATCAGCAGCAACGGGAATGAATATGTTTACGGCGGTTATACCGCAGGTACAGAGGCCGCTAAGAACAATAAAGTTTTTGTCAAAAGCGGTGAGATGATTTACGTCTGCGGCGGCCGTAGCTATGATGGTAAAGCTACAAACAACAGCGTAAATATCAGCGGCGGTACAATAAATAGTAACGTCAGAGGCGGCTATAGTGATAATGGTGCAGTTACAGACAACACAGTCACCATCAGCGGCGGTGAGATGGGTGATGTCAAAGGCGGCTATGGTAGAAATGGCGTCGCTACAAACAACAGCGTAAATATCAGCGGCGGTACAATAAATAGTAACGTCAGAGGCGGCCATAGTGATAATGGTGCAGTTACAGGCAACCGCGTCCTTATCAGCGGCGGTACGATAAATAGTGACGTCAGAGGTGGCGATAGTAGTAATGGTGCAGTTATAGACAACAAAGTTTATATCAGCGGCGGTGAGATGAGTGATGTCAAAGGCGGCTATAGTAGTACTGGCGTCGCTATAAACAACAGCGTAGATATCAGCGGCGGCACGATTACGGATTCTGTCTACGGCGGCCATGGAGAGCGATCAGTTACAGACAACAGCGTAAATATTAGCGGCGGCACGATTACGGATTCTGTCTACGGCGGCCGAGGACAGCTATCAGTTACAAACAACAGCGTAAATATCAGCGGTGGTAAGATCACGGGTCCTGTCTATGGAGGCTATAGTAATAATGGTGCAGTTACAGGTAGTACAGTGACTATCAGCGGCACGCCTGTTTTTGATGAAAACAAGACAGTGTTGTACGGTGGCTATAGTGACAACGGTGGTGATGTCAGCGGTAATGTACTGAATATCCATACTAAGGAGCTGAAAGCCGCTAACGTCAGGGATTTTGACGAGTATAACTTTTACCTGCAAAACGACACCAAAGCAGATGATACGCTGCTGACCCTGACAGGCGGCAATAACAGTGATAAAACTACTGACATTACAAAGAGTAAGATCAACGTCGGCATGGAAGGCGTGACTCCTGCTTTGCAGATTGGTGACAGTGTGACCCTGCTTGAGAATACCAACGGCATCACTGTTGATAATACAACAGACTACGGCAAAGAAATGCGTCAGGGCGTCAGCGTAGTTTACGACATCACGACAGGCCTGAATGAAGATGGACATAAATTAGTTACCACTATTAACGGCGGTAAGGTTACAGAACAAAGCAAATCACCGGTCGAAACCCAGGCTGCTACAGTCGCCTTCCTTAACAGCGGGGCTGATCTGCTGGTTGGGAGCGGTATCGCCAGCATGACGGCAGTAACGTCCGCAGACGACGGTGCGGTCTTCGGCGCCATGGGCGGCGGCAGTATGCGCTATAAGACAGGGTCCTATGCCGATGTGAAAGGCTATAACCTGGCTCTGGGCATCGGCAAAGCCGTAACCAACAACGCCGGCAAGCTGACCTTTGGGCCGTTTATAGAATACGGCAAAGGCGAATACACCAGCCATCTGGACGGCCGTATCCGCGGCGACGGCAATACCAAGTATTACGGCGTGGGTGTTTTAGCACGTCAGGATAATAACAGCGGCGTGTACTACGAAGGCAGCTTGCGTTACGGCCGTATGGACGCCGACTACGCCAGCGGCGATCTGATCAATTTTGCTGATAACAGAGTGCAGACCAGCTACGACAGCAGCAGCGCCTACTACGGTGCGCATCTGGGCATCGGCAAAGTAACTGAATTAAATGATACTACTAAAGCCGATGTCTATGCCAAGTTTATGTACACCCACCAAAACGGCGACAGCGTGGCTTTGAGTGGCGAAGGAGCGGGCGAAGAATACGACTTTGACGCTGTGGACAGTACCCGCGTCAGAGTAGGCGCCAGAGTGAGCAAAGCCTATAGCGAACGCGGCACCGGTTATGCAGGGCTGGCCTATGAATACGAATTTGACGGTGAAGCCAAAGCGACAGTACTGGGCTTCAGCACCCAGTCGCCCAGCATCAAAGGCAGCAGCGGCCTGCTGGAATTGGGCTACACTTTGCAGCCGAAAGGGGCCAACGACCCGGCAATCGACATCAATTTGCAGGGCTGGGGCGGCAAAAAGCAGGGCTTCACAGGTAATGTGAACTTTGTCTGGAAGTTTTAATTGAGCGCCGCTTAGTCACAAGCGGCGCTTAAGCATAATAAGATTTATGTAGACTTTCTTTTCAGAAAGGTTACATAAACATTTGCACGGTCAAGCAGCAGCAAAGTGTTGTTTACTTATATCTTCGACGGTTATCAAATCGTGCGGGCAATAACGTAACCAAACGGTGTCTGCGGTTGAACAGCAAGACCAGCAAGCGTTGTATTCATAGCAAAAGTGAATGTCTTGCCGGGGGGGAAGTCTATGCTATAATTTAAATAAATAACATTATTTTATATAAAAATCAATGCTATTGTTTAAAAATATAAATTACGCAAAACGGGGAGGGGAAATGATGAAAAAGAGGGAAAGTATTTTAACAAAAAGGATTTTAGCAGGTTTAATGCTGGGGCTGCTGCTGGGCAGTACTTTTTACGCGCAGCCGGCAGCGGCGGGCGAAGTGATCAACATTAATACCGACCAAACGGGTGATGTTCAACCAAAGTCTTCTTTGACCGACAATATTATTACTATTGGTGTCAACGGTGGCGGCGACAGTGTGCCTGTTATCAATGGTAATGTTTGTGGCGCTTGGGCGTCTGTGAAGAGTATTGCAGCTAATAATCAAGTTATTATACTTAGCGGTACGACATCTAGTGTTGCTGGTGGCGCAGCTATTGGTAGTGGTAGTATTATAAATAACCATGTTTTTATCAGTGGCGGCAGGATTAAAGGTGACGTTTATGGAGGCAATAATAGTGGTTCAGGAGTTACGACAGGCAACAGGGTAACTATCAGTGACGGCAAAATTACTGGCAAGGTCTTAGGTGGTCGTAGCTATGGTGCTCCGATCACTGATAATCATATTTTTATCAGTGGCGGCACTATTGATGGTGACGTTGCCGGTGGGGAAAGCAGCGTTGGTATACTGGAAAATAACGAGGTCGTTATCAGCGGCGGCACTATCAAGGGTAATGTCTGGGGCGGGCATAATACTGGTGGCGGTACTGCGCCAGAGAACAACAGCGTTACGATCAGTGGTAACCCGGTTTTTGGAGAGCAGACGGTCATTTACGGTGGTTATAATATTGATGTACCTAGTATTGTCAGTAATACGTTGAATATTAATACAACGGGGTTGACTGTTAAAAACGTTGCATATTTTAAAAACTATAATTTTTATTTGACCAGCGCAGCGGCTACGCCGCTTTTAACACTGAATGGTAATGAGATAACTAAGATAAATGACTGCAAGGTCAGAGTATTTGCGTTGGGTTCAGCGGGGGCGTTTCAAGCCGGTGACAGCGTTACCTTGCTGCAGAATACTAATGTTAAAATTAGTGACGGTGATGCAGATTACAATAAGCAAATGCGTCAGGGAGTCAGCGCAGTTTATGATGTTACTACAGGGTGTATTGAATATGGGCATAAACTGGTGACCGTCATTAACGGCGGCAAAGTTTTAGAACAGACTAAATCACCGGTAGAAACCCAGGCAGCCACTGCCGCCTTTCTCAACAGCGGGGCCGACATGCTGGCAGGCAGCGGCATCGCCAGCATGATGGCAGTAACGTCCGCAGAGGACGGTGCGATCTTCGGTGCTATGGGCGGCGGCAGTATGCGTTATAAGACCGGCTCCTATGCCGATGTGAAAGGCTATAACCTGGCTATGGGCTTTGGCAAAGCATTCACCAACAACGCCGGCAAGCTGACCTTTGGGCCTTTTATAGAATACGGCAAAGGCGAATACACCAGCCATCTGGACGGCGGTATCCGCGGCGACGGTAATACTAAATACTATGGTGTGGGTGTTTTAGCACGTCAGGACAACAACAGCGGCGTGTACTACGAAGGCAGTTTGCGTTATGGCCGCAGGGACGCCGATTATGCCAGCGGCGATCTGATCAATTTTGCTGATAACAGGGTGCAGACCAGCTACGACAGCAGCAGCGCTTATTATGGCGCGCATCTGGGCATCGGCAAAGTGAATAAGCTGAATGATACGACGAAGGCCGATGTTTACGTCAAATTTATGTACACCCATCAAAACGGCGACAGCGTAGCGCTGCGTGGTGAGGGAGCAGGCGAAGAATATGACTTTGACGCTGTGGACAGCACCCGCGTCAGAGTAGGCGCCAGAGTGAGCAAAGCCTATAACAACCGCGGCACCGGTTATGCAGGGCTGGCCTATGAATACGAATTTGACGGTGAAGCCAAAGCGACAGTACTGGGCTTCAGCACCCAGTCGCCCAGCATCAAAGGCAGCAGCGGCCTGCTGGAATTGGGCTACACTTTGCAGCCGAAAGGGGCCAACGACCCGGCAATCGACATCAATTTGCAGGGCTGGGGCGGCAAAAAGCAGGGCTTTACAGGCAATGTGAACTTTGTCTGGAAGTTTTAGACTTTTTCTGTTAAGCATTTGAATTTATATTTTTGTTTTTATATTATGCCGCTTTCTTGAAAGCAAGCGGCGCAAAGAACTTCAGCGCTGTTAAGATTTGGATTACGCTTCAGTCGTTGCCCGAGCTCCGAAAAACTCGGCATCACAGGGAAATAATTTAATGCTATGCGTTGCATAGCACCTGCCGATGCCTCAGACAGTTTCTCCGCTTGCTTGCAACTCCTGTCGCTCATCTGCCAAATCTTCCCAATGCGCTGTAAAACTCTCTATATCATACGTTTGGCTTCTTTAGCCAATGATTGCTGATTTCATTAGTAGTTCGATACCGTGCTCATGAAATTCAGCAGCAATTTGTACGATGCAGGGTTTTGAGCGCACATTGTGGTCTAGTCCGTTGTGTGCGATGTGAGCTGTAAGAGCTGGAGGGACTGTTTGAGCAGCTATGCTGCGAGTTGCCCGGAAGATGGACAGCGAGCAAAGCAAAACAGGACTCGTCACAGTGCGCAAGTTCTTTGTAGACTTTCTTTCAAGAAAGTCTAAATAAAAAATATCACTAATAATATCTCGGCACCTGTTTGTCAAAAGGCAAACCGGTGCTTTTGGCAATGTAAATAGCCAACCACCCTGGCAAAGCGCTGAAGCAAAGCCTGACAGAAATATAAAAATACGGCGAATCAGATTGTTTTTAATGGGCAGCAGTTTGTTGAATCAGTCCATGCAGATCCAATGTCTGCATGGATTTTTTATTTGCAGAAATAATATCGGGAAATATTGTATTGTAAACAATTAAAGAACTAAATATATTAGAAAAATAATATTTTTAATAATTGATTTTTTGAATAGCATGAGGCATAATATAATTATAAAATAAAATGATCGGATAATAGTTTATATTTTACGAATTTGGGGATGGACAAGGTGAAAAAGGAAGTTTTGACAGTACTTTTGGTGTTGGGGTGTTCGGCAGGCTGTTATGCTGCGACGCCGCTGCCGAAGGTTGACAGTCAGCAGCGTGAGCTGGCCGGGAATATGCTTGGTGAGCAGGAGCAGCTTATTTTAGACAGTGAAGATTTGGGCGGTCAGGCAGAAAAGGACGAAGTAAAAATCTATATCAAGGCTTACAGTCTGGATACCAGTGAGATAACCAAAGTTTTGTCCCCCCCCCGGACGCTTTTGGAGAAATACAGCGGACAAAAGCTGAGCGTCGGGGAATTGAAGCTGGTCACAAAGCAGGTTTCTGATTATTACCGCCGGCACGGCTACCCTGTTGCTACGGCTTTTTTGCCGCGGCAAGAGATAGTTGACGGTATCGTAGAGATCAAGGTGCTGCCAGGTGTGCTGGATCAGGTGGTTCTAAAAAATAATAGTGGATTAAAAGACAGCTTTGTGCAGGGTTTTATACAGGATCTGCACAGCGGGATGCAAATGGATGGCGATATTTTATCAAGGTCGCTGAATAATTTAAATGAGCTGCCAGGCATCAGGGCCAGGGGGATTTTGGAACCCGGAACAAAGGTGGGCAGCAGCAGCTTGACAGTGATTTTAGAGGCAGCGCCGGCTGTTGAGGGTGCTGTGTATACCGATAACAGCGGCGGTAAGTATTCGGGCCGCTACCGTTATGGAGGCCAGATCGTTGTTAACGAACCGTTTAAAAATGGTGACAGGTTTGTTGCAGGCGGGCTGTTGAGCAATGAGAATATGCGTAATTATAATTTCGGTTACGAAATGGCTGTTAATAAAAGCGGCGGCCGTTTGGGGATAAGCTGTGCGGAGTCAGATTATGAATTGGGCGATTATTTTGCTCAGGCTGGCGCGGTAGGTACAGCCAAAACTGCAAGCATTTATGGGTCGCAGCCTTTGGGGGGCGGCCAGCTACGCCTGATTTACGGTTATGAGCATAACCGTCTGAACGATGAGCTGCGTATTTTTGATTACGCAGCGCGTAAAAGCAGCGACGTATTCCATTTAGGCTTGACCGGAAGTGTGAACAGTGCGGCAGGCTATACGGGCTACAGTGCCGTATGGCGTGCAGGTAATTTGAAGCTGCGCAGTGAAGAGGCTTTAGCTGCCGATGCTTTCAACGATACAGAGGGCGGGTTCAGCAAAATCAATTTTGATGTGAACCACGTCACTAATTTAGGCAGGCTGACGCAATTTTATCTTTTTGCGCACGGACAAATGGCCAGCCGCAATCTTGACAGCAGCGAGCAGTTTTATTTGGGCGGCGCTGATGCTGTCAGGGCCTATCCGCAGGGAGAGGCTGGCGGCGACAGCGGGTATCAGGCAACGGCCGAGCTGCGTTATCAGATGCCGGTAAAAGGGCTGAGCCTGGCTTTGTTTGCTGATGTAGGCGAGGTTTTGACCCGTAAAGACGGCGAGACTGCTGATCCTCACCGCAGACTGGCCGGCTGGGGTATCGGTGCGGTATACAGCCGCAGCCGCAGCGTTTATGCACGGTTGGATTATGCGCGGAAAATAAAGGGCGAACCTTACCGCAGCGAGGCTGAGGACGGGAACGGCAGGCTGTGGTTCAGGCTTTATAAGCTGTTTTAAATAATGGTTTTTAGAAAAGAGCGGATCGATGATGAAAAAAAGATTTTTAACGCACAGGATCACTTTGGCTTTGGCATTGGGTGCGCTGGTTTTGCCGGGTTGTGTGTGGGCCTTGCCTCAGGGTGGAACAGTAGTTACAGGTAACGGCAGCTATACTACCGGCAGTGATAAGATGGATATCACTGGCAGCGGCAATATGTCGGTAAAGTGGGACAGTTTTAATGTGGCTGATAACGAAGCAGTTAATTTTAAGGGTATGAACGCTATTTTGAATTATGTGACCGGTAAGCAGGGCAGTGAGATTTACGGTGCGCTGAACGGTGAGGGCGTGCATGTTTTTCTGATCAATCCGAACGGAGTGTTGTTTGGCAAAACTGCCCAGGTCAACGTTGGTGCTTTGACAGTATCGACGAAAACACTGGCTGATGTGGATGGTACTTTGCAGAATTTTAAAAATACAGGCGCTATCAGTGCTTTTGGTACTGCCGGCGATGCTGTGCTTATTAATATGGGGAAATTAGAAGCAGATACGCTGCATTTTGAGGGCAGCCGCATTATTTTGGATACGGATAATGTCACATTAGGCGGTAACGGGTTTGATGGCAGCAGGGCTGTTATCAACGGCGATTATGCTAACGATAATGTTATTTTAGGTTATACTGCGTATGAGGATGGAAGCTATGCCGGCAAGGATAAAACCTTTGCTGTCAACGATGGCGCGCAGCAGGTCAACGGTTATATGTGGGTAGAAGATGCGGCGCAGCTGCAGGATATTAACACTAACCTGAAGGGCAATTATGCGCTGAAAAATGATATCGACGCTGGTGTTATTGCAAATTTTGTACCTATTGGTAATGACAGCAATAATTTCAATGGTAAATTTGACGGATTGGGTAAAAATATAAAAAATATAACTGTAAATGGTGGAAATGGAAATTATAAAGGCTTATTCGGACAAACTGCAAAGGGCAGTATATTACGTAATTTTTCACTGACAAATATTTATGTAACCGGATATCAAGGTGTAGGTTCTGTAGTTGGACAAAATAGAGGAATACTGGAAAATATAATTGTAGATGGTCAAATTGCTGGCAAAAGCAAGTACGCTGGCGGTATAACTGGAATTAATTATGGTGTTATAAATGGAGTTCAGGCTAATATTATTCTTCTAAATTATGCAGGTGGATATTCAGGAGGCATAACAGGATATAACGTTGGTACAATAAAAAATGTTGATGTAAATGTTAACCTTCAAGGTAATGGTGTAGGACTTGGAGGCGTTGCCGGGAATAACGGTTCTACAGGTACTATTACTGATGTTAAGGTAAGAGGAACAGTCGATGCTGGTAATAACAGTGCAGTTGGCGGCATTGCCGGAGCCAATACAGGCAGTATAAAAAGTTCTTATAATTATGCTACAGTGAACGGAAACAGCACTGTTGGTGGTATTGTGGGGCAAAATAACAAGGAGATTACCAGCAGTTCTAATTATGGCACTGTTCAGGGTAATGAAATGGTTGGCGGAATCTGCGGGCAAAATAAAACGAATGGAAATGTTAGTGATGTTGAGAATTTCAAAGCAGTGAGTGGTGCTCGTGCAGTGGGAGGAATTATTGGTGAGAATAGTGGAACTGTAGTTAAAGCTGTCAACAAAGGATCGGTTTCGGTAATTAATGGAATAAGTACGGGTAATAGCTATTATATTGGTGGCATATTGGGGTCTAATGATGCTGATGGGGAGAATTATGTCAGTGATTTAAGAAACGAGGGAGAAGTGACAGGATACAGTTATGTGGGTGGAGTTATTGGCTGTAATGCTTCTGGAAAAGCAATTAATGATGTTGCCAATGAGGGCAATGTGAGTGGCTTGGACAGTGTAGGTGGTATTTTAGGCTATTATTATTGTGATGATGATATGGTTTTAGGGAATGCGAAAAATTCTGGAGATATTAAGGGAAGAACGGCTGTCGGCGGCATTGTTGGTATGGGGGGTGGCGTTTCGATGTCAGGGCCGCCCAGTGCCGGTGAAGGCTGTGTATCTATCAATAATGCTGTTAACAGCGGCAGTGTTACCGGCAGTGGTAATAGTGTAGGCGGGATTATTGGCGTAGGTACTTCTTCTAAAAGCATCGATAAAGTTACAAATACTGGCACAGTGCAGGGAACAGATCAAGTGGGCGGGATTATTGGTAATTCTGTTGAAGGTGTAATCAAAGAAGCACTTAATTTAGGCCAGGTCATTGCTACCGGCGAAAAAGTCCAGTATTGCGGCGGCATTGTAGGTTGGGGTCCGTTAGCTACAGTTTCCGATAGCGCGGTTTATGCTACGACGGATAAAGCTGGCAATGCTTACGATACTTCTAAATATAATGACAAAGGTGTGGGCATGACTTATGCAGAAATATTTCCGGCCCCGCCGGAGCCGCCTCCAGAACCACCAATTCTTCCAGATGACAAGCAGAATGTTACGCAGCTGCCTGAATTTGAGGAAAATTACCGTAGCAGCAGTGCTTCTGTAAGTGCTGAACTGCATACTCCAGTCATGGTGAGTCCGGTTGCTGAGAATATCAATAGTGGCTCTGGTTCACTTGAAGTACATGACGGTGAAAGTACTTTTGGCGGGTTCAGTAATACTTTAGGTGCAGCAGATAATGTTTTATCTGCTGAGACGGAAGCTGAACATGGAGCCGCTGGTTTAAGCAGCCCTTCCAGTAGTGATGAACCTGGCGGTTCGAGGGCTGGATCAGGTGCCGGTTCAGATAATGTCGTCAATGGCGAAGACGAGGGTGATCAGGAAGAGCAAAATAACGAAAAAATTTAAACAGAAAAATGTACATCTTAGTGATAACGTGTTAAAAAGCTGGCAGACACTTTTGTGTCTGCCAGCTTTTTGTTTATAGAAGAAGTGCGGTGAGTTTTTAATTTGTGATCTGAATATTGGTTGAAATGAAAATACTTATTTGTATTTGCTGTGCAAATAAGTGAAACTGCCGCTATAATAAAGCAAGATTTTTTATAAGAAGTTTAATTGTTTTATATAAATATCAAAATATTTAAAATATAAAAAACGATAAAATGTATTAAATTTAAGTAGCTTTACATATTTTAAGATATATAATTTCTTTGGATATATAATTTTGTTTTATATAAATGAGCATTATAGTGCACATATGTGTTGTATTTTATACAGCAAATGCATTTTTTTTATAAGATAATAAAGATAAAACCAATATCTATAAAAGTTTAATTGTTAAGGTGAAAAAAGTCATGTTTGATGAGAAATATCAAAGTATCGGCTTAAATATTTTATATTATAGAAGACTAAAAGATTTAAGTCAGGAAGCATTAGCTATTAAAGCCGGGTTGACACGTTCATATATTTCAAAAATTGAACGTGGTACTGCCAGGTGCGGTCTGGAAGTTTTCTTTCTGATAGCTCAGGCGCTGGAGGTTGATCCGGCAGAGCTTATCAGTGACCGGCCAACAGGAGCAGGACCGGCCTTAAAATAGATTATTTTATGGTAACAGGTGATGAAGGAGGTATCTTTATGAATCCCGATTATAAGGAAATTGGTAAGAATATCAGGTTAATGCGAATCAGGCACGGTATCAGTCAAAGTGAGCTGGCCCAGCGGTTGGATGTTTCGCAGACGCATATGAGTAATCTTGAACATGGACGCGTAAGTGTGAGCTTGCGGGTACTGCTGCGTTTAGCACATTTCTTCCAATGTAATGTTGATACTCTGTTAGGTAACGTTTTGCAGGGGCATGTTGCTCCCGAAGTAAATAACGAGGGCTATGATCTTGAAGATCTGACTTTGCTGCTGAAGGTTTTGAAACAGAAAAAAGTAGAAATCATGTGAACAAAATAAGAAAGACTGCCGCGATTTACAGTTGCGGCAGTCTTTTTTTACATTCGGTGTTGAGCTGTCAGTTATTTGCAGTGCAGCCATTTACTGATAACGGCAAATAGTTCTTCCAGATGGAAGGGTTTGGTAATATGCGCGTTCATACCAGCTTCACGTTCTTGTTTGATATCATCCAGAAAGGCGTTTGCTGTCATGGCAATGATCGGCAATTTTTGCAGGTCCTGACGAGGGAGCCTGCGGATAGCTTTGGTGGCATCATAACCGTTCAGTCTGGGCATCTGCACGTCCATAAAGACAAGGTCGTAGTAATTTTCGTCACTTTGGGTGATTTTGGTCAGTGCTGCTTCACCGTCAGTGGCTTCTTCGATCACAGCGCCTGTCATACTGATCAATTCTCTGGCAATTTCCATATTGAGTGGATTGTCTTCGACTAAAAGGATGCGCTTGCCGTGGCAGTCGGGTTTATTGGGGGAAGCAGGAGTCAGCAGCTGCGGCCGTGGTGTGGTCTGATGCATTTTGTTGAGCGTCTGCGCAAGATTGGTAGCAAACAGCGGCAGGATCAACAGTGCGTCAAAATCGTAGTCTTTGATAGTCTGGCTGAGATCGGAAAAGGTGATTGCCAGGGCGATTTTCAGGTCTGGTGCTAATTGACGCAGCTTATGCAGTACTGCTTCCAGATCCAACTGCTGATCGTAAACGATAATAACAGTTGTATAGGTATGGTCTTTGTTAGCAGCTGTTTGGAGTTCAGTAGCTGCTTCTGCAAGACTATGTACTGGCTGACCATTGATCTGCAGCTGTAGAAGCTGCTGCAGAATATTAGCGGCAGCAGTTTGCTGCCTGTCTAGGACAAGTATCCGCAGTTCATCAGTGATAGCGGTAATGGGGGATTGCTGCTTGTCAGCCAGCTTCAGGGGCAGGGTAACTGTAAAGGTCGTTCCGGAACCTGTGGTACTGGCAACTTCAATAGTACCGCCCATCAGGTCGACAATGTTTTTCGTTATAGCCATACCGAGACCTGTGCCTTCAATATTATCCATACTTGAGGTTTGTGAACGTTCAAAAGGTGCGAAGAGGTGGGGCAGAAACTCCTGGTCCATGCCAATACCATTATCGCTGAAAACAAAACGAAAATGTCCATAACCTGTTGGCGCCAGTTTTAACTGCGTGATCTCGAGCTTGAGCTTGCCGCCCTGGGGAGTAAATTTGATGGAATTACTGAGGATATTAGTAAAGATCTGGTTGAGGCGCACTGTATCGCCCAGCAGATATTCGTCACTGATATTATGCGTATCAACATGCAGTTCGTGCTGATGTTCTGTGAGCTGCGGATTGATAAGAGAGATCAGGTTATGAATAAACTCAGCCAGATTGAGCGGTGACTCCTTAAGCGATAATTTGCCGCTTTCGATTTTGGACATATCTAGGATGTCGTTGATGAGTTCTAAAAGATGATTGGAAGCCAACTCGATTTTACTGAGGCAGTTGTTGATTCTGACCGGGTCGTGCAGGTATTGCTGCGCGATCGTAGTCATGCCGATGATTGCGTTCATTGGCGTACGGATATCGTGGCTCATATTCGATAAAAAAGAGCTTTTGGCGGTATTGGCTTTTTCGGCAGAAAGCAGGGCAGCTTTTAATGCCTGCTGTTGTCTTTCATAAGCCAGCTTTTGTGTATGGATGTTACGGAAGGCGATAACGCAGCCAGTGATAGTGCCTTCTGTGTTTTTGATTGCCTGGGCTTCCAGGCGTACCCATTCGTATTTGTCGTTCGCAAAACGCCGCAGCAATTCGATTTCGACAGAGTTTTTATTGTTTTGGGTCAATGTGCTGTAGATGTTTTCTAAAGCGAAGGCCTCTGCCAGCTGTTTGCGGAATTTATGGTGGACAAAATTGTTGACGAAGGTGGTCCAGGCTTCGGTATGATCTTCGATACCTTTCAGCATATTTGCGGTGATGATTTCGGTAAGCCGCAAAATATAAAATCTCTGCTCCTGCAGGTCGACATAGTAAACGGCATAGTACATTTCCGCCAGTGCGTTGGCGATATTATGGTGACGCATTCTGTCGGCGCTGAGTAATGCCAGCTCATGTTCCTGCTGTTTTTTATCATCGATATTGCGCAGCAGCAGCATGATTTTCTCGCCTTCGATTGTAGAGATTCTGGTACTGTAATAGGTGTAATAATGCAGCTTGTTGTTTTTATCCCAAATACGCATCTCGCCTTCGGCATAGCTTTGCTTGCTGTAAAGTTTCGGGTCAAAAATACCAGCCAGCAGAGTTTTGTCGTTGTCCAGCAGCTGCTGATAGAATTGATTATAAAAGTCACGGTAACGACCGCGCTTGTCCAATGACAGTATTTCTTCTGAATAGTGGATGCAGTTGTAACCCTGGTGTTCCATATCGACACTGATTGCCAGTGCGTACATATGAGCTACTGCCATTTTGGCAGTTTTTTCACTGAGTGAATGTTCTACCTTCTGGGTAAGGTCTTCAAAGGCCAGTACCGCGTAAGGGTAAGCCTCAGAGTAACCCGGGGCTGGAATGATCTTGACGCTGAGCCAGAGTCCCTGCTTGTTTTTAAAAATATGCTCGATCCGTTTATTACCGTTAGCAAACTGATTGATGATATAGGCACTGTTGGTACTTTTTAAGAGTGACTGCTGCCATTTAGGGTCGACAAATTCATTGACATACATGGAGAACTGTTTATCATAGCATTCTTCCGTATGTACAATCTTTTTGAATTGTTCTGGAACCCGCAGACCCCGCTGAATGTTATCACGCAGATTAACAAGGTAAACGGCATAGTATTCTTCGCTCAACTGAGCGATCCAGGCGGTTTGTTCGCGCTGGCTCAGTTCAAATTGTTTTTGTTTTTCGATATTGCGGTAGCACCAAAGTACTTTCAGGTGCCCTGTTTGAGCGTCAATAGTAGATACAAGATGAGTTTCGATCCACTCAAAGCTGCCTGGAGCAACAAGACGGCGTAGTTCACCTACGATATGCATATTTTCCTGCGGCATATTTTGCCGCAGGTTTTTTATTGAAGTCAGCTCCCAGAATTTTTGACGGTCTTCCGGATGGATCAGCATTTCACCATAAAGAGCATTGGCCTGGGTAAAGTCGCCGGCATGCGGAAAAGCCGAAGCACAAGGGCCGAGCTTCGGAGAAATATAACGCTCATCAACAAGATCGATCACGACATATTCGTCAAAAAGAACATCAATGCCCTGCAGAAGATCTTTGGAATGATCATGCCTGATTTTGACTTCGCCGGCAAAAATATGAGGTGTGGCAGAAATAGCGAAAGCAGGAATTTGTCTGCCAGCTTCTTCCCAAAGAGTTTTTTTCACCCGGATATCTACGTTATTGCCTAAAATAGATTTTTCAGCAAAACACTGGTAATCGCCCTGATGAAAATTGACGGTATCAAAGCTGAGTATTTCAGGGTTATAGAGCATACCTTTCTTAAAACCGGTTTTTGCAGCAGTATGGTTGCAGTAAAGTATCTGCAGATTGGACTGGTCGACGACGAATAAAGTTAGATTACTGATGTCGTCAATAAGTTTGAGGATGTTTTTTTCGGAATTCATCATAAAATACCTTCCGTATCCTTTGTATATTGAAGGAAAAATATTATAAATTAATTATAATATAAAAAGATAATAAAGTGAAACAAATGTTATAGCGATAATTGCAATAAAAAACAAACTCCCCAGACATTTCCGGGGAGTTTGTTTTAGTTTTCAGCAGTACCTAAGATTTCGTTAGCCAAAGTGGACAGAGTTTTATGTTCCAACTCGTCAAAGAACTGCTTTCGGGCTGGGTGCGGCTTCATTTTACCGGCCAGGGCAGCGTTATATTGAGCGCCGCGCTCAAAGTCGGTGGGCTGACAGTCCAGTTCAGCGCTGCAGGCAGTAAACAGTTCTGTACCTTTTTCCGTATTGATAAGGATCAGCGTAACACCTTTATCGTCGTCGAAAAGTGGGAAATGCTTGTTGACGCCCCAATAGTCAGCAATAGTCAGGTCTGCCAGGCTGTGTTTATTATTAAAAGCGCAGTCGGAACAGGAGGGGCGCGTACTGACGTTATTCAGGAATAAACGCATATAGGGGCCACGGCGTTTATGGGTCGCAAAAATATGGTTTTTAGTTTGAAAAACGATATTGAAGCGTTTCCAGCCGGGAGTTTTATCGCGGAAATTGACTTTGATCACAGGAGCGGATGAAAGCTCGGTAACTTCGTCCAGCCGTTTTTGATAAACTTTGGGACTGGGAACACCGTGGCAGACTACATCTATCGTATAAAGTCTGTCATAGTCCTTACGCAGATAGCCTTTTAAGCCGCCGATCTGGCAGGGTGTACCACTGAATAAAACGGTATGACCTGCTTGGAGCAGTTGCTCTGTTTCCTGATAAGTAGTGTTGATATCGCTTTGCACATATTTGGAACCACGCAATTTAGCGAGGGATTCGCTGTCTGTAACAGCAGTATGGCGAACCTGCCAGTTTTCGTCAAAGGCAGCGCCGAAAACAGTACCCTGATGTGAGAGGATCTGCTCGGCAGCCAGCGAAAAAAAGCCGCCGCTTGAACTGACAAAGCGGACAGCTTCGTTTTTGTTCTTACAGCCGATAACAGACAGGATCTCATGGGGCTGGGGCTTGTGCAGCAGCGGGCAAACGCGCTCACACAGACCGCAGTGGATGCATTTACCGGTATCGACGACAGGGTAACTGAAGCCTTCTTCATCAGGAGTCATGGTGATGCAGGAGGTTACGCAGCGACTGGCACAGGCTCCGCAGCCGCAGCAGTCAGTTTTGCTGGTAATGGTAATCATAGATTCACCTTCTTAAACGATTTTTGAAGTTTAGGAATGCTGTGAAAAATAGTTTAAAAACAGCTGGGCGACGTTGGAAAGCGGGCGTCCTTTGACGATGGAAAGGGTTTTGTTCAAAAACAGCCTGTCATCGCGAATGATCTTGCAGACCAGGTCGTTATCAAAAATCTCGCCCGGAGAAGCGGGAACAACGGCGATGCCGGCATTTTCTTTAGCCCAGGCTACGGTGGCCAGCTTGGTAGAATTGATGCTCAGGACCTGTGGGAAGATCATGGAATCGGAACAGACGTTGAGAAATAAAGTCGAACAGCCGCGTGACAGGCAGATCGGCATATCTTCCATATGTGCCAGCAGCAGGGCTTTGTCATCTACGGGAAGCCAGGGGTTGTCTTTATGCATTACGGCAACCAGCCGCTCCTGTTTGGTATAGATCGTATCGAAACGGCTTTCCTGAGTCAGTGGTGCGTTGGCAACCCCGATCTCGGTTTTGCCGGTCAGCATCTGATTGGTCTGCTCTAAAATAGAAACCTCATACAGCTCGTAATTGATCTGTGGATATTCTTTGGAAAACTGGCTCAGATAAGTCTGGATAAACGCGATCGACATGGAAGGTGACAGACTGACGCGCAGGGTACCGGTATAGCCGTTGACGCAGTCCGATATTTCCCGTTGGGTATCGTCCTCCAGCGAACAGAGGTATTTGGCTTTGTTATAGAGAATGCAGCCGGCATTGGTCAATTCTATGTTATGCACGCCGCGGCGGATGTTGACCAGCTGAGCCCCAAATTTTTTCTGCAGCAGCTTCAGTTGGTTGCTGAGAGCCGGCTGAGCAACATGCACACGTTTAGAAGCTGCTGAAAGGCTTCCTGCTTCGACGATGGCAATAAAATTGCGGTAATATTCCATATCCATAGTCTGTTCCCCTCCTTTAGCTGGCAATATAGATAGAAGCTCAGATAAACTATAATTTTTATTCTTTAACTACATTATAGATGATAAAGCTTGTGAAACCTATATTTTTCTGAAAATTTTTTTAGAACATCAAAGAAACATATAAATAAATACTATAAATCATATCAATTATTTTGATGTTTAAATTTGGGCTTTGCCAGGAAAAATGGCAAGTGTTGCTGTTATAGATTTTTTATAAAAATAATATTACAGCTATTAGATTTTTTTGATGGAAATATAACGAAATGTAATCTAAAACCCAAAAACGAAATTTTAACATATTAAATAAATTAATATTTTCTATCGCTTTTTGGTATTTTACGTTATAAGCTTTGCGGATTATACTGAAGGTGAACAAAGGTATATGAGAAATTTTGATTTGGGAAAGAAGGGATGAAAATGTTGGACAGCACGAGATTAAGAAATCCGCAGTTGTTTGACAAAATCGTGACACCGGAAGCAGCTGCAGCATTGATTACCGATGGTATGAATGTGGGCGTAAGCGGTTTTACACCCTCCGGCTATCCGAAAAAAACTACGATTGCTTTAGCCAAAGCAATCAAGGAAGGCAAACGCTGCCGTATCAACATCTGGAGCGGTGCTTCCGTTGGACCGGAAATTGAAGAAGAGCTGGCGGCAGTTGGCGCTATCAAAGGCCGGATGCCGTATTATGCTGCGTCTAATAAAAGTATGAAAAAAGGCATCAACGAAGGAGAAATCGAGTATGTCGACCAGCATCTGAGCCATTTTGGGCAGCAGGTCGATTACGGTTTTTTTGGTGATGTGGATGTCGCGATCATCGAAGCGACGGCGATCACTGAAGAAGGCAACATCATTTTAGGTCCGGGTGTTGGCAATGCTCCGATTTTTGTCAAGCATGCCAGGAAAATCATCGTTGAGGTCAACACTTCGATTCCTTTAAATCTGGAAGGGATGCATGACATTTATATTCCGGCGATGCCGCCGAACCGGACGGAAATACCGATTTATCATGCGGGCGACCGTATCGGCAAGCCCTATGTAGAATGTGGTATCGACCGTATCGACTGCATTGTTGAGTCGGATATTCTGGACCATGTGCGTGATTTGACTGCTCCTGATGCAGCCAGCATCAAGATCGCTGAAAATTTAGTGGAATTTTTGGAACAGGAACAGAAAATGGGGCGGCTGCCGAAGCAAATGCTGCCCTTGCAGTCCGGTGTGGGCAGTATTGCCAATGCAGTCCTTTTAGGACTGGCGAAATCCAGATTTGAAAATCTGGAAATGTATTCAGAAATCTTGCAGGATTCAGTTTTCCGTCTGATCAAAATGGGTAAGATCGCTAAAGCTTCTGGCTGTGCCTTTACGCCTTCGCCTTCAGTATGGGAAATGTATAAGGAAGATCCTGATCTCTACCGTAAAAGCATCGTTTTAAGACCGCTTGATATCAGTAATCACCCCGAAGTTATCAGGCGGCTGGGAGTTATCGCCATGAATACGCCGCTGGAATTTGACATTTACGGTCAGGCCAATTCGACACATGTCATGGGCTGTACGATGATGAATGGTATTGGCGGCAGCGGCGATTATATGCGCAACGGCTTCCTGACGATCTTCTCAACGCCGTCTACTGCAAAATGCGGCTCGATTTCCAGCGTAGTGCCGATGGTCACTCATGCCGACCATACCGAGCATGACACAATGGTCTTTATTACCGAGCAGGGTGTAGCCGATATTCGCGGGTTGAGTCCGGTCAAACGGGCCAAAGCGATCATCAACAACTGCGCGCATCCTGATTTCAGGCCGCAGCTTTTAGAATATTTGAGGTTCGCACAACGAAAAAACGCCCATATGCCAATTGATTTGGCACATTGTTTCGATATGCAGAAAAAATTTTATGAGACTGGCAGTATGCTGTAAGTAACACAGAGGAATGAGAAAGGGGTCAATGACATGACTAATTATGAAGAAATCAAACAAGGCCTGGCAGATTATGAAGCAAAGGTTGCCAAAGCCAATGCCAAATTTCCCGAACGCAAAGAGTTTAAAGAAAAACACGTTTACACCCCTCTGGATGTGGAAGGTTTTGACTATTGTTCTAAAAGCGGCTTCCCGGGGCAGTACCCGTTTACCCGCGGCGTGCAGCCGACTATGTATCGCGGCCGTTTGTGGACGATGCGTGCCTATGCCGGTTTTGCTACGGCAGAAGAAACTAATGCCCGTTATAAATATTTGCTGGAAGCCGGTCAGACTGGCCTTTCAGTAGCTATGGACCTGCCGACGCAGATCGGCCTTGATTCTGATGCTGAGCTTTCACACGGTGAGGTTGGCAAAGTTGGCGTTGCTATCGATTCACTGGCGGATATGGAAAAGCTTTTTGAAGGTATCCCGCTGGATAAGGTCAGCACTTCGATGACTATCAACGGCCCGGCAGCGGTACTGCTGGCGATGTATGTAGCGGTTGCCGAGCAGCAGGGGGTCAAACCGGAACAGTTGAAGGGCACGATCCAAAACGATATTTTGAAAGAATATATTGCCCGCGGTACTTATATTTTCCCGCCGCGTCCTTCCATGCGCCTGATCACTGACACCTTTGAGTATTGCTCCAAGAGTATTCCAAAATGGAATACCATCAGCGTCGGTGCTTATCATATCCGTGAAGCCGGTGCTTCCTGCGTGCAGGAGATCGCTTTTGCTTTCTCCAATGCAATGGCTTATATCGACGCGGCAATCAAAGCCGGTCAGAAGGTAGATGATTTTGCTCCCGGTATTTCGTGGATCTTTACCGCCGGTTTGAATATGTTTGAAGAAGTGGCCAAGTTCCGTGCTGCCCGCCGTCTGTGGGCCCGCATTATGAAGGAACGCTACGGCGCGACGGTACCCAAGGCACAAATGCTGCGCGTTCATGTGCATACGGCAGGCAGCGTACTGACAGCTCAGCAGCCGCTGAATAATGTTGTCCGTATTACCTGGCAGGCGTTGTCCGCAGTTTTGGGCGGCATTCAATCAATGGCCTGCTGCGCTTATGATGAGGCGATCGCCCTGCCGACAGAAGAATCGGCAACTCTGGCGCTGCGTACTCAGCAGATGCTTGCTTATGAAAGCGGCATCACCGATACTATCGATCCTATCGCCGGCTCTTATTATGTAGAGTCGCTGACAGATAAGATGGAAGCGGAAGCTTACGAATATATAAGGAAGATCGACGCCATGGGCGGCGCAGTCGCTGCGATCGAACAGGGCTACATGCAGGGCGAGATGGCGGCCCACGCTTACGAATATCAGCGCGATATCGAAACGAAGCGTTCTATCGTTGTCGGTGTCAATAAATTCACCGATAATAAACAACTGGCTGAGCAGGATGTTCTGATGGCAGATATGAGTGTAGCTGAACGCCAGATAGCCAAAGTAGATAAAATGAAAGCAGGACGCGACCAGAAAGCTGTCGATACAGCTCTGGCAGCCTTGAAGCAGGCCTGTACCGGCGAAGAAAACCTGATGCCGTACCTGATCGACGCAGTCAAGACCTATGCTACCCTGGGCGAGATCTGCGGCGTAATGAAGGAAGTCTTCGGCGAATATCAGCAGGATGCGATGTTCTGATTATTAGATGGTCCTGAGTGTAAGAACGGAGTTGAGCACGATGACAACAAAAGCTTTAGCCGACTTTGTAACAGGCTTGCAGTATGACAAATTGAGCCCCGCGACAGTATGGATGACAAAACAATGTATTTTAGACTGGCTGGGAGTCTGCATTCGCGGTTCCCAGGAAAAACCGATCAAGATCATCCGCAAGCTGCTGCTTGACGGCGGCGGGAAAGCCCAGGCCACGGTCCTGGCAGGCGGAACCGAGAAAACTACTACCTTGAACGCTGCTTTCTGTAATGGCAGCGCTTCCCATTCCCTTGATTTTGACGACCTTCATAATCCCTCTATTATCCATCTGGCTACGGTGGTCGTACCGCCGGTATTTGCCATTGCCGATGCTGAACATAAAAGCGGCAAGGATATGCTGGCGGCCGTAGTAGCCGGCTATGAGGTAGGCGGACGCGTAGGCGAATCCGTGATCCCGGAATCTTATTTCTTCTGGCATACCACCGGTACGGCGGGAACTTTAGGAGCTGCCGCTTCAGCGGCGAAGGTTTTAGGGCTTGACGCCGAGGCAACGCTGCAATGTCTTGGCAGCGCTGGTACGCAGGCGGCAGGCTTGTGGGAATTTTTGAAAGAAGGCGCGATGAGTAAAACGCTGCATGCCGGTAAAAGCTCATACGCTGGCGTACTTTCCGCTTATCTGGCGCAGGCCGGTTTTACCGGCGCGACAAAGATATTGGAAGGCGAAAAAGGCTTCTGCCGGGCAATGGTTGCGGAGCCGCATCTGGAAAAATTGACGGATGGGCTGAATGATGGTATATATAAGATTGACAATAATTCGTTTAAACCTTATGCCTGCTGCAAACATTCCCATGCTGCGCTGTACGCGATGCAGGTGCTGCGTGCCGAGCACGGACTGAAACCGGATGATATTGAGGAGATCGAGCTTCTGGTCAATGAGATCACTGATTTCCTGATCAATAATCCCCAGCCTGAAAATCCTTACGGCTGTAAATTCAGTATTCAGTACTGCGTGGCAGGGATGCTGAAATATGGCGATATGGGCGTCGACCGCTTCCTGCCGGAAGTTATTGGCGATGCTGAGGTGCGCGGCGTGATGGCTAAAACCAAAGTCGTGCGCGATGCCGCTATTGAGGCGGTCCATGCTGCCGATGCTGCAAAACTGGCTTCGAAGCTTATCGTACGCTGCAAAGATGGCCGTGTACTGGAAATGCAGGTAGATTTCCCGAAAGGCGATCCGCCCAATCCGATGAGCTGGGAAGAAAGCGCAGCAAAATTTATGTCGCTGGCAACTCCTGTCTATGGTGAAGCCAAAGCGGCCGGATTGTGCGCGCTGATCGATAAGTTGGAAGCAAGCACGGATTTTGCGGCAGATCTGGCCAAGTGCCTGGCATAAGGCGGTATTAAGGAGGAAACCCTGTGATTGAAGCTGAAAAGATCAAAGCAATGGTCAGCGAGATTTATTCACATAATAATTTTATGCAGGAGTGCGGTATTTACATCGTCGATATGTCCTGCGGCAGCGCGACGGTAGCAGTGAAGGTCGACCCGGTCAAGCATGCCAATCTTAACGGTAATGCTCATGGCGGGCTGGTAGCGACGCTGGCTGATAATGCTACGGGCATTGCCGGAGCAACGATCGGCAAGCGGGTGGTAACGTCGACTTTAGCTACTGACTTTATCAAGGGCGCGCCGGTAGGGACGACGATCAGCGCTACTTCGCATATCACTCACGCTGACGACAAGCTGGTAACTATCAATATCGAGGTGCGCGATCTGGACAACGACACCCTGGTGGCGAAGGCTACGGCGGCAATGATCGTGATCGATACCTTTCCGGGGATTCCTGAAAAATGGTAAGACTGGCGGCAAAGGCTGCAGGTCACTATTGCCGGTAAAGCAGAAAAAGTGCTGCAACGGCAGCGAAAAATAATAAATTTGTGAGAGTGTACAATTTGCCATGATTTTCTCAAAAAAGACGGCGTTAGCCGTCTTTTTTGTGTTTATTTTAATACTGAAAGTCGCATCGGTGTGAGCGTCTGAAAATGTTGTACAGGAAAGTTTTCTACCAAATATGGTTGCATGTGCAAAATAAAGCACAATATCTAGTGATTTTAACTTTACAACAACAATGCTCTGTGCTATGATGATAATGTGAATTTTACGCATAAATAATAATTGTTATTTATGCGCTAGTATAAGAAATCAGGAAAGAAGGCGTCAGTTATGAAAGTAATCAAACGTGATGGCAGCACTGCCGATTTTGACAGTAGCAAGATTATCGTTGCTATCCAGAAAGCCAATCAGGTAGTTGAACCGGAAGACCGTATCGAGCAGGAACGGATTGAAGCAATAGCGCGTTATGTGGAGAGTAAAAACCGCATGCGTCTTTTGGTTGAGGATATACAGGATCTTGTCGAGCATCAGCTGATGGACGAAGGTAAATTCAATCTTGCCAAAGCGTATATCATTTACCGTTATACCCGCGCTTTAGTGCGTAAAGCCAACACGACTGACGAATCTATCCTGTCGCTGATCCGCAACAGTAATAAAGATGTTATGGAAGAAAATTCCAATAAAAACGCTGTCATGGCGTCTACCCAGCGTGATCTGATCGCAGGTGAGGTATCAAAGGACCTGACCCGTCGTCTGATTTTGCCTGAGAAAATTTCTAAAGCACATGATGAAGGCGTACTTCATTTCCATGATGCCGATTATTTTGTGCAGCCGATTTTTAACTGCTGCCTGATCAATGTGGGCGATATGCTGGATAATGGCACGGTCATGAACGGGAAGCTGATCGAAAGTCCCAAAAGCTTTCAGGTGGCCTGCACTGTTGTGACCCAGATCATCGCTTCCGTAGCCAGCAGCCAGTACGGCGGCCAGTCGGTAGACATCCGTCATTTGGGCAAATATCTGCGCCGCAGCTATGATAAATTTAAACGTACGATCCAGGACGAGGTTGGCGACAGCGTATCAGAAGAAGTGATCGAGCGCCTGACCAAACGTCGTTTACAGGACGAGCTGCGCAGTGGTGTGCAGACGATCCAGTATCAGATCAACACCTTGATGACTACTAACGGGCAATCGCCTTTTGTTACTATTTTCCTTAATTTGCAGGCTGATGATGAATATCTGCCGGAAAATGCCATGATCGTGGAAGAGATTTTGCGTCAGCGTTTGGAAGGCATCAAAAATGATAAAGGCGTTTTTGTAACACCGGCTTTCCCGAAACTGGTGTATGTGCTGGATGAGCATAACTGCCTGAAGGGCGGCAAGTACGACTATATCACGAAGCTGGCCGTTAAATGCAGTGCTAAACGCTTGTATCCTGATTACATCTCGGCTAAAAAAATGCGTGAAAATTATGAAGGCAATGTTTTTGCACCCATGGGCTGCCGCAGCTTTTTGGCGGCCTGGAAAGATGCAAACGGCGAGTATAAATTTGAAGGTCGTTTCAATCAGGGCGTAGTCTCTCTGAATCTGCCGCAGATCGGCATTTTGGCGCAGGGTGATGAAGAAAAATTCTGGCCGCTGCTGGATGAACGGCTGCAGCTGTGCTATGAGGCCTTGATGTGCCGTCATAACGCGCTGAGGGGTATCCGCAGCGATGTCAGCCCGGTGCATTGGCAGTACGGCGCGATCGCCCGTCTGGAAAAGGGCGAAGTCATTGATAAATATCTGGAAAAGGGCTACTCTACCATTTCTTTGGGCTATATCGGCCTGTACGAAATGACAAAAATGATGAAAGGCGTGAGCCATACTACACCTGAAGGTAAAGAATTTGCTCTGCGCGTGATGAATTATCTGCGTGCGGTCTGCGATAAATGGAAACAGCAGACCGGACTTGGTTTTGCTTTGTACGGTACACCGGCTGAATCTCTCTGCTACCGTTTTGCCCGCATCGATAAGGAACGCTTTGGCACGATCCCCGATGTGACAGATAAAGGCTACTATACTAATTCTTATCATGTCGATGTACGCGAGGATATTGATGCGTTCAGTAAATTTGATTTTGAAAGCCAGTTCCAGCGTATTTCCTCCGGCGGCGCTATTTCTTATGTCGAGATCCCGAATATGCGGCATAACCTGGAAGCGATGGAAGATGTCGTGCGTTTTATTTACGATAATATCCAGTATGCCGAATTCAATACCAAGTCTGATTATTGCCATGTCTGTGGCTTTGATGGCGAGATCATTATTAACGATGACCTGGAATGGGAATGCCCGAACTGCGGTAATAAAAATCAAACTTTGATGAATGTTACCCGCCGTACCTGCGGTTATCTGGGTGAAAATTTCTGGAATGTGGGCAAGACTAAAGAGATCAAAGCCCGCGTCCTGCATCTGTAAGCGGGAGGCGTTAGCAATGAATTACGCTACGATCAAGACTCATGATACCGCTAACGGACCGGGAGTGCGTGTGTCGCTGTTCGTCAGCGGCTGTACTCACCAGTGTAAGGGCTGCTTTAACCCGGAAGCCTGGGATTTTAATTACGGCGCGCCTTTTACGGAGGCCGAAGAAGACGCAGTTATCAAAGCGCTGGAGCCGTGGTTTATCCGCGGATTGTCGCTGCTGGGTGGCGAACCTTTTGAACCGGCCAATCAGGCGGCGCTGCTGCCTTTGCTGCGCAAGGTGCGGCAGGCTTATCCGGACAAAACTATCTGGTGCTATACCGGTTATGATTTTGAGCAGGATATTTTGACGGAACGTCTGGGGGACTGGGCTGTTACTCAGGAAATGCTTGCTTATATCGATGTTTTGGTAGACGGGGAATTTAAGATCGATTTAAAAAATCCTAACCTGCGTTTTCGCGGCAGCGAAAACCAGCGTGTTATCGACGTTAAGAAATCTTTGCACGGCGACGAACTGGCACTGTGGGAAGAAGCATATTAGAATAAAGTAAAAAAGACGACTGAATTTTAAATTCAGTCGTCTTTTTACTTGTTGGAAAGCAGTTAATAGTTTCAATACCACCGCTCAGGCAGAGTGGTGGTATTTTTGATTTATTGGACCGGTTAGCAGCTGATAAAGTGAATATTTCCTGTAACTTCGGCGGCTATCAAACCGTAAGGGCAATAACGCAGCCAAACTGCGTCGAAAATATCCGTTTGTATGTCTTGTGGGGGGGTACTAAAGTAGTAAAATGTAAGTAAGGATAGGCAATGTTTTTAATAAACAGGTTTGAGAAATTTAAGGATAACAAATGAAAAGGGGTGTAGAAATGATGCTGCAACGAATTATAAGAGATTGGGACAGTAATGGTAAGGATACGGCGTCCAGATTAGCCGGAGCCAGGCAATATCTGACGCAGGGCAAGGCAGTGCCGGCTGAGGCAGCAGTAGCGTTATTAGAAGCAGTTCTTAGACCGGGGGATAAAGTAAATATCGAAGGAGATAATCAGAAACAGGCAGATTTTCTGGCTAAGTGTCTGTGTCAGGTCGATCCTGCTAAAATCCACGATCTGCATATGATCCAGTCAACGCTGAGTATCCCTGAACATTTGGATGTTTTTGAAAAGGGTATTGCTAAAAAACTCGATTTTTCTTATTCCGGTGGGCAGGGCGAACGTTTAGCCGGGCTCATGCGTGATGGGAAAATAGAAATCGGTGCGATCCACACTTATCTGGAGCTGTATGGCAGGTATTTTGTGGATCTGACGCCCAGGGTCGCTTTGCTGGTTGCCGAAAAGGCCGATCATGAAGGTAATCTTTATACAGGTTTCAGCACGGAAGATACCCCGGCGATCATTGAAGCTACTAAATTCAGAAAAGGCATCGTGATAGTGCAGGTCAACGAAATCGTTGCTAAGTTGCCACGTGTGGATATTCCTGGAGATTGGGTGGATTTTGTCATCGAATCGCCGGAACCCTTTAAATTGGACCCGCTTTTTACCAAAGACCCGGCGTTGATTTCAGACGGAAAGATTTTGAAAGCGATGCTGGCGTTAAAAGGTATTTATCAGGAATACGAGATCAAGACGCTCAATCATGGGGTAGGCTTCGATACGGCGGCGATCGAGTTGATTTTACCGACTTATGGCGAAGAACTGGGGCTGAAAGGTAAAGTCTGTACCAATTTTATTTTGAATCCTCATCCGACGATTATCCCTGCCATTGAAACCGGTTGGGTACAGTCTATCCATTCTCCCGGCGGCGAGATCGGTATGGAAGAATATGTTAAGGCCCGCCCGGATATTTTCTTTATCGGGCCGGACGGCAATATGCGCTCCAACAGGGTCTTTACTCAGGTCGGCGGTCATTATGCCATTGATATGTTTATCGGCAGTACCTTACAGATCGATCCGTATGGCAACAGCAGTACCGCTACCAAAACCAGGGTAGCGGGCTTTGGAGGTGCGCCTAACCTGGGCTGCGATGCCAAAGGCAGACGGCATACTACAGCACCCTGGCTGCAATGCGGTGCAGAGCTGGGTGTCAGGGAAGAGTGCATAGGTACGGCTCAGCGTGGCAAAAAGCTGGTTGTGCAGCTGGTAGATACTCTCAGTAAAAAATTACAGCCCGGTTTTGTCGAAGAACTGGACGCGGTGACTTTAGCGCAGCATGCCGGGCTGGCGATCGAGCCGATCATGATTTATGGTGACGATCTGACGCATATTATTTCCGAAGTCGGTATCGCCTATCTGCATAAATGCAGAAATATGGCTGAACGTACAGCTGCTATTCGCGGTATTGCCGGAAAAACAGAGGTCGGCGCCAAAGCCGATCCGCAGGTAACTCAGCGACTGCGTGAACTGGGAATTATCAAAACGCCGGCTGATCTGCAGATAGATACTGCCAGAGCCAATAAATCATTGCTGGCCGCCAAAAGTATCCGCGAGCTGGTCGAATGGTCCGGCGGCCTGTATAATCCGCCGGCTAAATACAGAAACTGGTGAACGCAGGCAGAGCAGACAATAAGAAGGGTGTGATGATCAATGGAGTTAACAGTATTATTGGTATTGTGTCTGGTCATTTTTATAGCTTATAAGCGTAATATCAACACTGGTTTGCTGGGGATTGTTGCCGCATTTGTACTGGGGTTTTTCATTCTGGTACCGGCAGGGAAGACAGGGCTGATGGTACCGATCTCTTCTGCTGCGGGCAAAGCTAAGCTGATTATTTCCGGCTGGAGTTCAAGTATGTTTCTGACCCTGCTGGGCGTAACATTTTTGTTCGGTATTGCCAAAGTCAATAGGACACTGGAGATCTTAACTAAAAAAATAGTTTTTCTGGTCAACGGTAAAAAAAGCCTGCTGCCGATTGTAGTTTTTCTGATCGCTTTTGTAGTTTCGGCAATCGGGCCCGGCCCGGTCAACGGCATGGCGATAGTTGCGCCGATAGCGGCACAGATTGCAGACAGTGAAGGTCTAAACCCGTTCTTTATGATGATCGCTTCTTATGCGGGTAATCTGGCGGGCGGTCTGGCGCCTATCACGCCTTCCGGCTTTGTAGCTTCCAGCTATGCACAAAAGGGCGGCGTCGATTTGGGGTATAATTTGCTGTTAAATATGTTTATCGCTTTTACGCTGACCTTTATTGTAACTTATATTTTGATGAAGGGCTGGAAAGCAGACGAAGGCTGTGAAGTGAAACCGCAGCAGACCGTAGAAAAAATGAATGCTGTGAACTGGTTTACGTTGGGCGTTATCGCACTGGTGATCATGGCGGTAATTTTTGGCAATTACAATATTGGTCTGTGCGCTTTGACAGGAGCGGTACTGCTGATGCTTTTTGGGGCGGCTACGGAAAAAGAAGCACTGGGGCAGATTCCCTGGGGCACGATCTTAATGGTCTGCGGTATGGGCGTGCTGGTCAATATCGTTGGTTATGCCGGCGGCATCAAATATCTGACTGATGCGCTGACGCCTTACATCAACGAAACGACAGCGGCACCGATTATGCTTTTGAGCGGCGCTTTGATGTCCGCTGTGGCTTCGGCCAGCGGCGTCGTTATGCCGACGCTGATCCCCGTTGCTATCCAGCTGGGCAGTAATTTGGGATTAGATCCGAAGCCGCTGATCTATGGTATCGTTTTGGGTGCACATTTCTCCTGTGTTTCTCCGTTCAGTACCGTAGGCGGACTGGCTCTGGGTGCTTTGGGCAATAATGTTGATAAACAGAAAATGTTCCTGTATTTTCTGCAGTTTGCCATTGGCAGCACTGTTGTCGGCGCGATCCTGGTTTATTTTAAATTGCTGCTGTATTTCTAAAAATTACTTTGAACGATCCTTTGTTCCGAAAGGGGCAGGGGATCGTTTTTGCGTGGAGGAACAGCTTTGCTGTCTATTAAAGATAAATTTTGACTAATAGCAAAAATTGAGTATATACTATAATCAAGCTGTAATTAGAAAATAATCAATAGAGTACTTTGGTGTGATTATTGAAATTACAGAAAAGAAGGTGTAGCTATGTGCTTGACAAATTTACCGTCAAAGATAGTGATTTGTGAGGTTGGACCGCGTGATGGTCTGCAAAATGAAAAGATCGATCTGACAGTAGAACAAAAAGTTGAATTGATCGAAAGGGCAGTAACTGCCGGAATCAAAATAATTGAAGTGGGTTCTTTTGTTAATCCTAAAGCAGTACCGCAAATGGCCGATACCGACCAAGTGGTACGGATGCTGAAGAAAGTTCCCGATGTGGAATACAGAGCGCTGATTTTTAATTTGAAGGGCTTACAGCGTGTGGAAGACTGCGGACTGACAAAAGCCAAGCTGACGGTTTCTGCCAGCCGTACACATTGTCTGCGCAATATGAATAAAACGCCTGAAGCTGCCGTTCAGAGCTTCGAGGAATGTTCTGCTTATGCTTCCGAGCATGGGATAGTGCTATCGGGGGCCATTTCGACCAGCTTTGGCTGTTCATTGGAAGGTACAGTACCTTTTGCACAGGTAGTTTCAGTGGCAAAATGTCTGCGCAGGCTGGGGATTACAGAAATTTCTCTGTCTGATACTACGGGTATGGCTAATCCCAGACAGGTCTATGAATATTGTGTAGCCGTGCAGCAGGAACTGCCGGATGTTTCATGGACTCTGCATTTTCATAATACCCGGGGGCTGGGACTGGCGAATGTACTTGCAGGAATGCAGGCCGGGATCAGTAGATTTGACGCCTGTTTTGCCGGCATCGGTGGTTGTCCGTTCGCCCCGGGGGCTTCGGGCAATATTGCAACGGAAGACCTGTTGAATATGTGCCGGGAAATGCAGATTGATACAGGTGTGGACCTTGAGCAGTATCTGGAGTTGGGTTATTTGGTAGAAAAGTATTTAGGCGGCCAGCGATCCAGTGCGTTGTTGCGTGCCGGTACTTGCCAGGCTCTGGTAGCTGACAGGCAGTAAAATCAAATTAAAGTAAAAATCCTTTCCGCTGAAAAGCGGAAAGGATTTTTTTATTTATTAACCTTTAAGATATTTTTGGTCGAGCTCTTTGTATTTTTCTGCACCGATGAACTGCAGATATTCGTCAAAGGATAAAGTCATTCCGGGGTAGCCTTCGTCCGTATCGTGTTCTTTGATATAATTCATTACTGACATAAGGGCTGCCGTAGCTGCAAACAGACAACTCATAGGATAGGTGATGATTTTATAGCCCAGTTTGACGGCATCTGTAGCAGTCAGCCCATCGTTGATACCTTTGTTAGCATAAAGCCCCAGATGGATGGGACCGTTGATCTGGCTGGGATAGGCCAGCAGTTCTTCTTTGGTTTTGGGGATGACCTTGACCATATCAGCTCCGGCTTCCAGATAAATATTGGCTCGTTCTACTGCTTCGGCAAAAGGTGCATCCGTGCGGGCGACAATAACAAAATTTTCGTCACGGCGCGTATCCGCTGCTGCTTTGATCTTACCAACCATTTCTTCGATACTGATATTTTCTGTCGCTTTGATGAAAGGGCAGTTCGGTGGTAGCTTCTGGTCTTCGATAAAGAGTCCTGCAATACCGGCTTTTTCAAATTCTCTGACGGTGCGGATAGTGTTGATCGCGTTGCCATAGCCGCCTTCGGCATCGGCCATAATGGGGATATCGACAGCGTCTGCCATTTTACCCAGGGCAGCGGCCATTTCGTTAAAAGCTAAAAGGCCGTTATCCGGTGTTCCCAAAATAGACCCGTGCATACCGTAGCCTGTGGTTCCTGCCAGTTTAAAGCCTGCTGCTTCAATGGCTTTAGCCGAAAGAGCATCGTAAGCGCATGGTGCTACAAGCACCTCGTTGCCGGCCAGCAACTGGCGCAGTTGTTGTGCTTTAGTAATCATAAGCCCGCCTCCTGTAACATATTTCTACAAGTTTATTGTACTGCGGCGTTTATCGTAAGTCTAATACGAAAATTAGATTGATTTTATAGAAATTGCCTATAACTGTCTAAATATGATAGTTGCTAATAATGAATTTTTTAACAGCAGCAGCGGTTTCTGACAGGAGTTTGTTTTTGGGCCAGGCTAGATAGATTGTACGCTTAAATTTGGCATCGTTGATCCTGATATATTTTACCGGCAGCGCGTCAATAGCAGGTACACGGGGCAATATGGAAATGCCAAGTCCCTGGATAATAAACTGCAGTGCCGCGTTACACTCCTTAACTTCAAAAGCTACGTTGGGAACGGTGTTATGCTCATGATAGAGTTTATCTATGATTGAACGAAGATTGCTGGCCTGATCCAGCGCGATCAGAGGCTCACTGAGAAACGTATTGATATCGATATCGTCATAAACGGATAAGAAGTGATGCTGCGGAACCACCAGATACAGCTGTTGGATAAGCACTGGATAATATTCCAGTTTATCAGAGCTGTGCATGGTAAACCCAAGGTCTATCTGATCATTTTCCAGCATATTTTTGATATTTTCCGATAATTCCTGGGAAAAGTGAAAGGACAGGTCAAGGTCTTTGGCATTCTGATAGATTTTATTGATGATTTCTGGAATAAAGGTTGAAGAAATACTGTAAAAATAACCTAGTCTGACGATTTTAGCTTCCTGATTGGAAGCATGTTTTATTTTGTCACAGCCTTCAGAAAGCAGGGCCAAAGCTTTTTCAACGTATGGCAAAAATTGTTTGCCATACTGTGTAAGCATTATTTTACGTCCCTTTTTTTCAAACAGTTCAATACCCAGTTCTTTTTCCAGTTCCGCAATAGCATAGCTAAGGCTGGGCTGTGAAATATGCAGGACCTCAGAAGCTTTGGTATAGTGCAGAACAAAGGCCAGCGTTTGAAAATATTTTAATTGCAGCAGAGTCATCGTATTCACCTCTTCTGAAAATCATAGAATATATCTATAATATTATCATAATGGCAGATACAGGTAAATAACATTAAAACGCTTACTGAATGGGATATATAATTTGTAAAATTATAAGTGATCTAGCAATTATAGATATTCTCTATAGATTTGATTAAAAACAAGTATTAGACAGAAAACTGTCTGAAAATTACAATAAAATTAACCAAAGGTACTCTATTATCCGTAAGGGAGATGATTTGATGAGTAAAGTTACAGCAGAGCAAATTAAAGAATTAGAGTTGATGATTGCCAAAGCGAAAAAAGCCGCTGCGATCATTGAGAACTATGATCAGGCAAAAATCGATCGTTTATGCCAGGCTGTTGCCTGGGCTGTTTCTAATTTGCAGACATGGAAGGTATTGGCACAGGAAGCCGTTACAGAAACAGGTCTAGGTGAATATGCGTCAAAGGTCAATAAACGCAATAAGGTGCGGCTCATCCTGCGTGATTGTCTGAGACAAAAAAGCGTCGGCGTCATTGAAGAAGACTCGGCTAAAGGTCTGGTTAAGTATGGTAAACCAGTTGGAGTTATCGGCTGTCTGGTACCAACGACCAATCCGTGTCTTACGCCGGCCGGACAGGCAGTTTTTGCTGTGAAAGCCAGAGATGCAATGATTTTCTCGCCGCATCCGCGGGCAAAAAAAGTAACGGCTAAAACTGTAGAGATCATGCGGCTAGCTCTGGAAAAAGAAGGTGCTCCGGCCGATCTTTTGCAGGTCATTACTAATCCAAGTATCGACCTGACGCAGGAATTGATGCAAAGATGCGATCTGGTTATTGCTACTGGCGGTAAGGCAATGGTCAAAGCGGCTTACAGTTCCGGGACTCCCGCCTATGGTTCAGGTGCTGGCAATTCGACGATGATTATTGACGAAACGGCCGATGTTAAAGAAGCGGCACTGAATACTCGTATCAGTAAATGCTCGGACTATGGTTCAGGCTGTTCCTGCGACGGTAATTTAGTGGTGCACGCAGCGGTTTATGATGAAATGCTGCAGGCGTTAAAGGATGAAGGGGCTTATGAAGCAACTCCGGCAGAAGCCGAAGCTCTCAAAAAAGTCCTTTGGGATGAACAGGGGCATAGGCTGCCGGATACAGTAGCGATTTCACCGCAGCAGCTTGCGGCGGCAGCCGGTTTTACTATTGACAGCAAATATAAATTTATTATGGTGATTGGAGATAAAATCGGTAAGGAACATTTCTTCTCCAGCGAAAAGCTGACGACGCTGTTGACAGTATTCAAATATGACGGCGAATTTGAGAACGCTTTGACGATGATGCGTGCTATTTACGAAGTCGGCGGTAAAGGCCATTCCTGCGGTATCTATTCGTTCAACGACGAACATATTCACCGGTTGGCAATGGCGGCGCCTGTTTCCCGCATTATGGTAAGGCAGCCACAGAATAAGGCGAATGCCGGTGCTGCTACTAACGGTATGCCGGCAACTTCTTCAATGGGCTGTGGTACCTGGGGGGGCAATATCGTTTCCGAAAATATTTGTCTGAAGCATTATATGAATACAACCTGGGTCGCACGGCCTATTCCTGAAGATATGCCGTCTCTGCAGGAGCTCTTCGGGGAATATTACGATGAGCAGTTGGAGAAATGACCAGAAAGATAAGCCTGATGTAAGGGAGGGTGTAAGATGACATTTGCTTCGCTACTGACTGATATGCAGCTTTTGGGTGCGTTGATGATACTGGGCTTTATTGTCCGTGAATTTTGTAAGCCTATTCAAAAGCTGTACATACCTACTTCAATGCTGGCCGGGTTTATTGCCTTGCTTTTAGGTCAGCAGGTACTGGGAGTGCTGGAAATCCCCAAATCCTTTGGCAGCTATGCCGGGGCGCTGATCGGTGTGGTATTGACCTGTATCGTATTTGGCATTACTTTTGATAAGGAAAGATTGCGCAATTATGTTGATTATACTTGTATCTGTATCGCTATCTGGGGTATGCAGCTACTGGTTGGCCTGCCGTTAGGCGATTTTCTGGCGAAGATATGGCCTGGGCTTCCTGAAGGATGGGGGCTGCTGGGTGTATTTTCTTTCTGGGGCGGACATGGTACTGCAGGTGCGGCTGGAACGGCTTTGGAAAAGCTGGGCTCCGAAGGCGCGCTGGGTATGGGCATGATCTTATCGACACTGGGCCTGATGGCGGCGGTTACAGTCGGTATGGTCATGGTCAACTGGGGTATCCGTAAAGGTTATGCCGCTTATACAAAAGTCCCTGCCAGTGGCTATGACCCTACTTTAGGTGGAGTTCTGCCCAAGGATAAGCAGAAACCGATAGGTGTTACCAGAGTGTCTACCAGCGGCATTAATGCCTTAATCTTCCAGTTTGCTATGATTATGTTTTGTATGTGGTTCGGCGGTATCATTATTAAAGGGCTCGCGCTTGTCTATGCTCCAATCGGACACATCAATAGTATGGTTTACGGTATGCTGGGCGCGGCTATCGTCAGATATTTTATGTGGAAAACGAAAACGGATGGTTATCTGGACAAAGCTGCTGTGAATAATATTTCCGGTATGACATTGGATATTATCATTATTTCGGCGGTAGCAACTATCAAACTGAGTCTGGTAACTACCTTTATCGTACCAATATTGATCTATACTATTTTAGTATTGGGAATGACAATGGCTATCGGTATCTTTTTCTGTAAGCATTGCTGTAAACATGAATGGTTTGAAAAAGCCTGTTGTTTATTCGGTATGGCTTCAGGAGCTGTACCAACTGGGTTGGCGCTGGTACGTGCGGTCGATCCTGATGGTAAATCGTCTGCGCCGGATGCGCAGGGGATCGCCTCCTCATTTTTCTCACCTGTTTTTGGTACGATGCCGGTTATCCTACCGGCTTTGTATATGGCAGGTCAGATGGTTTATTGCCTTGGTATTGGTGTAGGTCTGGGTATCGTGCCGCTGGCCATCGCCTGGATCTTATTTGCCCGCAAAGGCTGAAGTGATTTTAGGATAATCTCTATAGTTATGAGACTGAATGAATTTTGAATTCATTCAGTCTTTTTTTATTTTTAAACAGCAGTTAATAGTTTCAATAACACCGCTCAGGCAGAGCGGTGTTATTTTTTGATTTATTTTACCGGTTATCAGCTGGTAAAGTGAATATTTCCTGTAACTTCGGCGGCTATCAAACCGTAAGGGCAATAATGTAACCAAACTGCGTCGAAAATATCCGTTTGTATGTCTTGTGGGGGGGTACAAACGTGCTATAATGACTTTGTATAAATAATAGCAAATATTTTTGATGTAAAAAGCTAAGAATATTAAAAATCTAAAAGTGCGAATTGCAGAGTTTCCAAGCAATATCTCAGGGCCTTCAAAATGAGGTGAAAAGATGTACGACGAAAAATGCCTGACGTGTATTGGCGGCAATATCCGCTTCCTGCGCGCCGCCTGTCAGATCAGTCAGCAGGAAATGGCTGAGCGTATCGGTGTCAGCCAGACCCATCTGAGTAATTTAGAGCATAATCATGTGCAGATCAGCCTGAAGCTGCTGCTGCGTATCGCCAATCTTTTAGGCTGCAGTCTGGAAACGCTTTTAGATGCCACAAAAGCTTCCGATTGGGTTAGTAGCAGATGTGAGTCTGACGAAACACAACAGGAGTTTTATTCGCCGGAAGAGGTACAGCAGCTGCTAAAGCTGCTGCGCTTATCAAAACAATAAAGAGCCAGTACCGCAGCAGTAGCTGCGAGGATTAGCCAGACAGGCTTTTAGATTAAAACAACCAAAACTTATTTTTAACGTAAAGGGAGAGGGATGTTATGAAAAAGAAGGGTTTGACAGTGGCGCTGCTTTTAAGCTGCGCTACAGCGGCTGCCGCACCGGCACTGCCAAGTACTAACAGCGATCTGCGCGCGCTGGAACAAAACAAGGCGCAGACACCGCAGCAGGCGGAACTGACCAACACGCAGACAGACAGTGAAAAACTGGTGGGCGGGCAGAGCTTTGCCGTCAATGCTATCAATTTTACCAGTCCCGATAGTATCGATGCGGCAGCTTATGCCCCGCTTGTTGCAGACTATGTCGGGCAGGAGCTGACCATGAGCCAGTTGCAGCAGGCTGCCGATAAGGTAACAGCTTACCTGCGCAGTCAGGGCTATACCGTTGCTACAGCCTTTATACCCCCGCAGCAGATCAAGGACGGTGTCGTCGAAATACGTATCCTGCTGGGAAATCTGGGGCAGGTCACAGTCAATAACAAATCCGGACTGGCAGACACCGTTATCAGCAGCTTTATCAGCAGACTGCATAGCGGTACGGCTATTAAAACAAACGAACTGGAAACGGTGCTCAACAACCTCAACGACCTGCCCGGCGTCAGCGCCGCAGGTCTGCTCAAGGCAGGACAAACAGTCGGCAGCAGTGATCTTGAAATCATCGTTGCCAATAAAAAAGCCGTGGAAACGGTTTTGTATACCGACAACCACGGCGGTAAATACAGCGGCCGCTACCGTTACGGCTTGCAGACGACTATCAACGACCCCGGCCGCATCGGTGATAAATTTACCATAGGCGGCACGTTAAGCAATGAAGATATGCGCAACTATAACATTGGCTACGAACTGCCCATCAGCGGTAACGGCAGCCGCTTGGGTATTGCTTACAGCCAGATGGATTATACCCTGGGCGACTACTTCAGCCTGCTGGACGCAGTTGGCAAAGCCAAAACCTTCAGCATCTATGGCAGCACGCCCCTGACCAATACCAGCAGCAGTAAACTGGAACTGGTCTACGGCTACGACAACCGCCAGCTGCAGGACGAAATGCGCCTGTTCGGCTATAACGCCGAAAAAAGCAGCAATGCCCTGCATACAGGTATCAGCGGCAGCAGCCGCGGCCGGGGCAGCTATACAGGCTACAGCGCCCTGTACTACTGGGGCCAGCTCACTAACGAAGATTTTGACAGCGTGACAGAAGGCAGCTTTCAGAAACTGACCGGTGATGTCAACCACAGCCGCCGCCTGGGCAACACAGTAGACCTGCTGCTGAACTTCCACAGCCAGCTGGCGAATAAGCAGCTGGACGGCAGCGAGCAGTTCAGTCTGGGCGGCGCCAACGGCGTACGCGCCTATCCGCAGGGCGAAGCCAGCGGCGACAGCGGCTACCAGGCGACAGCCGAGCTGCGCTATAATACACCTCTGCCGCATCTCAGCCTGGCGACTTTTGTCGATTTCGGCGAAGTCCTGCAAAGGGGTTACGACGACCGGCATCGTAATTTGGCAGGCTGGGGCGTGGGCGTGCAGTATGCCAAAGTAGGGGATTATTACCTGCGGCTGGACTATGCGCGCAAGCTCAACGGCGAGGAGTTCCAAAGCGAGGACAAGGACAAGAACGGCCGCCTGTGGTTCCAGGCCTATAAACTGTTCTAGCCGAAGCTGGCAGAGAAAAACTAATGCGAGGAGTGGGAACGATGAAATATAACAAAACTTATTTAGCCAGACGCCTGGCGTTATCCCTGATCATCGGCGGGATGTTTGTCAGCAGCGCCTATGCGCTGCCGCAGGGCGGCGCAGTCGTAGGCGGCAGCAGCAGCGGTACTATTGGCGGCAGCGGTAATATCATGAATATCACCGGTACAGGCAGCAATAACGTGGCGATAAGATGGGAGCAGTTCAATATCGCCAACGGGGAAACAGTCAACTTTACCAAGATGGCCAGTGTGCTGAACTATGTCACCGGCAACAGTAAAAGTGAGATCTATGGCGCTTTGAACGGACAGGGCGTCAACGTCTTTCTGTTCAATCCCAACGGTATTCTGTTTGGCAAAGGTGCGGCGGTCAACGTAGGCAGCCTGCATGCTTCTACAGGTAAAATGACCGAGGAGAATATCAATGGCTTTAACGATACGCCGACGGTCGACCTGGGTAATGTTACTGCCGATGTACTCAATCTGGGCGTGATCTGCGCCGATAAAGTGACGATAGAAGGGGCTAATATCAGCCTGGGCAATGCTGCCGATATCAAAAAACAAAACGGGGATGCCATAACGGCTGCCGATAAGGCGAACTATGTCCTCAAAGCAGACGGTGTGGTCAACGTAGGCTACGAAACAACAGGGACGAAGACGTTTTCTGTGATAGAAAATGGTACCAGTACAGACCATACGATAAGGGATTATGGTACAGGTGCAGCAGACAAAGGCAGCACTTTATTTACCGGCAGCAAACTTAATGGCAGCGATGCTAATAGTATTAACGACTGTATGCTGATCAGCGATATTTATGAGCTGCAGAATATTCAGGATGATAGAACTGGTCGATATATGCTGACAAATAATATTGCCGGTGCTGTAACGAAAACCTGGAATAACGGTGCTGGTTTTACACCTTTACATGCAAGCACAAGTTGGAAATTTTTAGGTGTGTTTGATGGCCTTGGCTATACGATCAGTGATTTGTATATTAATAACAGTACCAGTCAATATGGCGGTTTGTTTGGGGTATCTGCCGGAAAGATCGCTAATGTGCAGCTTACTGGAATCGACTATACTTTTACTGGGAGTGTTATTGGTGCTGGCGGCCTGGTTGGCTATAATGTAGGTGTCAGCAATACAGTAACGGGCAGCGTCAGGAACGTGCAGACTGACGGTAAGATTGTGGCCAATAATTTGACATCAATGTTTAACTATATTGGTGGCATTGTGGGAGTTAATGGCAGTACCGTTCAAGGGGTAAGCGGTACTCCTACCCCGACAAATGCTGTTTGTATTATCCAAGATGCTGTGAGCAATGTAGATATTACGGCCGATGGTAGTACTGATCTCTATGCCGGCGGGATAGCAGGTTACAATAGTTATTCTGAACCATACAATGAAACAGGCGTGATCAAGAACGTGAAGAATGCAGGTACTATCACTGTTACCAACAGCAACCAGGGGGACACCGGCGGTATCGTCGGCAGCAATAACGGCGGTCAGGTCAGTAAGGCAGAAAATACGGGCGCGGTAACAGGAACCTGGCACGTAGGCGGAATTTTAGGTTATAACAACAACTCCAAGAACACTGATGTGGTAAACAGCGAACTGCATAACTCTGGCACAGTGACAGGAGTGGAAGCTTTCTCATATGCAGGGGGTGTTGTAGGACAAGTGTATCAGGGAAAATTTGAGGATATCAGTAATAGTGGTGCTGTTATAGTAAATGCGACCAAGACAGGATATGCTGGCGGCATTATTGGTCATAATTCCTCTACGAATTCTTCAGGGAGTTTTAATAATCTCAGCAACAGTGGTGCTGTGACAATCACAGTGGGTATATCAGGATATGCTGGCGGTATTTTTGGGGAAAATGATGCCGCATTAGAATTTGAGAAGTTCAATAATAGCGGTACAATTAAAGGCAATGGGTGGATTGGTGGTATTATTGGCTATAATAATGGAGGTGCAATAAAAAACAGCTATAATACAGGCGTTGTCGCAGGAACAGGAGCGGGTGCGCTACAGTTGTTAGTTGGAGGTATCGTTGGTAATAACAATTCTGGCAATATTACTAATGTCTATAATACTGGTGCTGTCAGCGCAGATAAAGGTACTTCGACGAAAACCTGCTTTGCAGGTGGTATTGTTGCTGGTAATAAGGGCCAGATTACAAATACTTATAATACGGGTTCAGTGAAGGTTGAAAACGGAGCCATTGGTAACGGTATTGTTGCAGCCGGTAATGGAGTTATTACCAATGCTTTTTACTTTGATCCTGTCACGCAGCTTTATTATGACTATAGTGGAAACACATATGCAACAACAGAAGATTTTAACACGGCTTTTATGACAGGAGCAGCAGCCAGCGGCGAGCAGGACGCCTGGCTGGGGTACAGTGCCGGGCAAAGTACGCCGTTGTTACAGGGGTTCCTGTCACCGCTGGACATCAGCGTCGGCGATATTGAGATCGAGATAACTGCCGGTACTGCTTATACTGATTTAGCGCAGGCAGTTATTGATAAACTGACAGCTATGGGAGTAGATTTTGACCCGAGTAAAATCAAAGCCTTAGAGGTGAAGGAAGCGGGTACCTATGATTTAAGTTCGCTGTTATATTCTACGCAGGACGGCTATAAGATCACTGTTGGCGATGGCGGTAAGTTAACGGTCACAATTAAGGCAGAAAAACCTGGAATACTGCCGGTTGACCCGTCCGTTATTGATAGTGCGTCCTATAAGACTGCGCTGATCAATGTGCAGCATACGGATGACGAATTAAAGGCATTGCAGCAGAAACTGGAAGCAGAAAAACGTGCTGAAGATGAAGCAGGCAGAGTGAGAATTCAGGGAACAGGCATCAGGATGTAAGCTCCTTGCTCAGGGCAAATATAAACAAAGAACTCATAAAACAAAAGTTTTGTGGGTTCTTTGTTATTTTCTAATATCGTAACTAAATAATAAAAATATATAATTTGCTTAGCTTGTGTCTTTGGCAGAATCGCTCTATAATATTATTAATAAATAATAGTTTTAGTTTTGATGCGGAGTGAAGCCTATGCTAAGTATGTTCAAAAATAAACTTTCACAGATCCATAAGCAAAGCAAAGAGGCAAAAGAACTGCTGCGCTTTATCGGGCCCGGCATTCTGGTGACAGTCGGTTTTATCGATCCGGGTAACTGGGCGGCTAATTTGGCGGCCGGCGCGGATCATGGGTATGCTTTGCTGTGGGTGGTTACCTTATCGACTTTGATGCTGATTTTATTGCAGCATAATGTGGCGCATTTGGGTATTGTTACCGGTGAATGTCTGTCAGAGGCGGCGACTAAATTTCTGCCGAAACGTGTTTCGCGTCCGATCCTGGTGACAGCGATCATGGCGGCGCAGGCGACTGCGCTGGCTGAAATCTTAGGCGCGGCGATTGCTCTCAATATGCTGTTTGGTATCCCGATCATGGTTGGCGCCATAATTACAGCTGTTGTTTGCACTGTGATGCTGTGGACCAATTCTTACAGCCGTTTGGAAACATGGATCGCAGGTTTTGTTTCTGTGATCGCCATGTCTTATTTGTTTGAAATCTCAATGGTACATGTTGACTGGCCTCAGGCTGTTATCAACTGGACGGTACCGAATATCCCGGCAGGTTCGATGCTGGTGGTCATGAGTATTTTAGGTGCCGTTATCATGCCGCATAATTTATTCCTGCATTCTGAAATTATCCAAAGCCGGCACTGGAATCTGGAAGATAAAAAATTGATGGAGAAACAGCTTCGTTTTGAATTTGTCGATACGCTTTTTTCCATGAGTATCGGGTGGGCGATCAACAGTGCTATGATCCTTTTGGCGGCAGCGACCTTTTTCGTTCACGGCGTCAGCGTCAGTGAATTGCAGCAGGCACAGGAGCTGCTGGTGCCGCTTTTAGGTGCGAATGCCGCACATATTTTTGCAATAGCGCTGCTTTTTGCCGGTATTGCTTCTACGACTACGGCAGGCATGGCAGGTGTTACTATTTTTTCCGGTATGTTCGGCGAACCTTACGATATGAAGGATATTCATTCACGGGTCGGTCTGCTGCTGACTTTTGTCCCCGCCGTCATTGTGCTGTACTTTATCAATGATCCTTTCTGGGGCTTGATCGTCAGCCAGATGCTGCTCAGTGTACAGCTGCCGCTGACTGTTTTCATGCAGATATGGCTCACTTCTTCGAAAAAAGTTATGGGTGAATATGCTAATAAACCCTTTACCAAAAGCTTGTTGTATGCGGTAGGTATCATTGTTACGGCGCTTAATCTGTATCTTTTATATGTCAGTCTGCAATAATCTGTTTGACGATAGAAAAGATTATTTCTGAATAATTTTAATATGCACTTTCCTAATTTTAAAGGCACTTCCAATTGTAGTGAATACTACAATTGGAAGTGCCTTTTTTTATTTTTTTGTAATGTGATTTACGTAAGTTATATTTTTAACGACAGAAAGAAGAACGCTAAAGTGAAATAATGATTTTAGTGAGGGAATGCCATGTTGAAATACTTTATTTAAGGAGGTTTTATTATGGAAAAAATCAGAGATTTGAGAGATTGGATCGCAGCGGTTGAAAAAATCGGAGAACTTTGCAGAATAACAGCAGAGGTAGACCCGAAGATTGAAATGGGAACGCTCAATTATATGAATGGACGTAATCCTAAACAGTCAGTCTTATTTTTTGAAAATCCTAAGGGATTTAAAAGTGGCAAAATTTTATTTAACCCTATTGGCAGCAGTTTGAACCGGTTAGCTATAACTTTCCGTACAGATCCAGGACAAAAGGCTTTGGATTTGGTCAAGTATATCAAAAATCATTTTGAAAAAATACCGCCGGTGTATGTACAGGATGAAGATGCGCCTGTTTTAGAAAATATTTTAACAGGAGAGGAGATTGATTTAAACAAATTTCCGGTACCGCAACATTGGCGTCGTGACGGTGGAGCGTATATTGGTACTGGCGACATCATCATAACGCAGGATCCGGATACAGGAAGATATAACGTAGGTACATATCGACAAATGTTGATGGACAAAGACAAGGTAGGCTTTTTTACATCGCCTGGCAAAGGTGGCGGTCTGGATAGAGAAAAATGGTGGGCGCAGGGTAAACCAATGCCTGTCGTAGCGGTTTACGGTGTTGATCCGTTATTGACGGTTTTAGGATCAACTGGATTTGGTAATAATGAATCAGAATTTGATTATTTCGGTGGTTTTTCAGGCGCACCGGTACAATTAGTCAAAGGTAAGATTACAGGGTTACCTATTCCAGCACGGGCGGAGTTCGTTGTGGAGGGTTATGTTTATCCAGATGAGGAAAAAAGGTTGTCAGAAGGACCTTTTGGAGAATTTACAGGCTATTATGGAAAACCGGCGGCAGTTTCACCATATTTGGAAGTAAAAGCTGTTTATCATAGAAATGAGCCTATTTTTACAGCAGCAATGATGGCAGATAAACCGGGTGCCTGTGAACAATCTTTGTTTCTGGGAACAATGCGGTCAGGAAAAATTTGGAAAGATATGGAGGCAGCAGGTGTTCCTGGGATTCAGGGAGTGTATTCGCCGCCAGTTGCGGCTGGAGGTTGGGGAATGACTGTAGTAGCGATTAAGCAGATGTATGCTGGACATGCGCAGCAGGCCGCTATGGTTGCCGCCGGTTGTTCTGGCGGTGGTTTCTACAGTAAATTTTATTGGATTGTTGACGAAGATATTAATCCTACGGATATGGAAGAGGTTTTGTGGGCCGCGTCTACAAGGTGTCGGTGTGCGGAAGATATTCAAATTATCAAAAATACATGGTCAACGCCATTAGATCCCAGTAAAAATCCTCCAGAATTACGGCCGTCAGGGTCCAAGGCTTTTATTTTTGCTGTTAAAGAATTTAGGTACATTAATAATTATGCCGTTCGGTCGGGGATAGTTAAAGAAGATTATGAAAAGGCTGTTAGCCGTTGGCAGGAGTTGGGCATTCCTGGAGAAATTCCAGACATCACTTATTTTGATAAATGTTAAGTTCTTTTAAATAAAAATATGCCTATCTTAATTTTAAGATAGGCATATTTTCTAAGTGGCACCTGGGGAGGTGGATATTATGACTAAGGATAATAAGAGTACTTTACAAAAAATTGCTGGTTTTTTTCTGGGAATAATAGTTTTTGGAGTAGTTTGGAATTTAAATATTGAAGGGCTGAATATAAAAGGCATACATGCCACAGCAATAGCTTTACTAACTGCTGTTTGGTGGATCTTTATGGTTATGCCGCCGATGATACCGGCTTTATTAGCCTGTGTTCTGTTCTTTGTAACTAATACTGCGAGTCCGGCACAGGCTTTTGCAGGTTTTTACAATCCTACGATTTGGCTGTTATTTTTTGCATTAGTAATGGCTAAAGGTGTTGAGGCTTCAGGGCTTGGAAAGAGGATCGCGATATTTATTCTCGATAAAGTACCGCTTTCATATAATGGCTTGGTAGCGGCATTTATTTTACTTTGCCTGATATTTCCTTTTATAATTCCATCGGCAGCGGCTGCTGTGGCTTTGATTATGGCACTAGCTGTGGGAATACTGGATGCATTGGATATCGAACGGTCGCCTAATAATAAAATTTGTGCCGGGTTGACCTGCTTTATTGGTATCTTACTGTTGACTTTTGGACGGGTACCATTAACAGGTTCTTTGCCCAATTATATAGCAGTAGGATTTCTGAATGAAATGGAGGGCATAAGTATCGGCTGGATGGAGTGGTTAAGTAATATGTGGATAATTTTCCCCTTACCAGCACTGGCGACATATTTCTATGTTTTACATTTCTATAAACCGGACAAGGATTTATCACCTGTTGCGATGCAACAGCAAATTAGAAAAAGCAAAGAAAATCTTGGCCCAATGACTATTCAGGAAAAAAAGGCTGGTTTATTTGTTGGACTGGCTATGGTGCTCTGGGCAGCTGATGCTATTATTCCGTTGAATACTAATCAGGTTGGTATTTTGATTGGAATATTGTTTTTACTGCCTTACATAGGTTTTTTGACAATGAAAGATTTTAATAATATGTCGTTGGTGACATTCTTTTTTGCAGGTGGTTCCTTTTCAATTGGTAAAGTATTGACAGATACAGGATTTGCGGCCTGGGCAGGCAGTAGTTTATTGAAATTTGACTTTCTCAATGAAGGTAATTTCTTTATATCCGGTATGTTTATTTTATTGTTTGCTTTTGTATTGCATTTTTTATTGGAAACACTGGGTGAAGTTTCTTTACTGACACCGATTGTTTTAAAAGCAGGTTTTTTACCGGCTAAAGCTGCCTGTTTGCTGATTCCTTATGGTGCAGGTATGTATTTGTTTCCATATCAAGGTTCGCCAATAGTTTTATCGCTGGGATTTAATACAACTGGCTGGAAAGATATTGTCAGGTATGGCTGCTTTTTAACAGTTGTCAGCCTTTTACAGGGCGCTGTATTTCTCTTGACGTACTGGTCCTGGCGGTTAATGTAAAGAATAATTTACAGAAAGGAACAGAACAATGCGAATTATCGTAGGAATTTCCGGGGCCAGTGGTGTTTTATTAGGGCACAGATTATTGCAGGCATTAAAAAATAATCCTGCTGTTGAAACACATTTGGTAGTTTCAGAAGGTGCTGTTAGGAACTTTGCTCTTGAAACTTCACTTTTAATGAGTGAAGTTGAGGATATGGCGAACATTGTTTATAGTAATGCTGATTTGGCAGCAGATATTGCCAGTGGTTCTTTTGTAACTGATGGAATGGTGATTGTGCCATGTAGTATGAAAACGGTTGCAGGAATAGCTTCTGGTTATGCGGAAAATTTACTGCAAAGAGCTGCTGATGTCTGTATGAAAGAAAACAGAAAATTAGTGATCGTACCACGGGAAATGCCATTCAGTCAAATACATTTACGAAATCTTACTGCTTTAGCAGCAGCCAATTGTTGTATTATACCACCTATGCTGACATTTTATAATAACTCTTTGACATTAGATGAGCAGATGGATCATATTATAGGGAAAATATTTATGCAGTTTGGTATGGAATATACTAATTTCAAAAAATGGAAGGGTAGATAAAAATGTTGGCAAAAGTTTTTCAGAAGAGTTATAAAGGCAAACCTGTTGAAGCAAATATATTATTGTTTGGTAAAGATATTCAAGTTTGTCTGACTGGCGGAGATCAGGCACATATTGGCGCTGTAGCGATAGGAATTCCAAGAAAGAGCCTGAGTTCAGACGGTATGGTATCTTCTTCGGCATCTGTAATATGTGTAACAGGACATAAAGAAGATATTTTAGCAAGAAGGATTTCTTTAGTTTTAGCTGCAGAATTTGCAGTTACTGTAGCCAGTTCTGTTGGTTTACATATCGATAAAGCAAATAGTGAGGATATTGCTGAACTGGAACAGATTACAGAAAATATCCTTGCGGAGATAATAGTTTATTTACAAAATGTTTATCATAATCAATGAATAAAAGGAAGAAGCACAAAATGTAAAAATACATTTTGTGCTTCTTTATAATGTTTTTTATAGAGAGGGTCTATTTTTTTTATTTTCAGCATTCAGTATATTAGAAACTGTAACTCGGTGGACTCCTGCCAATAAGGCGATTTCTTCATGGGTCAATTCATTAACATTTTTATTTAGGATATAAGCGACTTTACTTTTACTGCTGTCCAGAGCAAGGTGCTCGGTGTCTATTATCAACATGTTTAAACGCTTGGCAAGTTGTTTTATTATTGTGACAGAAAATTCATGATTAGTATGACAAAGTGTTTCGAAAAAATTTTTAGTGAAGGAGCAGATGGAAACTTTTTCTATAGGGATCAAAGAAATTGAATTAATTTTTTTGTTATATAGGGAGGTTGTTCCAAGCAGCATACCAGCACCTAATAGTTCAACACCCTTTCTCTGGCCGTTTTCTCTATTACGTACAGTAAGTAATTTCCCGCTGTTGATCAGGAGTATATTCTCGTCTTCAAAATCAAAGAGATACTCCGTTTTAATATTTAAATTGAGTTTTACCCGGTGTGAGCATAACAGTTTTTTTAGTTCGGGAGACAAGGTGTTACAAAAAGAATTGTTGCATTCTGTCATAACTATCCCTCCAAAATAAAGCAGTCCTTACTTATAATATATTATACTCCATTTTGGGATAGGATTAAAATTTTTGAGTAATCTGTTTTAATAAAGTATCGCTATTGAATTATATGTCAGTCTGCAATAAAGTATAGTGCCTGGGAAAATAAAAGAGGTTCCGCTTAGCAGAACCTCTTTTATTTATTAATATATCAGTTTTTATTGCCCAGCTGTTCCAGCATGGTGGCGACGCTGAATGGCTTGTTTTCCAGTAAAGCATCGATGCGCATGGTGATCAGCGGATGCTGGCTGAGTCTGCGTGCCGTAATAAGCGCTGCACGCAGAGCCGGTGTCAGCTGTTCGTGGCCCCATTCTTCAAGAATAATGGAAGCGGCGCCGCGGGGCCAGTCATAAATAGAAGTCAAGGCTGCCGTGACGATGGGGATTCCCGTTCCGGGATGCGTTTCCAGATATTTTAGCGGTATCAAAAGCGCTGTTTCCGACTGGGTATAGGTATTGATATTTTTTTCGATGAAGGTCAGCACCTTTTGCGGTCGTTCGTCATTTTCAAAGCCTAAAAGATAAGGAAACAAACCGCTTTCCAGAGGATGCTGTTTAAGATAATCGAAAAGACGTTCCCAGATATCAATATCCAGTTCGAAAGCAAATTCGGCAATAGTATAGTCGACGCTGCCGTCTTTTTTGAATAACTGTTCCTGCACTTCCTGCTGCCAGTCACGGCTGTAAATAAGCTTTTCACAGCGGCTCACCAGTTCGTGGCAGGTGTTGGACGGCAGTGCGGCCCAGTTATTGTCAGTGATCAGTTTTTGCAGGCCAATGGAAAGATTGATGATACCTATCAAATCGGCAGGACTGCCGGCGTAGCGTTCTGCATGGCGCAGCAGCTCGCGGATCAGCGTTTCGGTGTCGATGCCGCTGATGTCGATATAAGTGGGGTCTCCTTTGCCAATGTAGTAACGGTCGAGCATCATGACAAAATTATTGATGATCAGAAGACAGCCGCGGTAAGTTTTATAGTCCAGCTGCTGCTGGTGCAAATGGTGCAGCAGCTGTCCTTTCCGCATTACGACCAGGCAGACCGGCGCATAATCTATTTCGATTTCGCAGCCGTGGCGCAGCAGCCAGAATTCCTGTTCCTCTGCTGTACATTCGAGGTCATACAGAGTGAAGATCCGGCCCCAGCCTTTGGTAGAACGCACCAGTTCCCACAATTCTTCCTGTGGAGCGATGTTGTTGATGCGGTAGGCAAAGGTCAGGAAGAAGGTGAATTCTTCGCAGCGGCACAGATCGACCAGATCGTCCCAGAGATTTTCGGAATGTTCACGGCGCAGTGTTTCCAGGCCAAAGACAGCCAGCAGCACGATAGCATATTTGACCAGCTCGCGTTTGTGAGCAGTATACAGCCAGTCTTCTGCCAGCGCCAGCAGTGCTTCAGGCACTTCGTCTTCTGACAGCAGTTCTACTAACGGATCGCAGATACTGATGCATAAGATTTTGGTCAGGGCTTCTTCCAAAACGGCCTTTGCTGCAGCAGAAGGTTCGTCGGCATAGGCCAGCAGCATACTGCAGACGGCTTCGGCGCCGGGAAGATCAGGCGGCATTTCGGCAGTGTAGATATAGGCGTCGTCACTGCCTAAGGGACGCGGTAAGGATGGCGTTGGGTCGTCGATCAGTGCTCCGCCCTGATAAATTCCGTTTTCATCTATGTGTTCGATTATATAAGCAAAAATACTCAGTTCATTTTTAGTCATAAAATTACTTCCCCGGTTTCCTGAAATTATGCCTATTATATCACATACGCTTATTATTGGCAGAAAAAAATGCCCTGCAAAAGCAGGGCATTTACTGTTTAAGTTTAGAAGGTTACAGGTTCGCCGTAATAAGCACAGGCCAGCACTTTCTTCAGGCCTTCGGCATCAATAGGCCGCGGATTGGAGGCGGTGCAGGGATCGAGGACCGCATTGGCAGCGATCTCATCTGCATGCTGTTTGAACAGTTCCTCGCTGACGCCGTTTTCTTTGTAGGTCTGGGCGATACCAAGTTTTTTGTTTAATTCTTTGATAGAGTCGATCAAAGCGTCGGTCAGCTGTTTATCAGTGCTGCCGGGAAGTCCCAGTATCCGTGCGATAGTTGCATACCTGTCGGCACAGACCTTAGCGTTATACTGGATAACGGAGGGCAGCAGGATAGCATTGCAGCAGCCGTGCGGAATATCGAACATAGCCCCGGTTTTATGGGCCAGGCTGTGGGCAATACCCAGAAGCGCATTCGAGAAGGCCATACCAGCCAGGCATTGGGCGATATGCATCTTGCCGCGGGCAGTTTTATCGCCGTAATAGCTGTCTATCAAACTGTCATAAATATCGCTGATAGCTTTTAACGCCAGCGGATCGGAAAAATCACTGCGCGCAGAAGCGACATAAGCTTCGATTGCATGGGTCAAAGCATCCATGCCGGTGTGGGCGGTCAGGGTTTTCGGCATGGTCAGGGGAATATCGGTATCCAGAATTGCAATATCCGGAGTGATCTCAAAATCAGCCAGCGGATATTTGATGTTGGTAGCGTAATCAGTGATAACTGAGAACGCTGTTACTTCGGTCGCCGTACCGCTGGTAGAAGGGATTGCCACGAAGATCGCTTTATTTCTGAGTTTGGGAATGTTGAAAGGTTTTTTGATTTCCTCAAAGGTTGCTTCAGGGTGCTCGTAAAAGACCCACATGGCTTTCGCCGCATCTATAGGTGAACCGCCGC